>Ga0207667_10005422_pt1 | contig 15552 bp, 12 predicted proteins | sample KBSCornC52_FD_184301 | JGI IMG/M metagenome (GOLD analysis project Ga0207667, IMG submission 184301) | Corn rhizosphere microbial communities from Kellogg Biological Station, Michigan, USA - KBS Corn C5-2 (SPAdes) (version 2) | ecosystem: Host-associated > Plants > Roots > Rhizosphere > Soil ... | reverse complement strand
GCGCCGCCAGGTGGCCGCGCCCGCGTTCGCGCCCGAGTTGAGCCAGGCGGAGCTGATGGAATTCCTGTTCCTGCCCGGCTTTTCGCTGAAGGACAGCGCCAACGAAATCTCCGGGCGCGGCGTCGGACTGGACGTCGTGCAGGAAGCCGTGCGGCGCCTGAACGGCACGGTGCGCGTCGACTCCACGCTGGGTGCGGGCTTCCGCACCGTGATCACGCTGCCGCTCACGCAGTCGATCGTGCGCGCCCTCGTCGTCGACGTGGCCGGCGAGGCGTACGCGCTGCCGATCGCGCGCGTGGAACGCGTGCTGCGCGTGCCGGCGGCGGATGTCCTCACCTTGCAGGGACGGCAGTACATCACCGTGGGCGACACGGGCGAGCAGCTGGGCCTCGTCGCCGCCGGCCAGGTGCTGGAGCTCGGCGAAACCCTCGCCGGCGCGGACCTGGCGCTGGTCGCCATCGGCACGGGCCGCGAGCGCTACGGCCTCGTCGTCGATGCCGTGCACGGGGAGCAGAGCCTGACGGTGCAGCCGCTCGAGCCCACGTTCGGCAAGCTGCGCGACGTGGCCGCCGCCGCCCTGCTCGACGATGGCACGCCGGTCCTGATCCTCGACGTGCCCGACCTGGTGATGTCGATCGGCCGCCTGCTGGACACCGGCGCCGCGCTACGCCTGGGCCTGCAGGCCGGCCCGGCCGGCGGCGCGAGCGCGCGGCGCGTGCTTGTGGTGGACGATTCGCTCACCGTGCGCGAGATGCAGCGCAAGCTGCTGGCCGCGCGCGGCTACCATGTCGACGTGGCGCTGGACGGCGTGGACGGCTGGAACCAGTTGCGCGCCGCCGACTACGACCTCGTGATCACCGACATCGACATGCCCCGCCTGGACGGCATCGGGCTGCTCGAGCGCATCCGCCACGATCCGCGCCTTGCCCGCCTGCCGGTCATGATCGTATCCTATAAGGACCGTCCGGAAGACCGCACGCGCGGGCTGGAGGCGGGAGCGGATTATTATCTTGCCAAGGGTGCCTTTCACGACGCCACGCTGCTCGATGCCGTGCGCGACCTGATCGGCATGGCCCATGGAGAAACGACGACATGAGAATCGGCATCGCCAACGACAGCCCGACCGCGGCCGAGGCCCTGCGCCGCGCGCTGGCGGCGGCCGGCGAGCACCAGGTCGCCTGGGTCGCGCGCACCGGCACCGACGCCGTGCGCCTGTGCCGCGACCTGCCGCCCGACCTCGTGCTGATGGACCTCGCCATGCCCGTGCTGGACGGCGTCGAAGCCACCCGCCGGATCATGCGCGAGGCCCCGTGCGCGATCCTGATCGTCACGGCCGCGCCGCAGGACAATGTGGGCCGGGTGTTCCGCGCCCTCGGCGCCGGTGCCCTCGACGTGACGGCCACGCCGGTGCTGCTCGGACGCGGCGGCGAGGACGCGCTGCTCACGAAGATCCGCACGATCGCCAAATTGATCGCCGCCACGCCCGCCGCGCCCCCCCCGGCCCCGGCCGCGGGATCCGCGGCCTCGGGCCCCGCCGTCACGCGCCTGGTGGCCATCGGCGCCTCCACCGGCGGACCAGTCGCCCTGGCGCGGGTGCTGGCGCGCTGGCGCCCGCCGCCCGACACGGCCACCGTCGTCGTCCAGCATATCGACCCCGCCTTCGCCACCCAACTGGCGCGCTGGCTGGGCGAGCAAACCGGTGTCCCGGTGCGGGCGATCGCCGGCGGCGACGCGGTCGAGGGCGGCCTCGTGCAGGTCGCCGCCAGCGACGACCACCTGCGCCTCACCCCCGGCCACCGGTTCGCCTACGATGCCCATCCGCGCGACGAGGTCTACCGCCCGTCCATCGACGTGTTCTTCCACTCCGTGGCGCGCTACTGGGACAGGAACGCCACAGGTGTTCTCCTCACCGGCATGGGCCGCGACGGCGCCAGCGGCCTGCTCGCCATGCGCCAGGCCGGCCAGGCCACGATCGCCCAGGACGAAGCCAGCAGTGCCGTGTACGGCATGCCGAAGGCGGCGGCCGAACTGGGCGCTGCAGAAAAAATTTTGACGCTCGATAATATTCCACCCGCCTTGGGTTAGAATGCAGGCTCGTGTAAATACCCCACTCGAGTCAACGCTCTCTTTCCAATGTTTGCAACCAGCCACGTGGAAGCCGGCGAGCGGGACGAGGCCGACTTCAAGGTGCGCGTCCTGCTGGTCGACGACCAGCTCATCATCGTCGAAGCCGTCCGGCGCATGCTGGCGGGTCATGCCGACATTGAATTCCATTACGTCACCGATCCGCTCGCGGCCCTGGCGGCGGCGCGGATGTTCCGTCCCACCGTGATCCTGCAGGACCTCGTCATGCAGGGCAGCGACGGTTTCCAGCTGATCCAGGCCTACATGGACGACGAGACCCTGCGCACGGTCCCCGTGGTCATGCTGTCGACCAAGGAAGAAGCGACGCTGAAGGCGCATGCATTCGCCGTCGGCGCGCACGACTACCTCGTCAAGCTGCCCGACCGGCTGGAACTGGTGGCGCGCATCCGCCACCATTCCGCCGGCTACATCAGCGGCCTGCAGCGCGACGCGGCCCTGCGCTCGCTGCGCGCGAGCCGGGAAGAACTGACGCGCGCGAACGCGGAACTGCGCCGGCTGGCCGCGCTCGACGGTCTGACGGGCATCGCCAACCGCCGCCGCTTCGACGAGGCGGTACACGTCGAGTGGCAGCGCGGCCGGCGCCAGCGCACGCCGCTGGCCCTCCTGATGTGCGACGTCGACCATTTCAAGCTGTACAACGACCACCTGGGCCACCCGGCCGGCGACCTGTGCCTCAAGAAGATGGCCGCCGTGCTGACGGGCCAGCTGAAGCGCCCGGCCGACCTGGCGGCGCGCTACGGCGGCGAGGAATTCGCGCTGCTGCTGCCCGACACCGACCTCGCCGGCGCCCTGCGCGTGGGCGAGGCCTGCCGTGCCGGGCTGGAACAGCTGGCGCTGCCGCATCCGAAGGCGCCGCGCGGACTCGTCACGATGTCGATGGGTGTGGCGTGCATCGTGCCCGGCGACGACGATACCCTGGAAGACCTGATTGCCCGGGCCGATGCCGCGCTGTACGACGCCAAGCGCGCAGGCCGCAACCGGGTCAGCCCGGCCGCCTGACGCTCATACGAGCACGGGCTCCGGCTCCAGCCGCACGCCGAAGCGCGCCTCGACGTCGCCCTGGATGGCGCGCGCCAGCGCCAGGATCTCGGCCCCCGTCGCGCCGCCGTTGTTCACCAGTACGAGCGCCTGCTTCGGATAGACACCGGCCCGGCCGAGATTTTTCCCCTTCCAGCCGCAGCGGTCGATCAGCCAGCCCGCGGCCAGCTTCTCGCTGCCGTCCGGCTGGGCGTGGTGCACGAGGTCCGGCCAGGCCGCCAGCAGGCGAGCGCAGTGGTCGGCCGGGACGACCGGATTCTTGAAGAAGCTGCCCGCGTTGCCGATGTCGGCCGGGTCGGGCAGCTTGCGGCGCCGGATCGCGATCACGGCGTCCGCGACCTGGCGCGCAGTCGGCGCCGCGATGCCCTGCTGTTGCACGGCCTGCGCCAGTTCCGCATAGCGCAGGTTCGGCGCCCACGCGCGCGGCAGCGCGAACGTGACGTCCAGCACGACGAGGGACGCGCCCTCCGCATGCTTGAATACGCTGTCGCGGTAGCCGAAGCGGCAGGCCGCCGCATCCATCGTGCGCGTCGATCCGTCGGCGAAATCGAACACCGTGAGCGCATGGAAGCGATCCTTGACCTCGGCCCCGTATGCGCCGATGTTCTGGATGGGGGAGGCGCCGACGGTGCCCGGGATCAGCGCCATGTTCTCCAGGCCGCCGAGGCCCTGCGCCAGCGTCCATTCCACGAATGCATGCCAGTTCTCGCCCGCGCGGGCGCGCACGAAGATCGCATCATCCGTCTCCCCGACGATCTCCTTGCCCATGAGGCCCATGTGCAGCACGAGGGACTCGACCTCGGCACTGGCGATCAACAGGTTGCTGCCGCCGCCGAGCACGAGGCGCGGCAGCGCGGCCAACGCGGAATCGGCCGCGACGGCGGCCAGCTGGGCCGGATCGGTCACGCGCAGGTAGCGCCGGGCGCGCGCGGGAATGCGGAACGTGTTGAAGGCGTCGAGGGCGACGTCGGAAGACAGGGGCAGGTCGGATGGCATGGCTGGGATGGCTGAATGTTTGGCGCATTATAGTGGCCGGCACGTTGTTGGTTACAATATCGCCATTCATTACTGTGCAAGAAAAAGGGAAAACACGATGCCATCGTTTGATGTGGTCTGCGAAGCAGACATGGTCGAAGTCAAAAACGCCGTCGAACAATCCAACAAGGAAATCGGCACCCGCTTCGACTTCAAGGGCAGCTCGGCCAAGGTCGAGCAGAAGGAACGCGAGATCACCGTGTTCGGCGACTCCGATTTCCAGCTCGGCCAGGTACGCGACGTGCTGTTGAACAAGATGACCAAGCGTAAGGTCGACGTGCGCTTCCTCGACGAGGGCAAGATCGAAAAGATCGGCGGCGACAAGGTCAAGCAGGTGCTCAAGGTGCGCAACGGCATCGAGACGGAAGACGCCAAGAAGATCACCAAGCTCATCAAGGAAAGCAAGCTGAAGGTGCAAGCGTCGATCCAGGGGGAAACCGTGCGCGTGACCGGCAAGGACCGCGATACGCTGCAGGAAGCGATCGCGCTGTTGCGCAAGGACGTCAAGGATCTGCCGCTGGAGTTCAACAACTTCCGCGACTGATTTCCACCCCGCATTTCGCACGATCGTGCGATAAATGGTGCTCTCCGCCTACCCCCGCGTGGGGTAAAATGCGGGGTGCGCGCCGACCATGCGCGGCACCGTACAACAGAGAGAAAATCGTCCCGGGTCGAGGCCCCGGCAGCTTAAGGATAGCAATGAAACGTGTTGATGATTTCCGCCTGCGTTTGGGTAACAAGGAATACGTTCCCATCATGATCGGCGGAATGGGCGTGGACATTTCCACGTCGGAGCTGGCCCTGGAAGCGGCCCGCCTGGGCGGCATCGGCCACATTTCCGATGCGATGGTGCCGGACGTGTCGGACCGCAAGTTCGACACCAGCTTCGTCAAGGAAAAGACCAAGCTCTACAAGTTCAACATCAACAACATGGACAAGTCGGTCGTCCAGTTCGACCTGGACCGGCTGGCCGAGGCCACGCGCCTGCACGTGGGCGCGACCATGGCGGCGAAGAAAGGCGATGGCCTGATCTTCGTGAACTGCATGGAAAAGTTGACGATGAATGCGCCGAAGGAAACCCTGCGCACCCGCCTGTCGGCGGCGCTGGACGCGGGCATCGACGGCATCACGATGTCGGCCGGCCTGCACCTCGGTTCGTTCGAGCTCATCAAGGACCATCCGCGCTTCCGCGAGGCCAAGCTGGGCATCATCGTCTCGTCCGTCCGCGCGCTGCAACTGTTCCTGCGCAAGGTATCGCGCCTGAACCGCCAGCCCGACTACGTCATCGTGGAAGGCCCGCTGGCCGGCGGCCACCTCGGCTTCGGCCTCGAGGACTGGAAAGACTACGACCTGCACACGATCATGGACGAGATCCATGCGTACCTGGCCGCCGAGAAGCTGGACATTCCGCTGATCGCCGCCGGCGGCATCTTCACCGGCAGCGACGCCGTGTCGTTCCTGGAAAAGGGTGCGGGCGGCGTGCAGGTGGCGACCCGCTTCACGGTGACCCACGAATGCGGCCTGCCGGACAAGGTCAAGCAGGAATATTTCCGCGCCAGCGAGGAAGACATCATCGTCAATGGCGTGTCGCCGACGGGCTATCCGATGCGCATGCTGAAGCAGACGCCGGCGATCGGCTCGGGCATCCGTCCCGGCTGCGAATCGTACGGCTACCTGCTCGACGCGACGGGGAACTGCGCCTACATCAATTCGTACAACCGCGAAGTGCAGGCGAATCCGGGCGAGAAGAATGTGCAGGTGTTCGACAAGACCTGCCTGTGCACCCACATGCGCAACTTCAATTGCTGGACCTGCGGTTCCACCACGTACCGCCTCAAGGACACGACGCACAAGCTGTCCGACGGCACGTACCAGATCCTGTCCGCCGAACACGTGTTCAAGGATTACCAGTTCAGCGTGGGCAACCAGGTCGCGTTGCCGCCCCGCCAGGGGGCGGCGGCCTGAGGGTCGACCCTGGTCAATAAAACGGCGTGCCACGGTGCGCCGTTTTCATTCCGGCATCCTGTGCGGAACGGACGGCTTCCCGCACTGTCCAACAGGATCCAATCGCGAGTGGGAGGTCGCATGTCCGATGCCGACGAACCGCCCAGCCGATGCGTCTTCCTCACCGACGCATCCGGCACCATCCAGGCGTGGAATGCCGGTTGCGCCGCGCTGTTCGGCGTGCCGGCCGAGCACATCCTCGAACGCCCCGTCACGACATTGTTCACACCGCCCGGACGCGACGCCTGGAGCGCCGGATGGGGCGCGCTCACCGGCCGGCCTGAAGGCGCCGAGGTACATGTCGACCTGCAATGCGCGGAAGGACGCGTGCTGGCAGGTACCCTGACGTTGGCCCCGCTGCTTGACGCCGGCGGCAATGCGCAGGGCTGCGCCGTGGCCGTCGCCGCCGGCGACGAACGCGGCGGCACCGAACGGGAGCGGATCGCGCGTACGCCCCTGTCTGCCGTTGTCGACAAGCTCCCCGGCACCTTTTACGTGCTCAACCACGAGGGTCGCTTCGTGCTCTGGAACAACGAGCTGGAGCGGGTCACGGAGATGACGCCGGACGAACTGGGCGCCGCACGCGCCCTGGATCTCATCGAACTGCCGCAGCGCCCGCCGCTGGCGGCCTGCATCCGCCAGGTGTTCGACGAAGGTATCGAGATAACGCTCGAGATCGACTTCGTGTCGCGCAGCGGCCGCGAAACACCCACGTTACTGTGCGGCACGCGCGTACGCTGCGACGGTAGCGACTACCTGTTCGGCACGGGTATCAACGTCGCCAGGCGGCGTGAACGCGAGCAGCGGCTGCGTCTGCGCGAGCGCGCACTGCACGCGGCCAGCAACGGCATCGTGATCACCCGCATCGAGAAGGATCAGAGCCTGATCGAATACGTGAACCCGGCCTTCGAAAACATCACGGGCTATGCCTCGGACGAGATCGTGGGCACCGACCCGCGCTTCATGGCCGCGCCCGGCATGGATCTCGCGGAGCGGGCCCAGCTGCGCGAAGCGGTCGCGACGCGCACGGGCGCCCACGTCATGCTGCGCAATCTGCGCAAGAACGGCGAGCTGTTCTGGAACGACCTCAGCATCACACCCGTGCAGGACGAGCACGGCGCCGTCACGCACTATATTGGCATCATCACCGACGTCACCGCCATCAAACTGCGCACGGCCCACCTCGAACACGAGGTCAACCACGACCCGCTCACGGGGCTGGCCAACCGCAACCTGCTGTGGGACCGGCTGGAACAGGCGCTGCACCTGGCCCAGCGCCACAAATCGCTCGTGGCCACCGTGCTGATCGACCTCGACAACTTCAAGGCGATCAACGACACGTACGGCCACGAGGCGGGTGACGTGGTGCTGAAGGTCGTGGCACGCCGCCTGCAGGCATCGGTGCGCGACAGCGACACGGTCGCCCGGATGTCCGGCGACGAATTCGTGCTGGTCCTCGCCAACCAGCCGTCGCTGCGCTTCACCCTGCGCATGGTCGAGCGCCTGCGCCAGAGCTTCATGATCCCCGTGGCATTCAACAACCGCGACATCCCCGTCGGCGCCAGCGTCGGCGTGTCGCTGTACCCGCACGACGGCGCCAGCGCGGCGGAACTCGTGCGCGCGGCCGACCTCGCGATGTATCACGGCAAGGGCAGCGGCCGCAACGACGTCCGTTTCTTTTCGGCCGACATGGAATCGAGCAAGCAAGCCCGGCACCGCATCGACGTGGCGCTGCGCAGCGCGCTCGACAACGACGAGCTGTTCCTGCTGTACCAGCCCCGCGTCGACATGCGCACCAACCGCGTGGCCGGCTTCGAAGCGCTGCTGCGCTGGCGCCATCCGGACCAGGGGATATTATTGCCGGCCCAGTTCCTGGCCGAGGCCGAGGAAAGCGGCGTGATCATTCCCATCGGCCAGCGTGTGCTCGACCAGGCCTGTGCCTTCCTTTCCCAGCTGCACGCGGCCGGGTACGACAACCTGCCTGTGGCCATCAACGTGTCGCACCGCGAATACAGCCAGCCCGGTTTCCTGGCCTGCCTGACCGACCGCATGGCGCGGCACCGGCTGCCGCCGCACAGCCTGCAACTGGACCTGCGCATCGACAGCCTGGTCCGCCATCCAGCGCTCGGGCAGGAATTGGCCCAACAATTGCGTGCGCTGGGCGTGGACCTGTCCGTGGACGGTTTCGGCGCCCCGCTCTGCGATCTCGGCTACCTGCAGCAACTGGCGGCCGGCCAGGTCAAGCTGGCGCCGGACGCGGTGCGGGCGCTGGGCGACGGTGGCCAGGCCGTGGCCAAGAGCCTGATCGACATCGCGCACAACCTCGAAATGGAAGTCGTGGCCGAGGCCGTGGAAACACGGCCCCAGCTCGAATTCCTGAGATCGCACGGCTGTGACCAGTTCCAGGGTTTCTGGTTCAGCGAGCCGCTGGGCGCGGAGGCGGCGCGCAGGATGCTGGAGGAACAGCAACCGGCGTAACTACCCTTCGCTGGTAATGCGCCGGACGAGCGCACCGAGGACGTCTTCCGCCATGTCGTTCGACACCTGGCACGTCCCCGCATTCTCATGCCCGCCACCGCCGTACTCGAGCATCAAGGCCCCGATATTCGTCTTCGACGTGCGGTTGAGGATCGACTTCCCGGTCGCAAACACCGTGTTCTGGTTCTTCAGGCCCCACAGCACGTGGATCGAGATGTTCGCCTCCGGGAACAGCGCATAGATGATGAATCGGTTGCCGGCGTAGATCACCGGTTCCTCGCGCAGGTCGAGGACGACGAGGTTGCCGTGCACGCGCGCGCAGCGCCGGATCTGTTCCTTGCACTGCTCGCTGTGCTCGAAGTACAGGCGGGTGCGCTCCTGCACGTCCGGCAGTTGCATGATCTGATCGATGGTGTGGTTACGGCAGTAATCGATCAGGTCCATCATCAGCTGGTAATTCGAGATGCGGAAGTCGTGGAAGCGCCCCAGCCCCGTGCGCGCATCCATCAGGAAATTCAGCAGGTTCCAGCCCTTCGGTTCCAGGACCTCCTCGCGCGTGAACCGGGCCGCGTCGGCCTTGTCGACGGCATCCATCATGTCGCGCCAGGCGGCAGGAAAGGCGCGTGTCGCGCCGTAGTGTTCGTAGACGACGCGCGCGGCGGACGGCGCCTTCGGGTCGATCACGTGGTTGTCGCGGCGGCCCGTGTTACGGATCGTTTCCGACAAATGATGGTCGAACGCCAGGTGTGCGCCGGCAACGTAAGGCAGGTTCGTCGTGATGTCGCCTGCACTGATGGCGATCTTGCCGTCCTGCATGTCCTTCGGGTGGACGAACAGGATGTCGTCGATCAGGTCCAGGTGCTTGAGGAGGACGGCGCAAACGAGGCCGTCGAAATCGCTGCGGGTGACGAGGCGGTAACGCTTGGGAACGGCAGACATCGGCAAACCCCCTTTCGAAATGAATCAGCATGGGCTGGCGCAGCCAGGACGTCGTTCATCATACCGCGCAACATTGCTGATTGACAGTCTTTCTACATGTCATCACGGTGTCGTCAACCTGTGCATTCCAGGCCCCGATTCATGCAGGCTGTCGCAAACCGATGGTAAAGCGGGCGCCGGGACACTAAAGTTGCGATCTACTAACAGTGGTCGGCCGCTGTGCCAACGGTTACACTCGCCGCAACCCTTGAAAAAGACAGGCTTCATGCAAACTCGGCGCTCTACCCAGCAAACTTTCTCGAATACCCTGTCGGCACTGCATCGCGCCTTCGACGCGGTCGCGACCTGGGTGACGCAACTGTCGTGGTGGAAATTCTTTCTGTTCGCCGCGTTGATGCTGATAGCGGGCAAGATTCTCCAGGATGAATTGTTCTCCGGGGGCGACGAGGACATCACGTTGACGGAGCGCAGCGCGCACAAGGCCGAGCCGACCGTCACGATCGACGACAGCGGTATCCACATCAACCCGGGCAAGAATAGCCGCAAGGGCACGATCACGATCAACCCGGAAATCGAGGCAGCCAAGGCCGAAGCGGCCGCAAAAGCCGCCGCTGCCGCCCATGCCGCGGCGGCCGGCAAGGCGGCGGATGCGGCCGTGCGCGCGGACGAGGCGGAAAAGGCGGCCGATGCGGCCGAGGCCGAGGCCGCTGCCGACGCGGAACCTGCATCCCCTGCTCCGCCCGCCCCGCCTGCGCCACCGGCCCCGGCTGCCGGCAAGGCGACTGGCGCCGCCCATCCCGTGACCAAGACCCTGCGCGGGGTCAACGGCGAGGAAGTCCACATCGACCTGCCGCCGCAGATCGGCGAGGAATTGTCGAACGCGATCGAGGCGGCCGTCGACGACGCGGCCGAGGCCAAGGCGCGCAGCTACCACAAGCAGGCATCGACCTGGTTCACGAGCTTCGTCTGGCTGCTGATTCTTGCCCTGTTCGGCACGAAGGCCCTCGTGGGCGGCAAGAAGCGGGCCGAGGCCGAGATGCAATCCGCCACCGCCGCCGCCGAGCGCGAATCGATGCAGCGCCAGCTGTCCGAAGCCAAGATGCAGGCGATGCAGGCGCAGGTCGAGCCGCACTTCCTGTTCAATACGCTCGCTTCAGTCGAGCATTTGATCGAGACCAATCCGCCGCGCGCCTCGGCCATGCAGCGCACGCTGATCCAGTACCTGCGCGCCGTGCTGCCGCAGATGCGCGACAATAACCTCGTCACGAACCTGGGCCGCGAGGTCGACATGGTCAAGTCCTACCTCGACCTGCTCAAGATGCGGATGGAAGAGCGCCTGACGGTCGAACTGCACGTGCCCGACGGCCTGCGCAGCGCCGCCTTTCCTCCGATGATGCTGCAGTCGATGGTCGAGAACGCCATCAAGCACGGCCTCGAGTGCAAGCCCGAGGGCGGGCACCTGGCCGTCACGGCGGAAATCGTCGACAGCAAGCTGAAGGTGACGGTCGCCGACGATGGCGTCGGCTTCGGCATGGTGCCCAGCAAGGGTACCGGCCTGGGCCTGTCGAACATCCGCGAGCGCCTGAAACTGCTGCACGGCGAAGCCGGCCGGCCGCACATTGCCGCCAACAGTCCGAGCGGCGTGATCGCGACCATCGAAGTCCCGTATCAACTTGCCCCAAGGTAAGCATTCCGCCTATTGCTTGCGCTGTCATTTCGTTGAATAATCGACATTCCTACACAGTTCCGATCCAACCATGCCAACCGCTATCATTGCCGATGACGAAAGACTGATGCGCGACCTGTTGCGCACCCGATTGTCCCAGGTGTGGCCGGAATTGCAGATCCTCGGCGAGGCGAAGAATGGCGACGAGGCCGTGCAGCTGGTCGACGAACTGAAGCCCGACCTGACCTTCCTCGACATCCGCATGCCGGGCAAGACCGGCATGGAAGCGGCGCGCGACATCGGGACCGCCAGCCAGGTCGTGTTCGTCACCGCCTATGACGAATACGCCGTGGAAGCGTTCGAACGCGGCGCCGTCGACTACGTGCTGAAACCGCCCGAGCCCGAACGCCTGAAGATCACCGTCGAGCGCCTGAAGGAACGCCTGGCGACGCCGTCCAGCGGCGCCGCCGCGCACGCCAGCGTCAACGACACGGTCACGGCGATGCTGTCGCAGCTGGCGGAAAAGATCGCCGCGCCGAAGCCGAAATACCTGCAATGGATCCAGGCCAGCATCGGCCAGGACTTGCGCATGATCCCCGTCGAAGACATCCTGTTCTTCCGCTCGGATGAAAAATACACCTGCGTCCAGACCGAGAAACTCGAAGCCCTGATCCGCAAGCCGGTCCGCGACCTGGCCGAGGAACTGGATCCGGCGCTGTTCTGGCAGATCCACCGTGCCACGCTCGTCAACGTCAACGCCATCGAAGGCGTGACGCGCGACATCCGCGGCCGCCACCTCGTGCTGATCAAGGGTCGCCCGGAAAAACTCGAAGTCAGCCGCAGTTTCCTGCATCTTTTCAAGCAGATGTAGCACCGACGCCCGCCATCGGCCCCGGTCCGATTGTCGAGCATCAAGGCAGGCGCTTGCACGGCGGGTAAGGTAGATGCCGGACCCGCCCAGCGGGTCGCCCAATGGGAGCCTGAAACCGTGCCGGCCAGCCGCCAGATCGTCAACCACGTCAGCGAAGCCATCATTTCCGCCGACCAGTCGAACATCATCGTCATGGCCAACCCGGCCGCGGCGGCCCTGTTCGGCACGACGGTCGACGAGATGGTGGGCAGTCCGCTCGGCCGCTACATCGAAGGGCCCGCTGGCATGCCGGCCCAGTCTCCGGACGACGCACGCGAACCCGTCGACTTTTTCCGTCCCGGCAGCGGCCGCGCCGGCCGCCGCGCCACCGACTACGTTGTCACGGGCGTGCGCGACGACGGCGAGCGCTTCCCCATCGAAGGCTCGATCTCGCGCGCCAATCCCGGCGCCCCGTTCTACACGGTCGTGATGCGCGACGTCAGCGAGCGTCACCGCGTCCAGGACAAACTGAGCCGCTCGCACGACCAGTTGCGCCAGCTGTCCGCGGCCCTGCAGACGATCCGCGAGGAAGAACGCACCCATATCGCGCGCGAACTCCACGACGACCTCGGCCAGCTCCTTGCCTCGCTGCGCATGGACCTCACGCTGCTGCAGCAGGCCGACGGCACGCCGCGCGACAGCCTGCGCCTGATGCGCGGCATGGAAGACAACCTGCTCACAGCCATCACGTCGCTGCGCCGCATCGCCACCAACCTGCGTCCACGCGCGCTCGACGAAGGCGGCCTGTATTTTGCACTGCAGGGCCTGCGCGACGATTTCGTCGAGCGCTATGCCATCCCGACCACGCTGCTGGCCGACGAGGCCGAGCTGCGCCTGGACGACGCGGCCAGCACGGCCATCTTCCGCATCGTGCAGGAGGCGCTGACGAACATCGCCCGCCATGCCGAGGCGACCCGCGTCACGATGAACCTGTTCCGGCTGAACGGCGACCTGCTCATCACGATCCGCGACGACGGCCGCGGCATCCGGCCGGAAGACATGGAAAAGGCGGAATCGCTGGGACTGATCGGCATGCGCGAACGGGCCTGGGCCATGAAGGGCGAAATCACGATCAGTGCCGACGAGCCGCAGGGCACGCGCATCGACATCATCCTGCCGCTGCACGACCACTTCGTTTCATGAAGTCGTCATTATATGTTGAACATACTTCAAACGTTGTAAATACACAACGTTGCCTTTTGTCATCAACGTGAAATATCGCTACGATAAGATGCTGCCGATCACGTGAATAATCACATTAACAGATTATTCCGATTGAGGCAGACCGACATCTTATTGGAGAATCCTGAATGCAAGTTAAACGCCTGGCCGCCGCTTTGGTCGCCGTCGCCCCGCTGTACGCCGCAGCCCAGACCAACGTGACCCTGTACGGTGTCGTTGACGCCGCCATCGAATCCGCCGACCAGGGCGGTTCCATCGGCCGTCACACCAACGTCCAGTCGGGCAACCAGTCGGGCAGCCGCTTCGGCTTCCGTGGTGCGGAAGACCTGGGCAACGGCCTGAAAGCCATCTTCAACCTGGAAGCCGGCGTTGCCGTCGACACCGGCGCGCAAGACGCCTCGGGCCTGTTCCAGCGCCGCGCCGTCGTCGGCCTGGAAGGCGACTTCGGTACCCTGACGCTGGGCCGCGAATACTCGCCGCTCGCACAAGTGGCCGGCGCCAGCGACGAATTCGGCCAGGGCTTCTACGGCAACAACCTGAGCGCCTTCGATAACGGCCTGACGCGTCGCCTGGCCAATTCGATCAACTTCAAGAGCGCCTCGTTCGGCGGCGTCGACGTGATGGCCGCCTACTCGGCCGGCGAAAACACGACCCCGGGCAAGGCCTCGGGCAATCTGATCGCCTGGGGCGCCGAATACAAGCAGGGCGGCCTGTACGTGGGCGGCGCCTACCACACCCGCAAGGCCGCCGTGGCCGGCGACACCAAGGAATACGGCCTGGGCGCGGGCTACACGTTCGCCGAACTGGGCGGTTTCGAGATCAAGGGCAACTACCTGGCGTCCGATCCGATCGGCGACAACAACACGTTCAAGCAGTACAACCTGGGCGTCGGCTACCCGTTCGGCGCAAGCAAGGTCTACGCCAACGTGCAGCAGGACAAGCTCGCCGGCGCCAAGGGTACCGCCTGGGCACTGGCCTACAGCTACACGCTGTCGAAGCGCACGAACCTGTACGCGACGTACGCCAGCATGAACAACAACGCCTCGGGCGCCTTCACCCTGAAGTCGGGCTCGAACGCCGTGGCGCCGGCCGCAGCGGGCAACGATCCGTCGGTGTTCACCGTCGGCGTCCGTCACACGTTCTAAGACCGTTCCGAGCGCATCGGAATTTCGCGTGGGCTCCCCGAGCCCACGCGTTCGTTTGCAAGCCCGGAAGGGCTATTTGAGCCGGCAGGTGAGCAGCCAGTAATAGGTCAACCGCTCGATCCGGATCTCGCGCACGTCACCACCCAACCGCTTGCGCAGCGCGCTATCGGCCGGATAATTCTTCGGCAACTCGAACCGCTCGCCGTCCGGCGTCGCGACGATCTCATACGTATTGCCCTGCGCGTCCGTACGCGCGATCGTCGTGCTGCTGCCCTCGACGTACGCGTCGTCCAGCAGGATCAGCGTGACGTCAGGGCCCAGCCGCGCCCGCAACTGGGCGAGCAGCGCATCCTGTTCGTCGCGCTTCAGGTGCGACCACCAGAAGCCGATGAAGACGCAGGAAAACGTGCCCAGGTCCTCAGGCAGGTCGAGGCCGTCCACCCGGCGGAATGCAACCTTGCCCTCGGGCAGACGACGGCGCTGCGCCCGTTCGATCATCTCGTCGAGGATGTCGGTGGCGAGGACGCGCTCCGCCGTCGCGGCGATCACTTCGGTCCAGTAGCCGGTGCCGCAGGCCAGTTCCAGCACCGACTTCCCGCGCACGAACTGGGCGATGCGGTCGCGCACCGTCGATAAATCATTGGCGCGCTCCGCCCGCGACAGCGCGGCGTCGGCCGCCTGGGTACTGCTCGCGTAATAGCGCGCGACGGGATCATTCTGTCGATTCATATTAAAGCTCGTAATTGTCACTGGTGCCGCGCATGGCCGACTCGACCATCTTGCGGTTGAGCGTGGGGGCCAGCAGCTCGATGAAAGTATAGATGTAGCTGCGCAGGTAGGCACCCTGCTTCACCGCGACGCGCGAGACGTTCATGCCGAACAGGTGGCCGACGGGAATCGCGCGCAGGTTGCGGTCGCGCTCCTGGTCGAACGCCATGCCGGCGATGATGCCGATGCCCATGCCCAGTTCGACATAAGTCTTGATGACGTCGGCGTCGATGGCTTCCAGC
>Ga0207667_10005421_pt1 | contig 15554 bp, 10 predicted proteins | sample KBSCornC52_FD_184301 | JGI IMG/M metagenome (GOLD analysis project Ga0207667, IMG submission 184301) | Corn rhizosphere microbial communities from Kellogg Biological Station, Michigan, USA - KBS Corn C5-2 (SPAdes) (version 2) | ecosystem: Host-associated > Plants > Roots > Rhizosphere > Soil ... | reverse complement strand
AAGCCGGTTTATTGTTATATTTTTCCAGCATAATTCCCCAGAAATAATTTACTATTGTAAATAATAAGGAGAAAAAAGCCACTCCAATGGAAAACCACGCAATAAAAGCCAAACTGGTAAAGAACAATACGTAAACTTTGTATCGGTTGGATACGAGAAAATACGTTACAATTACCATCAGCAAAAAAATCAAATATCCAAATGAAAGAAGCAGCATAACAGCTAATTTTGCGGTAAATATATTTTAACTTCTGCTTTCAAAAAGAAAATTAAAAATATTTTGTCGCCAAAACCGTTTAATTGTTTATCGCTTATACTCCAAATCCCAATAAGGAATCAATTCCTGAAACCATTAAAAAAAATAAAACTGTATAAAAAACTACTGAGACAATGGAAGAAATTAAAAGGAAAATCAGGGAATATATTTTAGAAACAACCTATGTTTCGCCTGATGCAGTAAAAGACGATTCTTTAATTTTTATGGAAGGCATTTTTGATTCGATGGGGTTTCTTTTGCTTATCAATTTTATTGAAGAAGGTTTTGGTATTAAGGCAAAAGATTCAGAATTGCTTGAAGACAATTTTGAATCAATTGAGGCAATAAGCAGATTTGTTGCCGGAAAGCTATTACAAGCAGCTTAAAGATGTGTGGTATCGCCGGACGATATCGTTTCTTCCCATCTGCTTCTGAGACCGAAACACGATCAGACATCAAAAAAATGTTGTCTGTTATCCGGCACAGGGGTCCCGATGAAAGTGGAATTTACCTGGATGAAAATGTTGGATTGGGGAGCGTGCGCCTCAGCATCATCGATATTTCTTCCGGGCAGCAGCCGATGTGTGATGCATCCGGGGAATACTGGATCGTTTATAATGGAGAGATATTCAATTACCGGGAATTAAGGAAGCAAATTGAAAAAAAAGGAGTAAAACTTAAAACGAATTGCGACACTGAAGTAGTAGTTCAAATGTATGCGCTTTACGGCTCTGCCTGCCTTCAATATTTCAATGGTCAATTTGCTTTTTGCATCTGGAATCAAAAAAAACAAGAGCTTTTTTTAGCCCGTGACAGAATGGGCATCCGTCCGTTATTTTATTGGAAAGATGCCAATTCCTTTGCATTCTGTTCTGAAATAAAAGGATTGTTTACGCTGAATGACATTGGAAGATCAATCGACCTGGAAAGCATCGCCCAAATTTTTACTTTCTGGACTACGATTTCTCCAAATACCCCTTTTGAAAATATATACGAATTACCTGCAGGCCATTTCATGGTTGTAAAACCAACCTCTATTGAAATTCAAAAATATTGGTCACTTAATTTTCCGGTTGATGGCAATCAATATGCAGGGAATTTAAATGATGCAATAGAAGAATTTAGGGATCTGTTAAAAGACGCCGTGAGAATCCGGCTACGGGCAGATGTTCAGGTAGCAGCATATCTAAGCGGCGGCCTTGATTCTACTGTAATTACTTCCTTAATAAAAGAAATTCATCCAGGTGTTCTCAATACGTTCTCCATTGGATTTAAAGATAAAGCATTTGATGAATCAGTGTATCAGTCGGAGGCCGCAAAATACTTTAACACCAACCATACTGCCTTTGAATGCAGCTCTGAAGAAATAGCGGAACAATTTATAAACACAATCTGGCATACAGAATTCCCAATTTTAAGAACGGCTCCAACTCCGATGTTTCTCCTATCGGAAAAAGTTCGAGAAAAAAACATTAAAGTGGTAATGACCGGTGAGGGTTCGGATGAAATTCTTGCAGGGTATGATATTTTTAAAGAAGCGAAAATCAGGAGATTTTGGGCAAACCAGCCATCCTCCACCATAAGGCCGAAACTTTTATCAAAATTGTATGCTTATCTGCCATCACTAAAAGACGGCGGAAATGTAGGTGCAAAAATGTTTTTTGGTTACAAACTCACTGAAACATCGCATCCACTTTATTCCCATTTATTGAGATGGCATAATACTTCCCGGATAAAGAGTTTTTTTTCGGATGAAATAACTTCACAATTAAACAGATACGACCCCTTACAACAACTTTCAAAGAAGCTTCCGGTTAATTTTTCCTGTTGGAGCAAATTGGCGCAAACACAATATTTAGAATCGACTATTTTTATGTCGGGGTATCTTCTTTCTTCCCAGGGCGACCGTATGGCTATGGGTAATTCTGTTGAAGGCCGCTATCCTTTTTTAGATTACCGGGTAATAGAATTTTGCTCTAAACTTCCTGATAATTTTAAACTGAATTGCCTGAACGAAAAATTTTTATTAAAGAAAATGAGCGAAGGCAAAATCCCGGAATCAATAACCAAAAGAGTAAAACAGCCCTACAGAGCTCCCATCGCTAGTTCTTTTTTTAATACCAATACACCGTCCTTTATTACAGATATTTTATCTGAAAACTCAATCAAATCATGGAATTTATTTAATCCTCAGAAGGTAAATTCCCTAATGAACAAAATAAAACGTCAAAAAAATGTATCTGAAGTTGATCAAATGGCGATCACCGGAATTCTGTCCACTCAATTGATTCAGCAAATGTTTGTTGCAACTGGCACAATCGCCAACACTGATTATCCGTTGGATAGACAAATTATTAAGAAATCGCGATCGGATGATGCGGTTTTACTTTAAATTAAGTTTCAGTTTCTCTGAGAAAACCGAATTTGATTTAAGATTCCAACGAATTGATCTAAATTCATCTTTTTATGTGCGGTATTGCAGTAATTATAAATAAAACCGGTCGGAAAGCAGAGTTGCCTCTTCTTGAAAAAATGGCCGCAACTATCCATCATCGTGGACCGGATGACGATGGTGTAATGATTGATGGCCCCATCGGTTTTTTTCATAAAAGGCTTTCTATTATTGATATTGAGTGTGGCAAACAACCGATGACTTTTAATAATTGCACCATCATCTATAATGGCGAAATTTATAATTACATTGAGCTTCGGGAAGAATTAAAAAAGAAGGGACATACCTTTCAAACCTCATCAGATACCGAGGTAATTCTTCATATGTATTCAGAATATGGGAATGAATTTGTAAACCTTTTGAATGGAATGTTTGCTTTTATTATTTATGATAAAAATAAAAACAAACTTTTCATTTGCCGCGATCATTTTGGTATCAAACCTTTGTATTGGTATTATGACCCTGAAATAATTGCTTTTGGAAGTGAAATAAAGGCTTTACTGGCTCATTCCAAAATTGAAGCAGAGGCTGATGCTGATAATTTATATGAATATCTGACCTTTCAGTTTATCATGGGCGAAGGAACGATGTTTAAAAACATTTACAAAATTCTTCCCGGCCACTGGATGATGATTGATTTACAAACATGGGACATTAAACAAATAAAATATTGGGAACCGAACTTTAAAATTGACCAATATCACACAGAAGAATATTTTATCGTAGAACTGAAAAAGATTTTAAGGGAAACAATTTCACAGCAATTACGCAGTGACGTTCCTATCGGTACTTATTTAAGCGGAGGAATTGATTCGTCGCTTGTGACCATCGGCGCTTCCAAATTTTTGGATAAACAATTTAAATCTTTTAGTGGCGCCTTCCGGGAAGGCCCAGACTTTAATGAACTGCCCTATGCGCGTATTGCAGCTCAAAGTGCAAATGCTGAATTGTTTGAAGTATTTCCGACCGAACAGGAATTTATAGATACGCTGCCAAAATTAATTTATTACCTGGATGAACCGGTTGCCGGACCAGGGCTTTTTCCTCAATATATTGTATCCAAACTCGCCTCACAACATGTAAAAGTCATTCTTGGCGGCCAAGGAGGTGATGAAATATTCGGAGGATATACGCGATACCTGGTTGCCTACCTGGAGCAAGCATTAAAAGGTGCTATTAATGAATCGAATGAAGAGGATGAGCATATCGTTTCGCTTGAGTCTATGCTTCCAAATCTTCCATCATTGAAACAGTATATCCCAATGATGAAAAGTTTTTGGAAAGAAGGCACTTTTGAATCGATGGATAGAAGATATTTCAATTTGATCGACAGGATGGGAACGACGAGTCAATATTTTCAGGAAGGGTTTATGAAAGAATGCAAACATGAAGCGATTTTTCAAAAGTTTTCCGGCTATTTCAATCACCCTGACACAAAAAGTTATTTTAACAAAATGACGCATTTTGATATGCTGGGAAGTTTGCCGGGATTATTGCAGGTGGAAGACCGGGTAAGCATGTCCGTTTCTATTGAATCGCGTGTTCCGCTTTTGGACAGAAGAATTGTTGATCTCATTTCCAGAATGCCTGCCGGAATGAAATTCAAAGGTGGAGAAATGAAATATTTATTAAAAAGAACCATAAAAGATATTATGCCAGCCGAAATCATGAGCCGGAAAGATAAAATGGGTTTCCCGGTTCCATTGCATATCTGGTCAAAAAATCATGCGAAATCTTTTATTTTGGATACATTATTGTCCAAAAAAGCAAAGGAAAGGAATATGATTAATACTAAATACGTAGAGAAATTAATTAATGCTGAAGAGCCATTCAGTCGTGGATTGTGGGGACTACTATCGCTGGAATTATGGCATCAGCAGTTCATTGATAAGTAGTAGAAAGAAGCAAGTAACAGGAAGGAATTGGAGTATTTTGATGAGATTGAAAGGTTTTAAAAACAGGAATTTAGGATATTTGTTTTTCTGCTGTGCAGACGAAATTGGCAAAAGATTGACATTACATTGAATTGTAAATTATAATAAAAGAAATATTATTTATTTGTTGCTTTACTAAAGCTGAACCTTTACTATTGCAATTTAGTAAAATAAAAACGCCCTTTAGAAAAAACAAGACATCAAAATGGAAATTACCTCAGCCCCGTTGAAAGCAGAATCATGGAAAATTAATAAGATTGGAGTTATCGGACCTGGCATTGTTGGGATGCCAATGGCGGCGATGCTGGCAAATGCTAAAATTAAAATAGGAACAGACGAACCTGCAAAAGTAGTTATCGTTCAAAGAAATTCTGTCAATTCAGGGTGGAAAGTAAATGCGATAAATAGTGGAAAATCGGTGATTGGGGGTATTGAACCTGAATTGGATGATATCACACGCGAAGCTGTAAACGCCGGCCTTCTTTCTGCAAGTCCTGACTTTTCTGTGCTTTCTGATGCAGACGTCATTTTGGTTTCTATTCAGACTGATAAAAATGAAACCGGATTTGAACCGGATTATGGGCCGATGTTTGGAGGACTTGAGAAATTAGCAGAAGCATTACAAAAAAAACCGGCCGGAAAAGTTCCGTTGATTATTTTCGAATCAACCCTTGCTCCTACTACAATGGATACATTATTTAGGAAACATTTTGAGAAGTATGGATTGGTAGAGGGAAGAGATATTCTTTTAGGAAATAGTCCAAACAGGGTGATGCCAGGAAGGTTGGTAGAAAGAATCCGCGATGCTGATAAGCTTGCAGGAGGCTTGAATCCTGAAACCCCAAAATTAATTGCCAAACTTTATGATCAGATAGTAACTAATGGCGAAGTTTATCAAACAAATAGTTTAACGGCAGAGATCGTCAAAACCCTCGAAAATGCATATCGTGATGTGAGAATTGCTTTTTCCACAGAAATTGTAAGATACTGTGATGATAACAATATTGATTTTTACAAAGTAAGAGATAAAGTAAATAGCAGGTTGTCTCAAACTGATAGAGCGACAACCGATCCAAATGCCGTTCCAAGTGGAGGAATATTAATACCAATGTTGGGCGTTGGTGGCCATTGCCTTCCGAAGGATGGCATTCTTCTTTGGTGGCGTAATTTTCAAAAAGGAAATGATACATCTAAAAGCCTCATCTTGCAATCCAGAGTGATAAATGATCATTCTGCGGTACATACGTTTAAACAGGCAGAAAAAGCGTTTGGATCCTTGCAGGATAAGAAAATAGCTTTGCTCGGCGTTGCTTATCGTTTCAATTCAGAAGATACGCGCAACTCTCCCACCCTTGTGTTGGCAAATTATTTAAGGGAAAACAATGTGAATTATCTGATGCACGATCCTTATGTAAAAAATAATGATCAAAATCTTTTGAAATTTAATCAGCAGGATCATTTGACGCATGATCTAAACAAGGCATTACAATTTGCAGATTACGTATTTATATGCTCTGCACACAAGGAATATATTGACCATTTTGAAATAATTTATTCATATAAAAATATTCAAGGCATCATGGATGCCTCCAATATCTACAATCGGAAAATGTTTGCTGAAGCTCCTGAGAGATATGCTGGTATTGGTAAAGGAACGGAAGAGCCTTCTCATGATTTTGTAGAATTTGTATATCAAAGTTTTCGTGCGATGGAAAGGGGATTAAGCCACGAGCTACTTGGTCTTATTAATTTTTATAACGAGAACTATGCCTTTGATGAATACAATAAAGTAAAATTTGAGGATGTTCAAAGACTGGCAAAAACCTGTTCGACAGGATGTGAAATAGCAGATCCTGACGTGATCAAAAGTATCCCGGTTTATAATGATTTTTCGAGCATCCTGGCCAAAAAAGGTTTTTCAAACAGTAAACTTCAATTGGCTTGAAAATTTTCTCAATAGTAGGTGCGCGGCCACAATTTATTAAACTGGCGCCCTTATCATCGGCACTTGCCGGTTTGCATGAAGAAGTCATTGTTCATACCGGTCAGCATTACGACTATGCGATGTCCGAAAAAATCTTTGAGGACCTGGGAATAAGAAAGCCTGATATTCACCTTGAAATTCTGCCCGGAAGTGTGACTTCGCAAATCACGCAAATGATGTTGATGTTGGATTCTGCGATGATAAAATCGAAACCGGATTTAGTTATCGTATTTGGGGACACGAATTCAACCTTTGCAGGAGCAATGGTTGCGGCAAAACTAAATGTTCCGATCGTTCATATTGAAGCGGGCTTAAGAAGTTATAACAAGGGGATGCCGGAAGAAATAAACCGCGTAGTAACGGATCACGTTTCTAAATATTTGTTTGCACCTACACAAACAGCTGTTGATATACTCATGAAGGAAGGTTTGGCGGAAAACTCTTTTTTTACCGGTGATATAATGGTTGATACTGTAAAAAATAATCTTCAGATAGCGCTTAGTAAATCAACAATTACTGAAGATTTGCATTTAGCAAATGAAGAGTACAACCTACTTACGCTGCACCGTAATTACAATGTAGATGACACAAAAGTACTCGAGCAATTATTAAATCAATTAGGTGAATTACCTGAAAAAATTATTTTTCCAGTGCACCCACGCACCAGGAAAATGCTTGCCGACACTTACTCGGTCCCAAAAAATATTACCGTAATCGATCCGCAGGGTTATCTCGATTTTATAGCACTGGAAAATTCTGCGAAAAGAATAATTACTGATTCGGGTGGTATTCAAAAGGAGGCGTACATTCTCAAAAAGCCTTGTATCACTTTGCGTACTGAAACAGAATGGGTGGAAACAGTGGATGAAAAATGGAATTTATTAATCAATCCTTTCGAGAAAAATATCGCTCTAAAGATTGCCGGTTTTAAACCGCCAGAAAACCAAAGAGATGTGTTTGGAAAAAATGTGACACAAAAAATGGTGAAAATAATAAATGACATTTAAAAACTGATGGCTGAACGAAGAACATGGGGAATTATTGGTGGAGGAATGCTTGGAATGACACTGGCACTTCGGCTGGCACAACGGGGAGAAAAAGTGACCATTTTTGAATCAGCAGATAAGGCTGGGGGTTTAACCAGTTCATGGTCTATGAACGGGGTGATTTGGGATAAATACTATCATGTTATCCTGATGTCTGATTTAAATACCAGAAAAATTCTCAAAGAAATCGGGCTTGAAAATGATTTGAATTGGGTAGAAACGAAAACCGGCTTTTACTCCGATGGCAAATTATATTCAATGTCGAACCTTGTTGAGTTTTTTAAATTCCCTCCTATTAATCTCCTTGATAAATTCCGCTTAGGGCTTACCATTTTTGCCGCTTCAAAAATTAGCAACTGGGAAAAACTTGAACAAATTCCTGTCGAAAAATGGCTAAAAAAATGGTCAGGAAAAAGAGTTTTTGAAAAGATCTGGTTGCCTTTATTAAAAGCAAAGTTGGGCGACAATTATAAAAATACTTCCGCTGCTTTTATTTGGGCAACTATTCAAAGAATGTACGCGGCAAGAAAGAGCGGATTGAAAAAGGAAATGTTTGGATATGTTACCGGCGGTTATGAAAAAATAAATAACAGGTTTGCCGTGCATCTTCAACAAATGGGTGTTGAATTTAAATATCAAACCAAAGTAGTTGCAGTAAAGAAAGAAATATCCGCAAATCTTATTTTAGAAACCGATGATCAATCAATTTATAAATTTGATCATGTTATTTCTACATTGTCTTCAAAAGAATCGGTTAAAATTGCCAGTCAGCTTTCTGCTGCCGAAAAACAACAACATAACGATATTAAATACTTAGGTGTTATTTGTCCCTCCGTTTTACTTACCAAATCCATTTCTCCTTATTATGTTACAAATATTACCGACAGTTGGCCGCCATTTACAGGAATCATCGAAATGACTGCCTTAATTGATAAAAACGAAACAAAAGGGAATCACCTCGTTTATCTGCCCAAGTACGTGAATCCGGATGATGAATTATTTAATAAAAGTGAGGAAGAATTGCGCAAACTTTTCCTGGATTCCTTATTTAAAATGTATCCAAAACTTTCCCAAAGTGACTTAAATTTTTGGGGAACGTCCAAAGCACGAATTGTTTTTGCTTTGCCAACCATTAATTATTCTAAAAAGGTACCAAAGGTTACCACGTCGTTGGGAAATTATTATATCATCAATTCTGCCCAAATCATCAATGCAACATTGAATGTAAATGAAACGATACAAGTGGCGGAAACCAAACTGAAAGAAATATTAAAAGATGAGTAAGAAGAAACCAACAGCGAGTATTTCCCTCGATCTTGACAATCAGTGGACTTATATGAAAATCCACGGAAATAAAGGCTGGGATCAATATCCTTCGTACCTGCATATTTTCGTTCCCCACGTTCTGGATATTCTGGATGAATTGAATCTAAAAATCACTTTTTTTATTGTAGGAAAAGATACAGAATGTGAAGAAAACCGGACGTACCTGAGAATGATCACGGAAAGAGGACACGACGTGGGAAATCATTCTTACCATCATGAATCGTGGTTACAAACGTACAGTTACGAAAAAATAGAAAAAGAAATCCGCGAAGCGGAAGAAGCAATTGAAAGCGTTACCGGCCAACGACCTACCGGTTTCAGAGGTCCCGGATTTAGCTGGAGCAAAGATTTACTCAAAGTATTGGAAAGCCGTGGTTATAAATTTGATGCTTCTACCCTTCCGACGTATTTAGGACCACTAGCAAGAATGTATTACTTTAAAAAATCGGATTTGTCTAAAGAGGAAAAAAAAGCACGGAAGGAGCTTTTTGGAAAATTCAGTGAAGGCTTTAGAAAATTAAAACCTTATAAATGGGATTTGGGAAATGGAAAAAGTATTACAGAAATTCCGGTAACGACCATGCCGGTCTTTAAACTGCCGTTTCATTTAAGTTATTTAATTTATTTTGGAAATATTTCGATGCCTTTAATGAAAGTTTATTTAAATACTGCTATCAGGATGTGCAAAATAACCAAAACTCCCATCAGTTTTTTACTCCATCCACTGGATCTGATTGGCGGTGATCAAATTACGGAACTTGCTTTTTTCCCGGGAATGAATGTTAGCAGCGAAAAAAAAGTAGAAGTATTTAAGAATGTAGTAGGTTTCTTACAAAAGCATTATAAGGTTGTAAACATGGGTAAGTATTGCGATTACCTTGAAAAAGCAGGTAAGATGCAATTAAAAAAAACGTAACCGGATAAAAAATAATAGATTAAGATTGCTTCTGAATTTATTGCAACTCGGCAGTAAAAGCACTTTTAATACCAAAAGTTATTTCCAAGCTATTGCAAAAAAATGACGTTTTAATTTTTCTATGAGAAAAAACGTCAGAGAAAAATAATAGAGGCAGTATATGAAATTGACCGGCAATTATTTAATCAAAAATTTAAATACATTTATTGTCTCGCTAACGGTGTTCGCCTTAGCTGCCGCAATACGTTTGTTTTTTAGAGATGATCATGGTGGCAGGACTATTTTTATTATGGGATCGTTTGCTGTTTCCTATTATGCTTATCATAATTTAAATACACATTGGAGAAAAATATCAAAAGGGATACTTATCGGGCTGTCAATATTTATGCTTTTAACGCTTACAATCGAAAGTTTAAAAGCAGCCACTTCAAATAATGAATTTGATTTCATGTGCTTTTATATGCAAGGTCAGTTAGGACTGCATCACCTGAATTTTTATGATCCGCACAGTTTTAAAATATTGCTCCAAAGCAACAACTTCAATTATACCTTTTCCCCGGGATTTAAATCGCAAATAATAGATGTAGGTCTATTATCACCTCCGATTACCATGTTATTTTATGCTCCGCTTTCTTCAATTGATTATCATACTTCACGCCTGATTTTAACCATCTTAATTTTTGTATTTATTTTCGGAAACGCTGTTTTAGCAAATAAAATTTTCGTAAAAAATGAGAGGTCCTTTTATTCATTTTTGTTTATTTTACTTATTATAATGTTTTTGCCGGGAACAAGCGAAACCATTGGGTATAATCAAAGTAATTTCTTTCTATTGTTCTTTTTACTTTTGGCTATCTACAAAATTAAAAAACCAATAACCGGCTTTTATCTGGCAATGTCATTAATTATAAAACCGATTTCCGGCTTTTTAATGTTGTTTTTTATCTCAGCAAGAAAATGGAAGTCCGCAATTTATTTCGTCGTAACCTTAGTCGTTCTTTTTTCTATAACGGGTTTTTTGTGGGGCTTCCAAAATATTATAGGTTTTTTTCAGTCGCCACCCACACAAAGATTACCACAAGATTTATATGTGCAAGAAATCAATCAATCTTTTATTGGCGTGTTAAACCGAAACCTGGCACGTTATAATTTATCACAAACGTTGATCAATTCAATCTTTTATTTTTGTGCTATAATCATGGTTCTCTTAAGTTATCTAGCATCAAAGAGACTTAACAAACTAAATGTTTATTTGTCGTTTTTTGTTTTTGTACCGTGTATGCTAATGATTTACCCGAGTTCTTTATGGCATTACATGGTGTATCTAACACCACTGTTGGTTTATTTTTTATTAAGAAAACAGAATAAAAAATACTTTTGGATCATTATATTACCAGCTGTGAGTTTTTTAGGAACTGAAGTATTTTTTACATACTTAATTTTATGGATAGCTCTTCTTTGTATTGCTTTTTTATTCGCAAGCAATGAAAAAATCCACGAAGAATTTAAAGGAGTAGCAGAAATTTCATAAGACTGGTTCTATTAATATGTTGGGTGAAGAAATGCAGGATCTTTGATCACGAGTTAATTATGAGTTTCTAAATAATCAAACTTATGCATCTTTAATTCGGTAAATTAAGGATATATTTGGACGCACGATGGCTTTATATAAAAAAAGTAATTGTAATGGAAGAAAAGACTGACTTAGAAAGTAAGCCATTTATATCAATATTGCTTCCTTGTTACAATGAAGAAGCAATTCTCAAAAATAACGTTTGTACAATTGTTTCTTATCTGGAAAGCAAGAATAAAAAATACAAATGGGAAATCGTCATTATAAATGACGGCAGTAAGGATCGAACAGGGAAAATAGCTGATGAACTAGCCGAAAAGAATAACCATGTCAAGGTGATTCATCATCCAACAAATTTAAATCTTGGAAATGCGTTAAAAACAGGGTTTAAAAATTCAAAAGGAGAAATCGTTGTTGTATTGGATATTGATCTCAGCTATTCTACAGAGCATATAGAAAAAATGATTGACAAACTAATTGAAACATCTTCTGATATTGTAATTGCTTCTCCCTATATGCCTGGAGGACAAGTAACTGATGTTCCCTTTACCAGAAAACTGATGAGCCGCTGGGTAAATGCGTTTATGAGAATCGCTGCTCAGGATAAATACTATACTTATACCGGAATGGTGAGAGCGTATAGAAAAGATTTTATCAATACGGTAAACCTGAAAACGAAAGATTATGAAATAAACCCGGAAATTTTGTATAAAGCAATGATCTTAAGAGCACGAGTGATCGAAATACCTGCACATCTCGACTGGACCGAACAAAATAAATACAAAGGCAAAAGAAGATCAAGTATTAAGATGCTTCGTGGTTTTTTTTCAGGGATTATGTCGAGTTTTATTTTCCGTCCTTACATATTTTTTCTGGCAATTGGCGTAATACTAATGGTGCTTTCCATGTACGAATTGGTGTGGTTGCTCTTTGATACATTATCATATATTTCTAACTCAGCTGCAGTTATCCCTACCTTTTCTGAAAGTCTAGCATTACAATTCAAAAAGAATCCACAATCATTTATCGTCGGAGGTATTACCTTCATTGCTGCCATCCAATTTTTATGCGTTGGATTTTTGTCGCTTCAAAGTAAACGTTATTTTGAGGAATTGTTTCATTTGGGAACATCGTTTAAAAAAAACAAGAAAGAATAAAGCTGCTAAAAAACATTGTAAACTTGCATAAACACACTTTTGGGCTGGTTATGAAATTAAAAAACTCAAAATTAAAGGAATGCCCTTTTCTTCTGTTTATTCCATTTCTTATTTTTTACGTGATTTTAATCTTAATATTTGCTCAAACGGCTAACTATGGTGATGAAAACAGATACCTGAAATATGCAACAAACCTTATTCATGGTTTTTATTCGCCTGCAGGCTCATTTTTGGATTTAGGGAACGGCCCAGGATACCCATTGATCATTACCCCATTTGTCGCCTTACAGTTACCGCTAATCTGGATAAAACTGACGAATGCGGTTTTTTATTATTTTTCAATAGTACTTTTATTTAAATCACTTATCCGTATCGTTTCTTTTAATTCCGCCCTTATCATCAGTGTGATATGGGCTCTATATCCAAATACCTTCGAAGAACTGCCTTACGTTTTGCCAGAAGTTTTCGCATCTTCATTAATACCCTTATTGATGTTTTCGCTGATTTCAGCCTTTAATGAAGACAAAGCAAAAAAAACATATAACTATAAGTATATTATAGTTTCAGGTTTAACTTTCGGTTATTTAGCATTAACGAAACCGATATTTGGTTATGTTCTGCTTTTCATGATTGGGGGAGCTACTTTATTATGGTTGATTACCAAAAGAAACGAAAACTTCCAGAAAAGTTTCTTTGTGCTTGCAATTGCTTTTATAATAACGATTCCATGGCTAACTTACACTTATCATATGACAGGAAAAGTATTATATTGGAGTTCGTTTGGAGGGAACAATTTATACTGGATGAGCTCTCCTTATGAAAATGAATATGGTGATTGGTCACCCTATCCGTTCTCTTATAATGAAATACAGCAGGTTGACGGGACATTAGAAAAAGTAAAATCGCTGCATCAAAAAGATTTCGAACAAATTTTTAAAAGCAAGGAAGCGCAGGAATTGTATATTAAAAATGGGAAGGTCTACGGCAATCCTTATACAGGCGTAATTCAGGATGACACTTTAAAACAGATTGCTTATCGCAACATTATGGCTTACCCTTTTAATTTTATTGAAAATTGTATCAGTAATGCAGGACGAATGATTTTTAATTATCCCAGTGCTTACACACTTCAAAAACCAAGTACACTCAAAAGATTACCCGTTAACGGAACCATTCTGGTCTTTGCAGCGTTTAGTTTCGTCATAACTTTGCTGAACTGGAAAAAAATATTATTCCCTCTTCGATTCCTGCTGTTTTTTGCGCTGCTTTATTTTGGCGGAAGCCTACTTGGAAGTGCCGGCCCGCGCATGTTCACGGTAATTGTACCAATTTTATTATTTTGGATTGCTTATGTATTTCAAAGATCTATAAAAGTAAAAGTAAAGTTTCAACAACCGTGGAGTAAATAATTAGCGATTTTAATATAACCGCCAACTCTTTCACTTGAAATATTCAGAATACATTTGAGCGTGTATTTATTTGTCAGCTCATTTTGTTGCTGCAGTTCTTGCCTTTCCCCTCTACATTCAAGTTGCCTGAAAATAATATCCATCGGTACTCTTGCCGCTTCTATAGTAAGATTTTAGTTATTGTATTTTTATAGCAGGAATCAGTTATTGAGTCATAGTTAAATTACTGGTATTCGAATTAACATTCATTCCAAATAACCAAGTGTTTAGCAATTGATCTCCGTTAAATGAAATAATTTGTTTCGCTCGAACTCATTTCGATAAAAAATAAATGCAGCCAGCCACTCATCTGTATCTAACCGGCGAATAACATTTACTAAACTATCTGTGCTTCAAAAAATACTGACGCTGTGGAGATTTCTTTGTTAAAACACTACCGTCAGCGTTTTTATTTTTTACATTTTCACCACTTTCGTCGATTCTTTTACCACTCCATTTACCAGTGCTGTAACCAGGTAAGTTCCTTTTCCGAGGCTGCTGAAATCAATTTGTTTCTTTACATCCGTGGTAGCAGAAACAAACTCTTGCTGATAGACGGTATTGCCTAAAATATCACTAATCCTAATTGTCACACGCGCGTTGTCAACCTGCGTATTCAGTTCAACATTTGCTATATTATGAACCGGGTTTGGGTACACTTTTAACCCGGTAGAAGTTTGCTGTGCAGTTCTTGCTAATGCGATGGTAACTTTTACCGTATCTCTTGCTTCTGCTCCTGCATTATCTGTTACCTTTAATTCAAACTGATAAGTTCCTGCTATAAGGCCGCTGACGGTGGTTGAAGCGGTATTATTTGGCAGTATACTGCTTGTGGATGGGCCAGACACTTGAGTCCATAAATAACCGGTTATTTTTCCGTCAATATCGTTTCCAGTGCCATTTAAAACCATTGAATTAACGGGAGATAAAGCGGTCGTATCATTGCCGGCATTTGCTACAGGAACAACATTTGGAGTTGGGGCAATAACAGTTATATCGCTTTTATTTACAGTAACCCGCATTGTATCAGTTCCGATGGCGCCTTTGTCGTCAGTTACTTTCAATTGAAATTGATATATGCCTTCTACCAGATTTGCGACAGAGGTAACTGCCGATGAAGGATTTGCAATATTATAGACAGAAGGGCCGGAAATTTTTGTCCATAAATAGCTGGTTATTGAGCCATCGGAATCGACACCACTTCCACTAAGATTTATTGTATTTGCGGGAAGCGTGATTGATTGGTCTGAACCAGCCTGTGCTGTCGGTGACACATTGTTAGCAGCATTTACTGTTACCTGAACCGTATCTTTTGCAATGGCTCCATTATTATCGGTTACTTTTAATTCAAACTGGAAAGTTCCCTGTACTAATCCGGAAACAGTTGTAACTGCAGCAGATGAACTCACAATACTATAAGCTGACGGGCCCGAAACTTTTGTCCATGAATAAGATGATATAC
>Ga0207667_10005418_pt1 | contig 15557 bp, 23 predicted proteins | sample KBSCornC52_FD_184301 | JGI IMG/M metagenome (GOLD analysis project Ga0207667, IMG submission 184301) | Corn rhizosphere microbial communities from Kellogg Biological Station, Michigan, USA - KBS Corn C5-2 (SPAdes) (version 2) | ecosystem: Host-associated > Plants > Roots > Rhizosphere > Soil ... | reverse complement strand
GACTACTTCTACGATCTCGCCAGCGTCGAACGCGAAATTCGACAGGACATCTCGCGCTACAAGAACGGCGACGTCACGCCCATGGAGTTCGCGGTCCGCATCCGACAGCACCCCGCGCTGGCCATAACTGCAAAGCTCAAGATGCAGCACGCCGTGCCCGCGAAGATGGCATTCAACGCACGGGAAGTACAAACCATCGTCTTCCGCCACGAAGACCAGGCTTGGCTGGATCAGAACCTTAAGGCGGCGCGCGACCTGATTGCACGCATCCGAGCGGCGGGCATTCAGCCAGCAACCGTTGAGGACAAACCGCACAAAGTGTTCTTCGATGTGCCGTCGACCCAGGTGCTTCAGTTCTTAGACGAGTACTCCATTGATGTCAGCAACAGTGAAATGCCAACGGGTCTGCTGCAAAGCTACATCGGCGAGCAGAATCAGCGCGGCCACATCACGGCTTGGACAGTTGCCGTCGTCACGCGATCCGAGCCGCTATCGACGCTCGGAACGATCGATCTCGGGCTGGACGCCGAAGTACCCCTGGTCAACCGCGCCCGATCGCTGCGCGAAAGAAGCCCGCAAGTGGTCGACATCAAGGCCCTGATGTCGGAAACCGACGTCGCGATCGACGTACCGCTGTCCGCCGCAAAGCTACGCGGCAAAGATCGCGACACCCTTCGCGATCTTCGTGACGAAGCTGTTCCGGACACGGGACTACTGCTGCTCTACCCAATCAGCAAGGATTCGGAGCCGCGCAAGGGGAGCAGCCAACGCGCTCCGCTCGGTGCGGTCCAGCACGTCATTGGCCTTGCGCTGGTCTTCCCCGATGTCCCACAAAGCGATCTGACGCCGCAGAACTACATGACCGTTGAACTCCCGGACGTCGGCAGCGAAATGATCGACATCGACGATTTGGAAGACATGGCCGAGACAGAAGAATGACGAGAAACGGCATTCGAGTCACTCAAGACGGATGGCACCAGCTAGAATTGGTCGCTAACATGCCGACGCGGGGTGAGTTCCGCGTCTTTGACACCGCACTGAACACCGCCCACGGCACCGCACTGCTGGCGATCGATGCGGCAGGGCTTCGGCATGTATTAGTTCCCGTTGCAGCGGACTTTCCTGCTGCCCATGACCGGCGCAGTGGCGGCGTTCATCTGACCACTCGCCCGCTCGTCGATGCATTGGGCCAGCGGCAGTATCTCGACCTTGCCTGCCAGAAGACGCACCTCAACAACGTCTTTACTCATCTTGCCGAAGAAGTGCTCGACTTATTGCGAGACGGTGAAATCCAGCCGCTGCAAGCCTGCCGCCAAACGCTGCAGCGGTGGCGCGAACTGCTGGACCGCGAGGCTTCGAACATCCTGTCAACAGAAGCCTTGTGCGGACTGTTCGGCGAACTGTGGCACTTGGTACGCATCGCGGAGCGGGATGCTCTAGGTGTCTCGGCCTGGCAGGGGCCGCATGGCGCACGGCACGACTTCACGGTGAATGGTTGTGCACTGGAAGTCAAAACAACAGCGCGTCGAGACGAATGGAAGTTCCGAGTGCATGGGCTCGCGCAGTTGGAACAGCCTCGCAACGCCCGGCTCTACCTGTGCGCCATGCGCCTGGAGCTGAACGGCGCATCCGGCTCCACCGTGCCGGATTTGATCCAGGCAATCCTGGATGCTGGCGTCGATCGGCTTGATCTAGTGAACCGCCTTTCGGAAGTTGGGTACGACCAGCGCGATGAAGCCCACTATCAGCAGCTTCGACTCGATGTTGTCGACTGGCGGCTCTACGAGGTGGCAGCATCGTTTCCCCGGCTAACGTCGACATCCTTCAATCCACCCGAACCTCCATCCGGCGTCTCGGACATTCACTACACCATAGACCTTGCCGCATCTTCGACTGCGCCATTGCAGCCGGGGATGCTCGACCGCCTTCATATGGCACTTGCAGGAGCCCGCGATGCCGACACCGCTGGACCTGCAGTCTGAGCCGTTTTCCGCGACCGGCGGCGCGGCAGCTGAAGGCGTTTCGAACCAGCTCGGTCGGCCGCGGGCAGACCGCTTTACGCTGCTGGTTCGCGAAGCAATTCAAAACAGCTGGGACGCGCGGCTCGCGACTGCCGGCGGAGTGCAGTTCCAGGTGGATGGACTCCTACTCGATCGGGATGCACGCCAGACGCTGTCAGCCCAGGCGTTTGCAAATGCGCCCGCCGCAGTTGATGTAAGAAGCCGCCTCCTCGCCGATGGCGACTTCCCTATCCTCGCCGTCAGCGATTTCGGTACTCGCGGACTCAGCGGCCCCACTCGCGGGAATGTTGTTCCGCAGCCAGGCGAGTCGACCAATTTCGTTGACTTCATGCGCTACATCGGGCGTCCGCCGAACCGTGCATACGCCGGGGGAACATACGGCTTTGGCAAAGCGGCGTACTTTCTCGCCAGCTCGCTGAAAACCATTTGTGTCCACACCCGATTCAGGAACGAGCATGGCGTCGAATCGAGATTCATGGCTGCCGCATTGGGACCGCAATTTGAGACCAGCGGGCCTGAAGGCCAGCGCTTCACCGGGCGGCACTGGTGGGGACGGTTGGCGCAGGACAAGGTCGTCGACCCTGTTGTCGGCGATGAAGCCGACGCGCTGGCGCTACTGCTAGGCGGCGTCCGACGCGCCGCGGATGCCCTCGGCACCACTGTCTATGTTCTCGCACCTGATTTCGAGGGCGCCGCCCCCCAGCAGGTGCTTCGTCAAATGGGGCGCGCGATCATGGACTACTTCTGGCCGAAGCTCATCGACGGCCCTGAGCAGACGCCTACCATGTCGTTCAGCGTCCGCTGGCAAGGCAGCGAGTTGCCGCTACCAAACGTGCAGGAGGAGCCCGAGCTCGCGCTACTCGCCCGCGCCTTCACTGCGGCGTCAGCCAAAGCCCCGTCCGATGGTGCTGTCCTGGAGCCCATCGCTTCACAGCGACCCAAGAAGTTGCTGGGCCAGCTTGCGCTCGTTCGGCAGCCTGCAGCTCTGATGGGTTCGCTGCCTGCCGCCAGCGACAGCGACGGCGACGGCGCCAACCTGTATCAGCGCACGCTTCGGCGGCCGCTGCGCCAGATTGCATTGATGCGCGCTCCCAACTTCGTTGTGAAGTACATGGAAGGGCCGCTAGTTCCATATGAGCTGGCTGAGTATGGGGGCGTATTTCGGGTTGATGCCGAAGCAGACGCCGCGTTTGCACGCGCCGAGCCACCGACCCATGACGACTGGGTTCCCGATCTTCTGTTGGACGCGTCCGAGAAGACTTACGTTCGGGTAGCCTTGCGCAGGGTGAAGGACGCCGTCGACGCCTTTGCAGCCCCCCACGCCATCGAAGCGGCTGGAGCGGGACCTCATTCGGTGGCCGGCTTCTCGCGCCTGCTCGGCGGCCTTGTCCCGTCGCTAGGCCCTGCGGCCTCCGGACCAAGCGGTCGCACAAATGGATCAACTGCGTCCAATGGCGGAGGTAGCGGACGATCCGGCACGGGACGCAAGGCCGCTGCGGCCCCGCAGATTTCATTCGTTGGCGAGCCAGCAATCGAACTGGTCGACGGCGTCGCGTCGATGGTGGTCCGCTTCGAAGCATCGAACTCGAGTAGCGCACCAGTCAGAGTCTTCGCACTGCCGAAAGTGGTCATTGCCGACGGCTTCGAAAGCGATCCGCCTGAAGGTGCGCAGCAGCCGGCCGTCTTGAAGTGGATTGACCCGAACGGCGAGGCTGTCGCGAGAGGTGTCGCAAGTTGCGACGTTCCCGCAAGCAGCGGCATATGGGCCGTCGTAGTCAGCATTCCTCCCGACGCCATGATCTCTGTCGCACTCAGGGCCGAAGCCGGAGCAGGAGCATGAAAACGGCTACCGCCGTCCCCTACAAACGGGCCGCTGCCCATCGGCTTGCAGCAGGGCTGTGGGAGATCCTGTCGATGGAGCCGCCCGCGCCTCTTCCCCCTGTCTTGCCCGGGCTGGACTACGGTTCCATCCTCCGCCTGCGAAGAGAGGTCATCATTGACGCCGCCGGACTGCGGGCCGACTGCGGCCTTGCCAACGACGTGCCCCTTCTCGCGGCGGCAAGCTGGTCAAGCACCGGCACCATGCTGCGCCGCAGTCTGGCCCGCATTCCCATTTCCGACGGCGAAGGTACGTGCCGTGTTGAATTGGCCGGAGACATTGCCGGCAGCGACGTCGCAGGAGCCCTGCACATCGAGACCACGATCGTGACGGCCGGCCGGCCAGATTCCCACGCGCCGCTCTCCGCGCGGCATGCCGGTGCGGTGCTGCTGCAAGAGAGGCAGACTGTTCAGCTTGACACGTCGCATTCCCTCTTTCCTGTCGAAGTGGTGGATTTCAGCAAAGGCTATTGGGCGAACCGGGAGGCAGGATGGCGGCTCTCTTGGAACGTCCTTGCCCTGGATCAACCGTTTCTCGGGTCAGTCCGCCTGCTCATCAACGCTGCACATCCCCGCGTGGTGCATGCCGTTTCAGGCGACGCTCCGAGCGCCGAGGCATCGGCCATCCGCTCGGCGATCTACTTTGACACTGCCAAGGCTCTGGTTCTTGGCGCACTGGCGAGCGAGGATTTCATTGAGCGCGACGGCGACTATGCCGAAGGCAGTTGCGGCAGGATCATCTATTCGATGATCCAGATGCTGTTTCCGGGCGACGGCATTAGCGCCTTGGCTGCAGCTGCAAGCCAGCGGCCGGACTATTTCAGTACAGACCTCCAAGGCCGGCTTAGGCTGTTCTGGAGCTGAATGTGATTCTCTTCCCTCAGCTCCCTCACCATATCGCCCTCCAGATCGCCAATGCTGCTCGGTCGGCCTCAATTCAATCGCTCGCTGGCACGGCTGCATCTGAGCACCCCGCCTGCGAATACACGCCTACGGGTGGAACGCGCGCGACGGCTGCATCGTTGAACAGGCTTCGAAGTGACCTCCTGCAGCTGGCGACGGCCGCCGGATATCCCACTCCTGCAGGTCAACAGCAGGCTGCTGCCTTCGACGCCGAAGCCGCCCTTGTGCTCGCGCAGCAGATGTCAATGGCTCCTGCTGAAGCAGCCAAAGGCAGCGTCTGGGAGTTTCTGTCCTGCGTTCTACTGCCCGATATCGTTCGATGGCGCTTTGGTGGAACAGGAGGCGCCGCCACTCCGCTCGAGCGATTCGTTTCGGGCCGTCGCAACGTCTTTCAGCGCCTCTGGTGGCGCGCCTTTCACCTTGCGCCGCGAGCACCCGACGCCCCACAGCTGCAGGAACTCCTTCGAACGCTAGGCGAAGACGAACTGGTCCAGTTGATGGAGCGGCCGTCTCTTGCCGGCATCGAAGGCCTGCCGGGTTCCATCGCAGTCGGTCTTCTTTCCGCGTCACAGGCCTACTCTGACCTCACCCGGCGGCAGTTGATTCGTGAAGCGCAGAAGCGTTTTCTCCGACTGTCCTCGTTCGTGTCGTTTGAGTCGATCGCCGCTGGAGAAATCAACCACCACGTCGCGTGCGTTTTCGAGCAGGTGGCGGCCTCGCTTCCTCGCCAGGATTCAGAGTCCGCGCCTGCGCCTCGCCATGGCTGACAACATGACGCCCGAGCAGCGGCGCATGACCATGTCGCGGATACGTAGCCGGGACACCAAAGTGGAGCTTGCCGTTCGGAAAGAGCTCCACAGGCGCGGATACCGCTTCCGAGTCAACGCGGCATGGCTTGCAGGCAAACCGGATGTCGTCTTCACCAAAATCCGGCTCGCAATATTTATTGATGGCGATTTTTGGCATGGCTGGCAGTTCGAGCGCTGGGCGGACAAGCTTGCACCCTACTGGTATGAAAAGATTAGCGGAAACATGGCGCGTGACCTCCGACGTAGAGCGCTTCTTCGCCGCGAAGGGTGGACGGTCATGCGCATCTGGGAGCATGACGTGAAAAAGAACTTTGAGCGGTGCATTCGGCACATCGAGGCGAAGATTTATCAGTTGCGCAAGGGCTGATCGAATGGTTCTGGCCGTAGGCTTTGTCGATCTGATTGAGCGACTGCGCGATGAGGAAGCTGCGGATGCCGTAACCGGCCATGAATGCCAGCGTCGTCTCGAAGAAGTCGAGTCGGCCGAGTGCGGGAAACTCGTAGAGCATCAGCAAAAGCAGATGACGGCGTGCGATGCCATCGCTGCAGTCGAGCGCTTCGGTCAGGCGCCGGCCGATCTGGTTGAGCATCAGGCGGACCAGCGGCTTGGTGCGGCTGATGTCCAACGGCGGCACCACCGAATACAGCGTTAGCCGATCCTCGCGAGAGGGCGCAATCACCTTGCGCGCCGCCGCCCTTGCGTACCGTCGCTCCAGGGTGCAGGCCGAGCAGGTCGGGCGTGTTGGACGTCGCAATGAACAGGGGAGTCGAACCGACGCGGCGTAACGCCAGGTTTTCGGCGCGCGCCGAATCATTCCCAGCTGTCAATCAGGCCAGCAGCGGTTTCTCCGAAGCCGATAGCATCGGTCTCGGCCGGATCGCCGTGCAGGTTGCGGCATTGGCATCGGAGCATGGTGGTCAGCTCGGGCGAATGGGCATCGGGCCAACAGAACTGCACTGGCCTGCATCCAGCCGCGCGCATCCGTTCCCGATGGTGCACAGCATCGTTCGACGGTTCGTTAATTGGTGACATAGTCGCCTCTTCGGGAGTGCGCGGCGTGACCGTGGCCACTTAACCTTCCGACGACTTGCGTGCCACTGCTTGGGCTACCGTCTCACCGGGACGTAGGCCGAATAGTTCGCGGGCATTGGTCCTCGTAATGAACAGTGGAATGTCAAGATAAGGGCCTTCGTCGCCTAGGAAGGTTGGCTCCAGCTCACCGGCCAAAACCGCGTTGGCCTCGCTGTCGCGAGGTCCGATGGTGGCAATGAGGCTCGATTGCTTTTCGTCGCTGCTCGTGATCATGGGCGTCTTGGCTAAGGTGAAGATTGATCGCCTAGTGGCGTGATGGTGTGTTATAGCACGTAGAAGGGCGGCCACCGGCCGCCATTCATTCATCCTGGTTGGGTATCTCTCGACCGAACGCGGGTCCGAAGACGGTTTCTGGATGCAGCTTATCCGGCTTGCAGCCGGCGACCAGGCTGGCGAGGTCAGCGCCCACCCCGCCATTGGCTGCAGCCTTGTTCCTTTCTACTTCTATCGTCAACGGCTTCGTCGCTTTATCTGCGTGCCGGCCGATAAAGGTGTCGAGTCTCTCGCGCACGCTGACACTGCCATTTCTTGGCGTGCTCCCGGCAATGCCGGCTTCAGCAATAGCCTCGTTGATTTCCTCGACGTTCACCGGGCACCGTTCGTCTTGACTTTTAGAATTCCTAAAAAAAGCATCGACTCCTTTGAGTACGCCACTCATCATTGCTTCAATCGGCTCTTCTGCTTGACGCCGTGGTAGTCGGTAAGAAGAATAATATTCTTATTCTTCTTACCCAAGTTGCGTATTACGCATCGGTCAATCTGCTCGCCCTGGCGCGAAGGTCATCCGGCGTCGCTCTCGGCAATGATATGAAGTCACGCTCGGCCATTGTCTCGTAGGTGCCTAGAAAGGGTAGATACAACTCCACGGCCCATGATTGACCTTCGTTTCGCCCGGCATAAGGGTGAAGAATTTCGCCATCCGGCCGTTTGCGATCAAATCGCAGAACTCCTTCGTGCGGGTACGGGTGTGCGTACCGAGTCGTCATCATCCGTTCGACAACCTCGTGGGGAAAGCCCGGATGCGCGGAGGTATCTGCGGCGTGGACCGCCGCGCGAATCGATTCCTCGACTGTAAGGTGACAACGTGCAATATCGTCTTCATCGAATACCTCCTCTTTGACGATATAGGGCGGACCTTCATACCAGTGCGGATCGTCGTGGTCCAACCGGATCGCCAAGATGGTTCGGGCACCGACATCGGTACAACGCCACCACCCCGTGCAATCCATGAAAGCCAGGCCGATATGAAACTCTGTGTGTTTCATGGAAGCTCCTTTCACCGATAGCATGCTGCTCGCAGCTCAATGGCGCTGCAACGTTTGGCGTACAGCGGCCATTGCCTCACTGAAATCTCGGTGCGTCGCCCGCCCTGTTTCGGCCTGGTAGAAGACGACCATGAACAGGTTCGCAACGGCCTCCGCCATTGTCGATAGCTCCCGAGCGGTGCTCTGGTCCATGAAGTCCAAGGCCGCGAGTTGCGTTGCCGCGTGATGGATAACTTGCCGCGCTTCGGTATCATGCGTGATTGCCATGCTTCACCTCTCAAGCAGGTGTTGTTTCGTGGAAGTGCCGGCCGGTTGCCGCCGGCCGGTGCGCTTGCTGTCTAAGCCTCGTCCCCAGTTGGACGATGTTTGTTTACGAACGCAGCTACCTCATCGTTCATATTGGCCCCGGCCATCGCGCTTTGCCGACCCGCACCGAGACTGTCGCCGGAGAAATTCGATTCGGTATCCGTGCTGGAACCGCTCCTGCTCGAAATCGCGGACGCGATCTTGCTGCCCGTCGTCTGCGCCATTTGTTCCTTCGCGGCGTCCATCATATTCGCGGCCTTGTCCTTGGCGATTGTGCCCGCACCCTTGGCAAGATTCGCGCCCATGTCCGCAGCGAAGCGGCCGGCCGTGGTCATGGCAGCCGTGAAGCCGCCGCTGCCGCCGGACGTGGTGCCGCTGCCGAAGCCGCCCGAGCCGCTGCCACCCGGCGAGCCACCGCCCGACGAACTGCCGCCGCTGTTCGAGAACATGCCGCTACCATCGGCCATGTTCTGCTGCGCTGACTGGAACGCCGCCTTGAGAGCCGATGCTCCACCGGCCGCGCTCGTCGCGCCGGCCATCGCAGTAGAACCGACAGACGCCGCTGCACTCGCGGTGATGGCGGCAGCAGCCATCACCGAGCCAACCCCAACACCACCAATCGAACCAGCGCCACCGACGCCAACAATGCCTGCGATCCTCGGCGGTATCTTGTTCGTGAGATACATCAACACGAATGCGGCTATAAGCATGATCGCCATTTCCTTGAGGTCGATTCCGGCTCTCATGCTGGCGTAGTACTCGTTGATGAACGTCTTGCCGATCCCGATGAGCAGCAGCATCACCATCATCTCGGCCCCGATCGCCAACACATGCTTGTAGTAGCTAATCGCGATATCTGACGTCCAGCGCGCCCCGCCAAAGCCAAGAAAGAACACCCCGCCGTAGATCATGATCCAGGCCGACACAAAGACCAGGAGCAGGTTCACGCCGACAATCGCGAGAACGATCATCACGACCAACGCCATGAGAAGACCTACCACGCTGTCCGTCGGCGACCAGACCGACGACTGATCGAGCGCCTTGGTAAAAATGTCATAGCCGATTTGCACGATACCTCCTGGCGTAAAATCGGTTGACTGGCCGATGGCCTTCGCGCCGATCATCCACATCGACTTGACGATGGAATCGGCAATCGCAGGCCCGTTGGACAGAATCCACCAAAAGAAGCCGAGCACAGTGAAGAAGCGAACAATTTCAGCCAGTGCCTCCTGAATGCCGCCGTTTCTCAACGCCAGCATCCCGAACGTCCACACCATGCTGATAAGAGCAAGGCCCCAAAACAGCCAAGATGCGTAGCTCACCATGACGCTACCCCACGCGCCGGCCGCGGCTTGGTATTTCCCCATCACCGAATCGACCACATCAGCATTCATCGGCGCGGCGGTCACAGTCGCCGAGTACGCGGCGGCCATCAAGCCGAGCACTGAGAGTTTGCCGCCGTTGGAAAACATCGTTTTCATAGCGCTGTCCTTCGTCATTGATCGTTTTTCTGCCGTTGTGACGGCGTATCGCCCCATGACCAGTTTTTGGGAGAGGGGGTGACGATGTTGCTGCCATCATGCAGTTGTTTCGCTGCGGCAGCCCGCTGAGAATCGGTCTGGGTGCTCTTATCATTGCAGCCTGCAAGGAGCCCGATCAGTGAGAGCAAGATTATGAATTTCATCGTGGGCCCCTTATTCAAAGCTCCAGTTTTTCGGTGTCGGGGTGGTGATGTTGCTGCCATCACGAAGCTGCTTTGCCGATGCCGCCTGCTGGGCCTCGCGATCTGCAATCACCTGTGCGCGGGTGGCGGCCGCTGTTGCCTGCGCTGCCAGCATGCCCCGGATTTGCAGGAGCTGGTTTGTCTGCGCGCTAGCGAGCTGGTTCGCCGCCTGCAGCGCCTGCATTTGTCCCTGCGCACTCGTCGCTTGTGACTGCAACTGGCGAAGATTCGCGGCGTCTATCGCAAGCGTTTGTTGCTGCTGATCGACGCCCTTCAATACGGCATCGTTCGCCTTTTTTTGCGCCTCGGAGCCGTTCGCTTGCGCATCAAGCAATTCTTCCCGCTGCGCGTCCGTGCAACCAGTCGAGGTGAAGCACGGCGACGAGCGGTAATAGGCCACGTCCTGGTAACGCGACAGATACCCGTCGATGCTCCCGGCTTGGTTCTTGTAGTAGTTCAGCGTGTCCTGTGCTTGTAGGAGCTTGTTGATGGTCTGGTTCGCCTGATCCCACACGTAGGCGGCCGGCGCGAGCGTGTTTTGCAGCATGTTTTGGTATTGCTGCAACTGGGTCTCGTACTGCTGAATCTGTTTCGCGACCGCCGCTACGCTTTGCATGGCACTGATCGTCGATTGAACAACGTTCGTCGCGTCGATAACGGGGATGCCGGCGTGTACCGGGCCACCGAATGCTGCTGTGATTCCGATAGCCAGTGCCATCTTGGTGGCCTGGCGCGTTGCTCTACGCATCTTGCTTCTCCTTCGATTTGTGAGACGCCGCGCCGCGAATCAAACATCAGTAGCGATGCGATGCTCGTTTTAGCGGCTAAAAAATTCATCCGCGCACTATCCGACTCATGACAGCCCGCAATTCGTCCTGCGTGACCTCGATCTTCGCCAGCAGGGCGCGGATAGTCGCTGGCGTGAATTCGGCCGTCCGCTCGTCGTTCGTTAGCCAAAGCTTCAACAGGCCACCGAGGCGACCGAGGTCGCCATTGACTCGGGCTAAATCCTGCACCTGAACGAGATCGAGGATGCCGCGAACCTCATAGCCCACACCCACGTTGCGCAAGTAGGCGGCGATGCTCAAGCCGGTGGCCGCCGCGTTGCGCTTTATTGCTGCCTCTTCGTCGGGCAAGACGGGCACGCGGAGGTGACGACCATGCTTGCGCGTTGTCATCTTTTTCTCATCGTTCATCGCTTCTCCAAGCCGGGGTGAACCGGCACTGAGCGGCGGTTGCCGCTGCCTCGCAGAGCAGGAATCCCGTTGAGCGCCGAAGGCGCGAATAAAAGGGAGTGAAGATAGATAACCGGCTTGCCGGTTAGCTAACTTCACCTATCCTGCCCCGAGATTGACTCTGTATTTTTCGAGGGAAGGTCTGCAACGAAGCGTGTTGTCCCTGTCAAATACGTTGCATTTGGCTGTTTCTTTTCGATTGATCGAAAGAACAATGTGCGAATGCCGCATTGGTCGAAAAAGGACATGTCTTGTTCGACTCCAGGAAGGCGATGGCTGAATGCAGCAAGGTCGCTGACCATTACCGACCCACGTCCTGCTTGCGCGTCAGTTCGTTGGCGTATCGGCGGAAAGCTTGGTAGCCGTAGCGGATACTTCCTTCTTCCACCAGTGCCTCCCAAATGCTCATTAGCGAATGCCCGTCGTCGATGGCTGCTTGAACTTCTGTGCGCACGAGGAGAAACGCTGCTCGGTTTCTTGCATTCCGTCCGATGGACTGCCTCAAGGCGCGTTCGGCGATTCGTTCCGACAGAGATTTCATGGCATCAAACCTCGTAGCCGTGCGACAACAGCACCTGAGCCATGTTGGCTCCCTCCCAACTTCCTGGACGACTAATCACCATGCCGGCGTCTTCAGCAAGCATTGCAAGCAACTTTGAGGGCGTCAGTTCACCGTGACTCGTGAAGCCTTCCCGTAGCTTGTGCGATTGAGTGCAGCGAGTCGCAAGCTCACGAAGATTCGCCGCTGTCGTGTCCGATATCTCTATTGAAATTCGCTTCATCATGTGGGCCTCCTTGTTCACCGATGCCGCTGTCGAAAAGACGTGCAACTGCCTCAGTGGGGAAATACATGCGGCGACCGATATAAATCTTCTGAGCAGCGAGATACCGAGCCCATTCGCTCTGCGATTTGAGTAGCGCCATTCGCAAGCCTTCCGGCTTCCGGCTCAATGTCGTAGCCAGTTGCTCCAACGTCATGACTGCGCCGTATCGCTCTTTCAAAATGTCGAACATTGAACTCACACACTTGGCTTGAATCCGATTGATTGATGTTGTTGCGTGAATTCTTGGGCAAGTGGGAATAAAATTGCAGTGCGAATAATCAGGCGTTTTCTTACTAGGGCTTGAAGACCTATGGCACGACCGGCACGAAGCGACTCGGAGAAACGGCAAGGTGGAATGCGCGCGGCCGCGTTACTGCACGTACTCGCCGCTCGCATGGGAGCGAAGAATCCACACCAGTTCGCGGCGCGCTTTGATGACAATGTCGGCATGCTGACTCAGCAATCCGGGAAATGGCGACTCAACTTCGGTGGCGTAAAGCCACTGTCGACACAGCAAAGAAAGCTGCTGGCGCGCCTTGATGCCGATACTGACGCACTACACGAAAACGGCCCGGCAGGACTATGGAAAGCGATGTGGGGACGAGTGGCCGAGTTGCAGTTGATGCTTTCCGGCGAACTGAAGGAATCTCGTACGCTTGATATGGTTCTCGCCGAATTTGAGGCCGATCTGCTGCTAGCCGAGTACGATCATGCGCCCCTTACGCTTGAGCAACTCGTGAAGGCGATTGCCTTGTATCGGCTGCGTCAGGAACTCGAGGCTATCGTTCCCCTCGGTCTTGATGGCGATGGAATATGCAGATGCCTGCGGCTATGCTTGGATAACGACCATATACAGCGAGAGCTCTTCCATCTTGGCGTCCTACAGGCCGTCAACGCCGAGCTGTTAAGCTGGATTGTGTCTCGACCCGATTTGGAGGTGGCGTGGGCAACGGCCGAAGCACGATGGAATACCGTCGCTCCTCGGCTGGACTGGGTCAGTTGAACTGATTGGGATTTTTAGCGGCTAAAATGCGCCTGCTCGCTTCCCTCAAGTGTCAACGAAATGCCTTGAAGGGTAGTGCTTCAATTCAGCAGCGGCTATGTGCCATCCAAATTTGCGCGTCAAATCAACATTTCTTGACACATGAGGGACAAGTTGGGGGGAGCACCGCGACACGGCGCGACGACCTATTGCGCACCGCCATGAAGATTGACGTTTGCGGACACAGCATCGCGATACATCAGCCGTGGAGGTGAGTCATGTCCATACTAACCGTCACTGCGAGAGGCCAGGTGACATTGCCGAAAGAGGTTTTACAGCACCTCGGCATCAAGCCTGGCGAGAAAATCGAACTGGACTTGTTACCGAACGGGCGGGCGATATTGAAAGCCGCACCGTCGGCCGGAAGCAGAAACTCATTTTCGACGGCAAGGTGAACCTGGAGAAGCTGCTGCCGATCGAAGACACGAACCAAATTGCAACGCGGGCTGGGCGCGGAAATTGGACAAAGAATGAGGGCTTCCGCCGAGACTCACGGCCTTGCACGGGCCAGCCCTTAACACGACGCCGATGTTAAGGTTTTTATAGAGTTAAATCGCGCGCGCGCGTTACGGTTCTTGAAACCCTTGCGGTGCAAGGCTCATAGGGATGTTCCCATCCCTAAAAGCACGAAGTGGCTCATCCCTAAAGGCACGTGTAATCCACTGCCCAGCATCCCTAAAGGCACGTGGTAATTCACAGCGAGAGCAGGTTATCCACAACGGCCGGCAAGCGATTTCAGCATCATTTGAGTCCACCGAGCTTACGAGCATGTGCCTTCTCGCGAGCCTTTGCCGGGGTGCGAGGCAAGCCCTTCATCATGTCTGCGATCTCGGCCTGATAGCCCTTTGGGCCGTTGGCATAGAACGTCACGTGGTCGGCCTTAGGATCGTAGGCCATACGGTAGTCGGGTAGCTCGCCGGACGCGGCCAGCGCCTTGATAGCCGCTCGAAATTTGAATAGCTTGTCGGCGCTGCCGCTCTTCTCGTGCAGCGTGACGATGCTAGGCTTCCAGCTCGGTTGCCTGCCGCAGTGTTTGCGGGCCAGTTCGTATATGCGCCGGTCCAGCGGCTTGCGCAGACGGAAGTAGTCTGGTGAGAGGGTTAGCACGTGCATGGCATCCACGCTGCGAAACAGCCAGTCTGGCAAGGTCACTTCCACAGCCACCATGCGGTTGTCGCCATCACGCTCGACGAGCTTGGCCGAGTCGACTAATCCGAAGAACCCGCGTTCGCGCTTGCCCGCCGTCTCGATGTTGGTTTCGATGCGCGTGCCGGTGAGCCGCGCGAGCATCTCTCCCAATCGGATATAGGCGCGCCCACTGGTATCGCGATTGGTCGTGTGCAAGAAGTCGTAGGCGGTGAAGCGAACCGTGCGTGCGATCTCCCGGCCACGGTTCTTCGCCTCAACCAACTGGCTGATGCAGTAGATCCATAGGTCTTTGTCATGGATCGTAGCGCAGCCGTCGACCCCGGGTTTTACAGTTACCGTAGTCCCGTTTCGCTCGTATACACGTACGCGACGGTCGCCGGCGCGTAACGCGAACAAAGGGTGCTCCATGCTCGCCACGTCGTCCTTCGGTGAAGCATCGAGAATGTCCGCGACGAAGAAATCGCATTGCCGGTGCCGGTGCGGTGCAAGGCGCGAGTGCGTCGATGCAGACGCATCGCAAGCACCGCCAGGCGGCGCCAGCGGCGTCGCCTTGACGATGAATGCTTGCATGCCTCACCCCTTGGCCGTGGCTTCGGTGGCCGAGGGGTTGACGCCGGCTTGCGTGCGACATTGGTTCCGCTGTCGTGCTACCTGCTCGGCCTTGGTAGGCCGCCCCCGCCGTGGTCGCGAATCTTCCGCGACTACCAAGGCCACTGGGCGAGACATACCCTCGACATGGGCCGCTAACCAGCGTTCAACATCCTCGGCGCGCCAGAGCAAGCGCTTGGTGCCTGGGAGACGACAGATAGGAGGGAGAGATTGTGGATTGCGGGTCGCATCGCTTCGGATGCTCGCAATCGACTTGTGCAGACAGACGGATAGCTGCTCGACCGTGATCAGTTCTTTCATCAAAGAGATCCCACGGCGGGTCGACAAGAAACCCGGCCGGATACTCTCTCCGCGCACGATTGATGAAAGACGGTGCCAGCCGTCTGCTGCCGATGTGATCGGCCAGCGGACAAATCATACAACGAATTGATGGAATGCTGAGCACTTATGCGCAGTTGATTGCAGCCCGGAAGACGCCAGGAAATGACGCAGCGTTGCCACTTGGCACAAATATGGCACACACGGCGTGCCAAAACCTGCTTCCGAATGCAAAACAACGCACTACATCGTAAGACGTAGTGCGTTGTTTCTAAAGAAAAACTTGGTGGAGCGGATGAGGATCGAACTCACGACCTTCGCATTGCGAACGCGACGCTCTCCCAGCTGAGCTACCGCCCCACGAAGCCGCAATTTTGGCACG
>Ga0207667_10005417_pt1 | contig 15557 bp, 16 predicted proteins | sample KBSCornC52_FD_184301 | JGI IMG/M metagenome (GOLD analysis project Ga0207667, IMG submission 184301) | Corn rhizosphere microbial communities from Kellogg Biological Station, Michigan, USA - KBS Corn C5-2 (SPAdes) (version 2) | ecosystem: Host-associated > Plants > Roots > Rhizosphere > Soil ... | reverse complement strand
CGCTGATCGGCGTGACGTTGCTCTGTTCCAGGGCGCCCTGTCGGACGATTCGGGCTTCCGGGTCTATCTTCGTGCGTGCGGCCGGTGGGATGAACAATCCATGGCCTTCGGTCAGCAGAGTTGTTTTAGCGGGCGTCGTCTCGATTCGCAGGCGGCCTACCTCGGAGTTGCCCACGGATACAGTTCCGTCCTTGGCGATCTGAAGGTTTCCGATCTGATCGTCGCCACGTGCCGCGACACGAATGGCGCCGTTCTCGCCGAGCAATTGGTGGCCAGCTGAGTCGGTGAGCTCGCCAGAATCGTTGACCTGTACGGATCCACCGCGAGTATAGCGCTCGCCGTTTGCGGTTTTGACTACGAAGAAACCGGGGCCGTCCAGCGCGATGTCGCGAGGGTTGCTGGTGTTCTGCAACGTGCCCTGCGAGAAGTCCGTGACCGCGTCGGCGGCTGGAAGAGCACCCTCGACCATGCGGGCAAAGACCTTCTGGCCCTTGAAGCCATCGGTCGAGACGTTCGCGAGGTTGTTCGACGCGACCTCCTGCCTGCGCTCCCAGTAGCGGAGCGCCGCGGCGGCGCTGGACATTCCATTCGGTCGGATGCTTGTACCCATCGTTCGGATCTCCGGTTTGACATGGTCCGTATTGGCAACACGGATACCACGCTGACCACTATGTTGAAAAACTGTATAACTGATTGGTAGATAAAGACTTATGCTATCCTGACTCTATCTACCGACTAGGCGTGCACAGGGTAATTTCTGCCGGATAGGCAATAATTGCCGCTGGCCTGTAGCGCGAACTTCCGTCCAGATCAGGCGACGAAGCTACGAATCGGTCCCAGCTCCGTGCGCAATTTTCCTAGCGCCTTGGAGCGGATCTGGCTCACACGGCTCTCGGTGAGATTGAGCACTGACGCGATCTCGTGCAGCTTCAGCTCCTCGAAGTAGTAAAGCGACAGCACCACGCGCTCCTGTTCCTTGAGCTCCATGATGGCGTCTCTGAGCAGCGCGACTTCCTGCTCATGGTTGAGCGTTTCTTCGATATCGCCGTGTGTTTCGTCAGCGAGCATCTCGGCGGGCGCGGCCATTCCGGAGTCGGGCTCGCCGGGCTGACGGTCGATCGAGAGGTGTACCGCGTTCTCGACGTCCGCTTCCCAACGCCACAGGGTGGCGACATCGACGCCCAGGTGCTCGGCCATCTCCTGCGGCTCGGGCGGACGTCCGAAGATGCGCTGGAGCGTTTCCCGGGCGCCCGACAGTTCGCGCGCCTTCCGGCGCACAGAACGAGGGACGTGATCCTGTCGGCGCAGCTCGTCCAGAATCGCGCCGCGAATCCGTGGAGCGGCGAACGTGCTGAACGCGAGCCCACGTGACGGATCGAAACCCGCCAGTGCGCTCATCAATCCCATCGTGCCTGCGCTCACCATCTCATCGACGTCGGCTTTCGCCGCGAGTGTGCGCGACAACTGTCGCGCGACATGGTGGACCAGACCGAGATGCTCGGAGAGGAGGCTATCGCGGGCCTCCTGGCTACCGCGCGCGTATTCCTTCCAAAGCTGCAAATCCATTTTTGTCATAGGGCTCCTCTTCGCTCACCGTGACGCCACGAGCCTCGTAGCACTGTCGCTTCAAGTTCTTCATCCAATCGCGTTGCGAGATTGTGGATCGCCATGGTCGCTGTCGCACCGAGTGCGGCGCGCGCCGATCGCATCGCGTCCTTATCTCCAGGTTCTTGATCACCCGCGTCGGCCGGCACGGAACCCGCGTAGCCAACCGTTTCGCCGAGAAAGTGGCTGCACGCCACCTGTATCCTCTCGTACGTCTTGAGCGCGTCGCGCTCCTCACTCGAGTTGACGAGCAACTCGAGCGGTGCATCAGTGAAATGATCTCGCACCATCTTGATCAACGCGTACGACGACGTGATCGCGATGATATCGTGCGTCGTAACGACGATCATGCGCGTGAATCCCGGTGCGCACGCTTCGGCTATGTCAGTCCATTGTGATCCTGCATCGATGACGTTCAACGCAGGCGCAGCATCCTGCAGGCGCGCGCTGACGGACGACACGCCGGTTCCCGACATGCCGGATGCCACGATGATGCGCGGAGCGCTCAGATCATGCGGCATTCGCCATCTCCCACGTACCGACGCTGTGCAGGTTCACGGCTGCCGGAAGCTCGGCGAGCGAGATGACCGGAAGCGCTGGAAGCACTGGCTCGATGAGGCGACGCACGCCCACACGCAGACTTGGCGATGTCACGAGCGGTACCGGACGCCCTTCGGTCGAATACGCCTGTGACAGGTCATTGAGATCCCGGAGCATTCTCGCGAGCGCATCCGGATTGAGCATCGATATTCCAGGCTGCGCCGTGCGCGGCGAGAAGAGGCCCGTGAGAGCCTGCTCCAGACGCGGTCCCATCGTAATTCCGCGCACCGATGAATCGGGCTCGGCGTACAATCGTGCGATGACGTTCGACAGAGAGCGGCGTACATGCTCGGTGAGCGCTTCCGGATCCTTGGTGGTGTCGGCGGAGTCGCCGAGCGCTTCGAGGATCGTGACGAGGTCGCGAATGGGGATACGCTCGCGGAGAAGACGCTGGAGCACGCGGTGCAGCGTGCCGAGCGAGATCTTGGACGGAACGATGTCGTCGACCAGTGCCGGGTGCGTCCTCTTGAGTGTCTCGACCATTTCCTGAACGTCCTGGCGGCCGAGCAACTCTGCGGCGTTCGCCTTGAGGACTTCCATTAGATGTGTGGCAACGACCGTGGATGGCTCGACGACTACGTAGCCATAGGCTTCCGCGTCCGCGCGGCGATTGGTTGCAACCCACCGTGCAGGCATGCCGAAGCTTGGATCCACCGCGTCGATTCCCTCGATCGGTGAGATTACCGAGCCCGTATTGAGCGCCATGAGGAAGCGTGGCATGACTTCGCCGCGAGCCATCTCGCTACCACGGAGCTTGATCACGTATTCGTTCGAAGGCAGCCGGATGTCGTCACGGATGCGAACAGGCGGTATGAGTATTCCGAGCTCGACGGCTGCCTGCTTGCGCAGCATCGAGATACGGTCGAGCAGATCGCCGCCCTGACGTTCATCGACGAGTGGAATTAGTGCATAGCCAACCTCGAGCTCGATCGGATCGATCTGGAGCAGATCCTTCATCGGATCGGTTGACGTCGGAGATTCGGATTTCGGTGCAGACAGTGCAGAGACGGCGGTTGCGGCGCGCTTCTTTTCTGCTGTCGACGCTGCACGTGCAAGCATCCCGAGGATGCACGCGAGCGAGAGGAACGGCAGCATGGGAAGGCCAGGAACCACCGAGAACATCGCGAGCACGCCGGCCGCGATCCACATGGCGCGCGGGTGCCGCGTCATCTGTGACGCGACGACGGTTCCCATCTGCGTTGAGCCGGCAGAATGGGTGACCATGATGCCAGCAGCCGTCGATACGACGAGCGATGGAATCTGAGATACGAGTCCTTCACCAACCGTCAGGATGGTGTAGGTGCTTACAGCCTGCGAGAAGGGAAGACCCTTCTGCACTACACCGATGAATATTCCGCCGATGATGTTGATGAACGTGATGATCAACGCCGCGATCGCGTCTCCCTTCACGAACTTGGACGATCCGTCCATCGCGCCGTAGAAGTCAGCCTGGCTCGAGATCTCCGCGCGTCGACGGCGTGCTTCATTCTCATCAATGAGCCCCGCATTCAGATCGGCGTCGATCGCCATCTGCTTGCCGGGCATTGCATCGAGGGTGAATCGCGCCGCGACTTCCGCGACGCGTCCGGCACCCTTGGTAATGACGATGAAGTTGATGCCGATGAGAATCAGGAACAACACGAGTCCGACGGCGTAGTTGCCGCCGATCACGAACTCGCCGAATGCCTGGATGACGTGGCCAGCCTCGCCGTGCGTCAGGATCAATCGCGTGCTCGCGACGTTCAGCGCGAGCCGAAAGAGCGTGAGCAGCAGGAGCAAGCCGGGGAACGAGCTGAACTCGAGAGGGTTGGTCGTGTACAGCGCCGAGAGCAGAACTACGAGCGAGAGCGATATGCTCGTCACGAGTAGCATGTCGAGCATGACGCCCGGCAGCGGTATGATCAACAGGCCGATGACGAGGACGACCGCTACCGCAAGTCCGACTTCCGCCCCGCCCTTGCTTGGGGCAGTGGTCGTGGTCTCCGGTTTTGCCGCTATTGCCGCCATCAGACCGTGTCTCCAACGAGGTGCGAGATCGGGCGATATGCCCAGCGTGCGCCGCGTTCATGTCGCTGGCGGATCACGAATGCGAGAACTTCCGCGACTGCGAGATACAGCTCGACCGGAATCACCATTCCGACGCGCGCATGCTTGATGAGCGAGATTGCGAGCGGGCGATTTTCAACTATCGGAACGCCGTTTTCGAGCGCGAGTTTCTTGATGCGCTCGGCAACCTTGCGTTGGCCCATTGCGAGGACGATCGGAGCCGGTGCCTTGGACGGATCGTACTTGAGTGCGATGGCGCGGTGGGTCGGGTTGACGATCACGACATCAGCGCTCGGAACATCCTTGAGCATCTGCTTGCGCGCCATTGCGCGGCCGATCGAGCGCATGCGCTGCTTGAGCAGCGGATCACCTTCGGAGTTCTTGAACTCCTGCTTGATCTCCGCCTTGCTCATGCGCATTTCCTTCGAGAACTGCCAGTATTGCCAGAGGTAATCGGCCAGTGCGAGCGCCAGGTACGCCAGTCCGGCGGTCATGATGAGCTTGACCGAGTAATGCGTGATGACCTGCAGCAGCGCGATCGGCGATTGCTGAGTGGTGACGATAATTGCGTTGATCGCATCACGCCCGAGTGCCGCGTGAATTGCGAAGCCAACGATGACGAGCTTGAAGAGCGACTTTACCAGCTCGACGACCGCCTGCATCCCAACGATGCGCTTGATGTTCGATGCCGGATTGATGCGCTTGAACTGTGGCGTGATGGGCTTGAGCGAGAACACGCCGCGAGCTTGCACCGCGTTGACGGCGAGCGAGATGCCGGCCATGGCGGAGGCGACGAGCATGATCGCGGATAGCGTGCGCCATCCCAGCGACTGCAGAGTCTTGATCGCGCTCTCCGCTGAGAACGATGTATCACCAGCCGATGCAAGACCCTCTCCCATCATGGCGAACAACCGGCTCGCAACGTGCGGCACGATCGCGGTCAGTACCAGCGCTATGCCGAGCAGAAGGACGGCGACCGAGAGCTCCGGGCTCTTCGGAATGCGTCCTTCGTCCTGCGCCTCCTGACGTTTCTTGGGGGTCGCTTCTTCTGTTTTGTCGCCGTAGTCATCAGACATGCTCAGTGCATCCCTCCCGGCGCGATCGCCGTGAAGAACGATGAGAGCTGCTGATCGTAAGCCGTCGGCCAGTTGCCGAGCGTGCTGGCGATGAATGGAAGCGCGATGCCGAGCGCGAACAGTCCGAGTCCGATCTGAAGCGGGAAGGCGACGGAGAGAATGTTCAACTGCGGCGTCGCACGGCTGAGCACGGCAAGCGCCGCGTTACCGACCATTACGGTTGCAATGACCGGTGCGGCGAATCGAAGACCCGCGAGAAACAGCGTGCCTGCGAGCGCGAGTAGATTCGCGAGCCCTGCATGAAGATCCAGCGCGCTGCCAACCGGCACGGCGCGCAGGCTTGCGGCGAGCGCCTCGATCATGCCGAGGTGCACGTTGAGCGCGAGGAGAATCGTTATCGCAAACAGAGAGAGAAAGTTGGCCAGCACCGGCGACGTCTGCTTGGTGAGCGGATCGAGCAGCGATGCGCCGGAAAGGCCGATCTGAATTGCGAGCAGGTCGCCCGCGCCTTCAGCCGCGCCAACCAGCAGTGCGGCGCCGAGCCCGATCCCGAAGCCGACAAGCAACTCACCCATCGCGGAGGCTGGTGTGATCTGCGGTATCACGTGCATGTTGGCGTACGCGATAGGCTGAATCACGATCGTGAGAACGATCAGGAGAGAAGTGCGCCACTTGACCGGTACCGTCGCAGCCGAGAACACCGGCGCGATCAGCATGAGTCCCGTGAGACGCAGAGCGACGAGCACGGCCACGGTCCCGGAACCGGGGGCGAACAGATCGAATGGGCGGACGTCGGTCACGAAATCATGGACGGCAGTGAGCGAAACAGCTCGCTCGTGTACTTGACCATGATCTGGATGATCCACGGCAGCGCGATGATGAACGTAACGGCGACCGCGACGAGCTTCGGCACAAACGAGAGCGTCTGCTCCTGGATCTGTGTCACTGCCTGGATGATCGACACCACCAGACCGACCGCAAGCGCGACGACCAGCATCGGTGATGCGATCAGGAGCGCGGTCATGATCATGTTGCGCGCAAGGTCGACGACGAGAACGTGTGACATTCTCTAGACGCGGAAGCTGGTCACGAGAGACTGGACGACCAGCGTCCAGCCGTCCACGAGGACGAAGAGCAGCAACTTGAATGGCAGCGATATCATCGCCGGCGGAAGCATGAACATGCCCATGCTCATCAGAACGCTCGACACGACGATGTCGATGATGATGAATGGAAGGAACAACGCGAACCCGATCTGGAACGCCGTGCGCAGCTCGCTCGTGGCGAACGCGGACACCAGTGTCACGAGCGGGATTTCGTCCTCATTGCGCGGTGCGACGCCGCTGCTCATGTCGATGAACACCTGCAGGTCGTGATCGCGTGTGTGGGCGAGCATGAATTCGCGGAATGGTACGACCGCGGTTTTCATCATCTCGCCCTGCTCCATTTTGCCAGCCATCCAGGGCTGAAGCGCGGTCTCGTTCACCTTGTTCAGCGTCGGTGCCATCACGAAGCCGGTGAGGATGAGCGACAGCGCGGCAACCATCTGTGCTGGCGGCGCGTTCTGCGTGCCGAGCGCCTGGCGCAGGAAGTTGAGGACGATGAGGATGCGCGTGAAGCCCGTCATCAGAAGCACGAGCGTCGGGAGCAGTGTCAGCAGCCCCATCATCACGACGATGCCTACCGTTCCACTCAGGCGGAGCCCACCGTCATCCTTGCCGCCGCCGACGCGCAGATCCATCTGAGGCGTCAGCTTGGAGACCATGTTGTCCACGCTGGGCGACGGGGTCAACGGTGCGTTCGCGGCTGCGGTGTTCGCGGCCTTCGGTGCAGTCGGCTGTGCGCCCGCGCGTGCGGCGCGAGTAGCCGCGGTGCCTCCCGCTGGGGCATTCGCCGCTGGCGGAGTGATCTTTGGGGGCTGCGGAATCGCGTTGGGCTGCTGCGCGGCTGACTGCGGCGCTGCGGCGTTCGTCGAATTTGCAACGGACTGAATAGCGTTCGCGACGCTGGATCCGGTTGGCGCTGCATTCGCGCCTTGCGCCGCAGGTTGTGCCGGCGCCTGCGCGAGCAACCGTGCGCTTACCGGCGCGAACGCCAGCAGAGACGCGATTCCAATGACAACGCCGCGAATCGTCACTACTTGGTACCGCCTGCCATCGCCATGCTCAGCACAGCCTGGAAGTCTTCCATTGGCGCGATGTAGGAAATGCGCTTGCCGTCGTTCTTGTCGTTGCGGCCCGCGGCAGATCCGTGCACTACGGCACCACCCGCTGTGTACTTCGCGGTGGCGTCACCGTTGCCGCGAATGAGCACCAGCTTGCGAATTCCATCCGCGATTGCGTGAATCGGCGCGCTGCCGGCCGCCCTGGCCGCATCGGTAGTTGACGTAAGGTCGGCCTCGCCCAACTCGGCGACCTGATGCACTCCACCCTCGCCCATGGACACCGCGAGCACGCGCGTACCGATGCGCACCACCGCTAGTCCCTGGCGCTGACCCAGCGACAGTCGCTGAATGATCTCCATCTTGACGCTGCCTTTCCTGGACGCATTCGTCATGGCGTAGCGTCGCAGCAAACGCATTGCAACACCCATCGCGCCAAGCACGATGGCGAGCATCGCCATGACCATCAGGAATGAAGGCGCACTCACGCTGCGATTTCCTCCACTGCGTTGGCGCGTGGAAGGATTCGCGTGATGCGCACACCGAAAGTTTCGCCCAACAGAACAACCTCGCCCTCAGCGAACCGGCGGTCGCCGACGAATACATCAATTGGTTCACCAGCAAGGCGATCGAGCTGAATGACTGACCCACGCCCCAGACGCAGGATGTCCTGCACTGTCATCGACGTCCGGCCGAGCTCGATCGAGATCGGGAGCGTGAGATCGAGCAACATCGAGATGGGTACTTCGTTGTTGGCGCCGGCAAATCCAGCGTCCACTGCGTTGAGAGATTCGGCGCCAGCGGCGGCGTTCACATTCTGATCCATGTTACTCGGCGGAGATCGGTTGGGTTTGAATCGCTTCGGCGATCACCGAAGCATCGAATTGCGGGACAACTGGTGCTGCGCCTCGAACTTCACCCGTCTGCGTGAGAGCGCCCTCGAGGCGGATGGCGAGCTTGTGACCCACGCGTCCCGCGGTACCGGCGAAACGCTCCTGATCGCCGACCATGACGCGGATGGGACTGTTGCTCGGCAACGCAGTCGTGATGACACCGCCCTGCGACAGCGAGGCAATGTCACGCATCGACATGCGAAATTCAGGAAGCCGTGCAGACACGTTGACGCGCGTTGCGCGCAGCGAGTGTTCGGCCAGCGCGCGACTTACTGCGCGCTCGTGCTCGGAACCCGTTGCATTCGCGAAGCTGCGCGTCGCGGTGTTGGTAAAGAACTTGTCCAGCACCGCGAACGGCAGGCATACCAGCATCAGCGAGCTGACGTCACCAGCGGTCACTTCGATGTTCGCGACGAGAACCGGATCGTCACGGTTCGCGCTCTGAAGCAGGATGTCCGGGAACGACTCGAACGAGCTGATCTCGAGCGACATCGTGATGTAGTCGGACCAGACCTCTGCGAGCAGCGAGTTCACCTTATCGACCAGCCCGCGTAGTGCCATGCGCTCCACGCGCGTGAGCGGACGCGATGCCGACGTCTGCTGGCCACTGCCGCCGAAGAGCCGATCGACCATGTAGAAGGCGAACTCCTCGCCGATGTCGACCACGCCCAACTGTCCGCCGGAGTCATTGATCTCGCAGATGAACGAAGCGCACGGCGTGGGAAGAGACAGCGTGAATTCGCCGAACGAGAACTGCTCGACGCCCTGCAAACGCATCTCGATCTGTCCACGTACGCGGCCAATCACCCAGCTCTCGAGCGACTTCACCAAACGCTCGTAGATCGCCTCCAACGTCCGCAGGCGTTCTTTCGAGACGCGGTGCGGCCGGCGAAAGTCGTACATCTGGACCGGTGATTCTTCGGATGCGCCGGGAAACGGAACGTTGCTCGCACCGCCCAGTAGGCGATCGATCTCGCTCTGTGATAGCGTGCCCGATGCCATCGGGCGTGCGTCGATGCTCACTGGATCACGAATTGTGGGAAGTAAATCTTCGCGACGGTGCCGGCGCCGAACATCTTGTCCAGCACTGCCATCAATTCAGCTGCGAACTGATCTCTGGCCGTGATGTCGGATATCTGATCGCTGGTCTTCCGTGAGAAGAGCCGGAGAATCGCGTCGCGCAGCTCGGCGTCACGTCCCTTGATCGTCTCCAGCGAGCTCGCGTCCTTGAGTTGCAGCGCTACCGACATCAACAGGAAGTGCGCGCCGCCGGATCCAAGCGGATTCATCACAAGGTTGTCCACCTGGTAGATCGGCGGTGGAGCGTCGCCCTTCTTGGCCTCTGGTCCGCTTTCCTGCTTGGCGGCCTTGGCGCTGTCTGCGGCAACTGGTGCCGATGCGGCCTTGTGCGAGAGCTTGGGACCGAGCAGCGTGAATCCGAGGACGCCGCCAAGCGCGATACCACCAACAATGCCGCCAATCAGCGGCAGCAGCTTGGCCATGCCGCCCTTGGCTGCCGGCGGGGCGGCTTGTTCGGTCTCTGATGACTTCTCTTCTGCCATGCGTGTCGCCTTTCGGAGGTTGTCTATCGCTGACTTCGCAGTACCGGTAAAAGCAGGCGACATACCACACTCAAAGGCGTACTTGGCATGATTTTTCTACCAGGCTAAGTTGTTGTGATATAAGTAGTTATAGGAAAATGGCTGGTTTCTGTGGTAGAGCTGGATGACGGACAAAAAAGGGCAGCCCGGCAATTTCTTCCGGGCTGCCCTCGGCTAATATTGCCGCAGCAGTGAATCTTCGAGCGGCTGTCCTACATCATTACTGACGCATGTTGATCAGAGTCTGGAGCATCTGGTCGCTCGTCGTGATCATCTTGCCGTTGGCTTCGAAGCCGCGCTGCGTGATGATCATGTCCGTGAACTCCTGAGCCAGATCGACGTTCGACATCTCGAGAGCGCCGCTTGCGATCGTCGATGTCGTGTCCTTGCCCGAGTAACCGATCAGAGGCGTTCCCGAGTTTGCAGAGACCGTGTACATGCTGTCGGCGGCCTGATCCAGACCTTCTGGGTTGTTGAAGTCGGCGAGAGCAATCTGCGCGAGCGTCTGGTTGGTTCCGTTCGAGAACGAGCCAGTGACGACTCCATCCTGGCCGATCGAGACAGACTGTAGAACGCCCGAGGCGTAGCCGTTCTGGTCGCGCAGTACCGCGGAATTTCCGACGGCAAGCGAGGTGACGCCGGTCGAACCAGCGCCCGGATCGAGCTTTAGTGAAACCGAGGCACCACCGCCAGCGGGTGTGAAAGTCACGCTCGGCAGATTGGAATTTGCCGTGTCGATCGTGCCGTCGCTCTTGAAGGTGAACTGCCACGGTGTCGTGGGAGCAGCCGGCGACGACTGCGCGCCAGGCCCGAACGTGTAGGGCTGGGTCGCGTCGTAGTTCAGACTGGTGGGATCGATTCTGCACTCCCAGGTGTTCGCGGCGGTTTTCCAGGCTACCAGTGTGAGTTCATGCTTGGAGCCGAGCGAATCAAAGACTCCGAGCGTGGTCTCGACCTTCGAGCCTGCGTTCGCCGGGTCGGCCAGCTCTGCGGCAGTCGGGTTGTTGGGATCGACCGCAACGAAGTTCGGAGCTTCCGAGTTGAAGTTGCCGGCGACGGTCACCTTGGTCGTCGGGGCTGCGGGAGTGGTCTGGCCGATCGGCACGGAGATGCCAGTGAGGCCACCGCCGAGTACGCCATTCTTTGCCATCAGGCCCTGGACGATTCCGCCATTACCGGCGACGAGCGTACCGTTGGAATCCCACTTGAAGTTACCGTCGCGCGTGAACGAGTTCTGAGCACCGTTCGCTACAACGAAGAACGAATTGCCCTGTATTGCGAGGTTGGTCGGGACGTTGGTCGTCTCGCGGTTTCCCTGCGTGAAGACGGTGTCGATGCTGCTGAGCTGAGAACCGAGGCCGACAGCCATCGAGTTGATGCCGCCTGTCGTGGTTCCGGGACGCGTTGCGCCGGAGAGAACCTGTGAGAAGCTCTCCGTGAAGTTGGCACGACTTGCCTTGAATGCCGTCGTGTTGACGTTCGCGATGTTGTTTCCGATTACGTCCATTCGGGTCTGGTTGTTCCTCAGTCCCGAGACAGCTGAGAATAGCGAGCGATCCATTGTATTAAAGTCCGATGAGTGTGTGTTTGGTCAGTCAGGCGCTTACGCGCCGGTGGTCGTCGAGCTGGATCCCGAGGTCGGGGTCGTCGGTGCGAAGAGCGCAGCGAAGTTGTCGAGTTTGGCGTTGATGTTCATCAACTGTTCAACGCTCGAGAACTGCGCCAGCTGTGCAGCGAGATCCTTTCCGTCCATCGGATTCATTGGATCCTGATTCTTCATTTCTGTCACGAGCAACTGAACGAACTGATCCTTTCCCATGGCACCGCCTGATGCGTTGGTGATCGCGTTGCTTGCCGAGTCCGACGAGGAGTTCGGAGCGTTCGTGTCACGCATCGGGGCAATGCCGCCGATTGGCGCGGTAATCATTTCTGTCTTCCTCCATGCTGCTCTCTACGAGAGCGCTGTCGGGTCGCATCCGCGTCCTGTCGGTTGTCCCGGTAATTGAGCGAAGGGCGCCCGTTCTGGGCACTCTGATCGCTGCCTTGGCGCGGGTTCCATCCCGGCCCTGAGCCAGCGGACGTCGATGCCACGTTGATAGCCGTGGCATCCAGTCCGTGCTGCTCCAATGCGTGCTGCAGTTCTCCGACGCGCAACGACATCTTGTCTGCGCGATTCGGGTCTCCAACGGATATTGCCGTATCCACAACACCGGCCCGGAGCTGAACGGTGATCTTGTCGGCACCTCCGGCTGCGTTGTCGACATTCAGTGTTACCTGCGACAGCGGTTGCGCTGGGGCTGCGTCGCGTGCATCGAGCAGTTTCGCAACCTTGTCAGCAGCATCCGTCCCACTGGCGACATGTACCGTCTGCGGCATCTGCGCCCCAATGACCAGCGGTTGCGCTGGAGCGGCGACATGGGCCACTTGAGCTACCTGGGCAACCGATGCCACGTTCGCGACATTCGCGACATCCGCGACTTTCGCGCCGTCACCGGATTGGGCCGCTTCCTTGATCGCGTCAACACGATCGCGATGAAACATGTTGCCGGACATTCCGCCGCCGTTGCCTGCCATTCCATTACCGGACATCATTGGCATCTGGATCTGCGGCATTCCGGTAGCTGCGCTGCGACCAACTCGGCTCAACAGCCCATTGAAATTGTTGAGGTTGTCGCTGTCATCGTGCGTATTACCGCTCGCATTGCTCTGGTCCATGGCGATGCCGATCGCGCGAGACACGTTGTCATCGATGTTCACCGCATCGACAGGGTTGCTGCCACCCCACGCAGCTGCTCCTCCCCGCGTCGGCATCTCGATGTGACCCGGATCTTTGGGGCCAAGTGTGCGAAGGCCTTCCTGCGCGGCGACCTGAGCCAGTTGCTGGAAACCCGCCGTGTCTGTGTATCCACCATCGATCGTGACGTCTGCAGCGAGGCCTAGCGTATGCTTGCTCGCCTTGGTCCACGTTACGACTTCGCCAGGACGCACGCGTCCCTGATCGTACAGGTGATCCTGGCGCGATTGCGTTCTGTATCCCTCGACGAGATCGACATCCTTGCCAAATTCGTCGTGCATGCGACTCACCACGCGTGCGAGCCGCGTGCGGAAATCCGGATTGAGCGCGTCCGCGTCGGCGTTGGGGCTATCGACGGGAGCAATGGCCGCGGCTGCGCGCGCTTCCGCGGCTGCAGCGAAGGCCGGCTTCCCAGCGTGAGCCCCAGCGCCGACGCCAGACGCGCCGGTAGTGGATGCATGAGCGTCGAGCTCGGAGTCGACGCCTTCTTTCTTCAACTTCGCAGCGGGAGCGGCAGGCGCGTTCATGGCTGTGGCCAGCGTGGCAGCGAATGCATTTGCGCCAGACGTGCTGGGGCCATCCGCATCGCGCTTCGAGCGCGAGGACGACACCGGATCGGCCGACGGCGGCGATTCTGCAGGAGCGAAGTTGACCGCTAGCATACTCATTCCGTGCCTCCGTTGGATGCTGTGCGAAGCGTCGCCTGAAGGATCAACGCGGCGCGTTGCGTCGGGAAGGATCCAAGAATTGCGGCTTGCTGCTTGCTCGATAATGAGCCGAGTATTGCGCGAACGTCGTTGTCATCCATCTGCTCGAGAACGCGTGCGGCATCCTTGGGTTGCATCGCGCCAAAGACCTGCGCGAGACGTCGGCCGATGAGCGAGTCCGTTGCCGGTTTCACGACCGGTACCAACGACCTGGGTGCAGCGCTGGCAGTCGATGCGAGCTTTGCGTTCGAGCCTCGCGTAGCTGAAGCTGCCGGTTCTGATTTCGTCGCCTTGTCCGGCGCAGGCACCGCGTGAGCTCCCTGCGACGCGGCGGTGACGCCGGCGGCAACCGACGCTCCGTCACCTGGAGCGCCTGTGGTGTTCGCACTGGCTGTCTGGCCGGCTGCGAGCGCACTGGCGGCGCCGGTAGAGTCGGCCGGCGGCAACGCAACGCTGTCCCTCGCGATGCCGGTCGAATCCCGTTTCTGCGTCGGCGCGACCACCTGGCCAGGTTTTGCTGCGGCCACAGCTTTGGGCGTGCGAACCACCACCACGCCGGTAGCTATGCCGAGGCTGAGTCCGAATGACGCGATGAATGGAATTAAAAGTTTCTTCATTGCCCGTTGTCGTTGTGCATGAAGCGCGAGAGCGCGATGTCGTCCATTGCTCTCCGGTCTGTCTGCTCTGCAGTCGCGCGATATGTCTCTTCGTGTCGTTCACGAAGACGGTCCAGAACGCGGCGATCCTTGAACGCTGCGGTAAGTGCTTCCTGCACCTGCGATACACTGCTATTTGCGGCACTCACGGTGTCATTTGCGCCGGCTATCCTGTCATCCAGCTGCTGCATCATGAACGCGAGATTCGCGAGCTCGCCAACCGAGTGGCTCTGACCGTCATTAATGGCTTCGGAGCCAGCGGTTCGCTCGGCGCGAAGACCGTTGAGCGCATCTTTCGCCTCGCGCTCGGCGCCGATCGCGGCCGCGAGTTGCGTCGCGAGATGACGCTCCTGTTTCTCTCGGAGATCCAGAACCTGCTGAAGACGGAATCGGAACATCGTTACGCCGCCTGCCGGTTGGAGGCTGTGATGCGTGCGGCGAGATCACCCATCGTCGCATGAGTCTCGCCGATGGTCGTGGTTTCATCCGCGCGCTGCCGCAGTAGCGCCAGCACCGCCTCGCGATGTTCCACGGCTGAATCGACTATCGCGTTGGTTCCTTTCTGGTAGGCACCCACGAGGATGAGATCCTCCTTTTCGCGATACGTCGCTTCGGTCCGAAGAATCGTTTCTGCCGCCGTACGATGATTGGCCGACACCACCTGATCGCGAACCCGGCTCTTGCTGTCGAGTATGTCGATCGAAGGGAAGTGGCCCGCCGATGCCAGCTTGCGGGTCAGCACTATGTGACCGTCGAGTATCGAGCGTGTCGCATCAGCGACTGGCTCGTTGAAGTCGTCACCATCCACCAGCACGGTGTAGATGCCGGTGATGCCACCAACGCGCGCGTTTCCTGCACGCTCCAGCAAGCGCGGAAGCAATGCGAACACTGACGGGGGATAACCCTTTGTAGTCGGCGGTTCGCCTGTGGCCAATCCGATTTCACGCCACGCCATCGCGACACGCGTGACCGAGTCGAGCATGAGCATCACGTGCTTGCCCTGATCGCGGAAATATTCGGCGATGGCAGTGGCTACGAGCGCGCCTCGCGCACGAATCAGTGCCGCCTGGTCGCCTGTAGCGACGATGATGACGGAACGAGAGAGCCCTTCCTCGCCAAGCGAGTGCTCGATGAAGTCGCGCACCTCGCGGCCGCGCTCACCGAGCAGCGCGATCACGTTCACGTCCGCTTTCGCGTGTCGCGCAATCATGCCGAGCAGTGTGCTCTTGCCGACGCCAGATCCGGCGAATATCCCGATGCGCTGGCCGCGGCCGATCGTAAGCATTCCGTCGATTGCACGAACGCCAGTCTCGAGTGGTTCGTCGATCGTGCGACGCTCGAGCGGATTTGGAGGCTCGGCGGCGAGCGGCACGCGCTCGGTGAATTCGATCGGACCCTTGTCATCTATCGGATGACCA
>Ga0207667_10005416_pt1 | contig 15560 bp, 6 predicted proteins | sample KBSCornC52_FD_184301 | JGI IMG/M metagenome (GOLD analysis project Ga0207667, IMG submission 184301) | Corn rhizosphere microbial communities from Kellogg Biological Station, Michigan, USA - KBS Corn C5-2 (SPAdes) (version 2) | ecosystem: Host-associated > Plants > Roots > Rhizosphere > Soil ... | reverse complement strand
CGGCGACTATCAGAAGGCGATGGACATCCTCACCAACCAGGTGAAGGGCCATGTGAGCGCCGAGCGCGTGCAGGGCGACCCGAAGGTGTCGAAGGTGTCGGTCGTCGGCGTCGGCATGCGTTCGCATGTGGGCGTCGCGAGCAAGATGTTCCGCACGCTGTCGGAAGAGGGCATCAACATCCAGATGATCTCGACGTCCGAAATCAAGATTTCGGTGCTGATCGACGAGAAATACATGGAGCTGGCCGTCCGCGCGCTGCACAAGGCATTCGAACTCGAGCAGGCGGCGTGAATTATTTGTGATGCATTGAAGAAAATGCATCACGGAAATTGACGAGCGGTTCGAAACCCTATATTATTTCGTTCTCGTCGCACTGCCTCCCTGGTGCGAGCGAAAGTTTGGGAGACGTGGCCGAGAGGTCGAAGGCACTCCCCTGCTAAGGGAGCATCTGGGCCAAAACCTGGATCGAGGGTTCGAATCCCTCCGTCTCCGCCAAAAGCGGTGACAAAGCCCCGCAAGTTCTCGGACTTGCGGGGCTTTTTCTTTTTCGGGACTTGACAATCGTGGCGGGCGTCCGGCGCAGGGGAGGGCTCTTCACGCCGGCCGAACGGCGGATAGCTATCGACCGATTCGGCGCTGGAGTCATGCGCAGCGTGAACGGCGTGATCGGGATACGGCGCGAACGCCTCCCATTCGTCGAATTCGTCGACGCCGACGGCAGTGCGCTGAGCGGTAGCGCTGTCGCAGGGGAGTGACAGGGGAATGTGGGGGTGTCGGCCGGTCCTTGGTGGTGAGCCAATAGAAAGCCACCGCGAACATTGCGACGAGTGTGAGGCCCAGCCCGATCAGCACAAAGGCGGGGGGATCAGAGATCACGGAAACTCCTGAGCGAAGTGCGCCGATGCGGAAATGCATCGGCGGACCGACCGTAGCTGGCCGGGCCCAGGAAGGTGATATGTGGTTGAAAGAAAGTTGATTATCGGTTGTGAGCCAATTCGCCGTCGCAATTCGGTCAGGGACTTTTGCGATGATGGGTGACGTAATATTCGCGCGGATTGCCATTACAATGGCGCCCGTTGCGGACGACGCAATATGTCACTTGCCACGGTCGGGATAGCCGGGCGAGCGTCCGTGTTGGGGCTTCGGCGCGAACGAGCCGTGTCACCCGGGCAACGATTGACGTTCGTTGACGCTGACTTTCTACGTTTCAATTAGATTCCAGCGATGTTCGATGCCGTGAGAGCGGATCGAAACAAAAAAAATCGCGAGTAGACCAAAATCATGAACAAGAACCAATATCGGCTGGTGTACAGCCGCGTGCGCGGTATGCTGGTTGCCGTCGAAGAGACGGCCGGCAGGACGGGGAAAACAAGTACCGGCGAAACTCGCCGTGCCGCCAACTGCGGCGGCGGGTATCCGGCAGCGAAGTTCGCGTTGCGTGTCGCCGCATTCGGCGCACTGGTCGCAGCCGGCGCGAATCCGATGTGGGCGACTGCGCAGATCGTCGGCGCGGGGCCGCACGCACCCGCAGTGGTGCAGACGCCAAACGGCCTGCCGCAAGTCAACATCAACAAGCCAAGCGCTGCCGGCGTATCGCTGAACACCTACAACCAGTTCGACGTTCAGAAGAACGGCGCGATCCTGAACAACGCGTCGGCGATCGTCAACACGCAGCAGGCCGGCTATATCAACGGCAATCCGAACCTGAGCGCGGGGCAGGCGGCGCGCATCATCGTCAACCAGGTCAACAGCACGGCGGCCAGCCAGATCAAAGGGTATGTCGAGATCGCAGGGAGCCGTGCGGAGATCGTTCTCGCCAACCCGGCCGGGATCGTCGTGGATGGCGGCGGATTCATCAATACGTCGCGCGCCGTTCTGACGACCGGTGTGCCGCAGTTCGGAGCGGACGGTTCGTTGACCGGCTTCAACGTGAGTCGCGGCCTGGTGACCGTGCAAGGCGCGGGGCTGGACGCGTCGACGGTGGATCAGACCGACATCATTGCGCGCGCCGTTCAGGCTAATGCCGCAATCTACGCGAAGAATCTGAATGTGATCGCCGGCTCGAACCAGGTCAATCACGACACGCTTTCCGCGACGCCGATTCAGGGCGATGGCGCGGCACCGGCCGTCGCGATCGACGTGGCCCAGTTGGGCGGCATGTACGCGAATCGGGTGTTTTTGGTCGGCAACTCGGCGGGTGTCGGTGTGGCGAACGCCGGCACGATCGCGGCACAGGCGGGCGATCTGACATTGCAATCGGATGGTCGCCTGGTGCTGACCGGCAAGACGACCGCGAGCGGCAACGTCGCGATGTTGGCTGCAGGCGGGATCCAGAATAGCGGCACGACGTACGCGCAGCAGTCGCTGTCGGCGAGCACGGGCGCCGATGTTACGAACAGCGGGACGCTGGCTGCGCAGCAGAATGCAACGGTCAATGCCGGCAGCGTCGATTCGACTGGTACGCTGGGCGCGGGCGTGAACAACGACGGTTCCGTCGCGCACGCCGGCGATCTGAGCGTGACGACGTCGGGTCAGTTGAGGGCAATCGGCGAGAACGTAGCCGGCGCTACCGCTTCGCTGACCGGTGCCGCGGTGAATCTCGCCGGCAGTCAGACGGCGGCGAACGGCAATCTGTTGCTGAACGCAGTGGCGGGCGACGTGAATCTCGCGAACGCGACGACGAGCGCTCAAGGAGTCGTGTCGGCCAACGCTTCAGGCACGGTGATCAACGATCGCGGCATCCTGTCGAGCGGCGGCGGCATGACGCTGACCGGCGGCAACCTGTCGAACCAGGGCGGCAAGGTTTCGTCGCAAGGCCCATTGGCGGTAGATGTCGGCGGACAGATCGCCAACCAGTCCGGCGAACTGGTATCCGAAAGCACGGCGGCAGTGCGTGGCAGAGCCATCGCGAACAACCGAGGCACGATCCAGAGCGCCGCCGGCATGACAGTATCCGGCTCATCGCTGGACAACACGGCGGGCCGGATCACATCGCTCAACAGCGATGGCCTGACAGTGGCGACCGGCGGTGAGTTGACCAATGTGGCAGGCACGACCGCGAACGGCGCACAGGGCGGCATCATTGGCGGCAATGGCGACGTCACCGTGCGAGGCGGCAATGTCGCGAACCACGGCCGGATCACATCCAATGCAAACCTGCATGTCTCCGGACAATCGGTCGACAATGCCAATGGCGTTTTGCAGGCCGCACAGAAGGTGGCGGTCGATGCGGGCGCGCGCCTGAGCAACAACGGCGGTTCGATCGCCGGCCAGAGCGCCACACTGACTGGCACGACCCTCGACAATAGTGCGGGCACCGTGCAGGCCGCCCAGGTGTCGTTGAATGTGACCGACCTCGTGAACCACGGCGGCACCATTACGCAGACCGGCACAGGCGCGATGAGCGCGAACGTGTCGGGCACGCTGGACAATTCGAACGGCGGTACGTTGCAAACCAACAGTACCGACCTCACGCTCGGGGCGGCGGCCATCGTCAACGATGGCGGCACGATCACGCATGCCGGCAATGGTACGTTGACCATCGATAACGGTGCGGGCCGAGTGTCGAATGTCGGCGGCACGATTACCGGCAACGGGCGTGTCGCAGCTCGAACGGGGACGCTGAACAACACGGCCGGGGTAATCGGCAGCCAAACCGGATTGACGGCAACCGTCGCCAGCGCGCTCGACAATACCGGAGGCAAGCTGCTGTCGAATGCCGACCTCGGCATCGCGGGCGGAACGCTGAAAAACGATAACGGGAGGATCAGCGCGAACACGAACGCGTCGATCCAGAGCGGAACCATGTCGAACAGCGGCGGGTCGATCGCCGCGTCGACGCTGAGCGTGACCGCGAGCGAACTGCTCGACAACAGTCAAGGCACGCTGGAGGCGAATCAGCTCGCATTGACCGCGCCGAATTTGACGAACCATAACGGGACGATCACCCAGTATGGCTCGTCTGCGATGAACGTCGACGTCAGCAACACGATCGACAATTCGTCGGGCGGCGTGATCCAGACCCGCAGTACCGACCTTACGCTGTCTCCTGCGACGCTGATCAACGATCACGGCACGATCACGCATGTCGGGACCGGCACGCTGACGCTCGGCAATGGGGCGAACGCGATCAGCAATGCGGGCGGGAAGATCGTCGGCAATGGACGGGTCGACGCCCGGTCCGCAACGCTCGACAACACGGCGGGTTCGATCACTGCGCAGACCGGGCTGGCGGCCGAGGTCAGCGGAACGCTTAACAACGCGAACGGCAAATTGCTGTCGAGTACGGATCTGGGCGTGACCGCCGGTATGCTCGTCAACGACGGCGGACAAATCGGCGCGAGTGCGAATGCGACGATCCAGACCGGCTCGATGACGAACAAGCAAGGGTCGATCGTTGCACCGAATCTCGTTGTGAAGGCCAGCAATCTGCTCGATAACAGCCAAGGCAGACTCGAGGCAAACCAGCTCGCGTTGACGGCGGCGAACCTGACAAACCATGGTGGCACGATCACCCAATACGGAACGTCGGCGATGGCTGTCGACGTCAGCGGCACACTCGACAACTCGTCGGCCGGCGTTATCCAGACCAACAGTACGGACCTCACGCTCAAGCCGGCCACGCTGAACAACGCAGGCGGAACGATCACGCATGCCGGTACGGGTACGCTGACGATCGCGCCGGGCAATGGAGCCGGCGCGCTGAACAATGCTTCGGGTACCATCGTGACCAAGGGGCAGGCCGTCGTCAGCGCGGGCAGCTGGAACAACGCGAACGGGATTCTCGCCGCGCAACGCGGTGTGAACGCGGCGATTGGCGGCGACGTGAACAACACGCAGGGCCTGCTGCGCTCGAATGCTTCACTATCGCTCTCGGCCGGCGGCGCGGTATCCAACCGCGGCGGTCACGTCCAGGCGGGCCAATCGACAGTCGGTGACGCGAGTACGCTCGATCTTCGAGCGGCGTCGCTCGACAATGCGGACGGTGCCGTCGTCGATCTCGGCACGGGCCAGATGAACGTCCAGGGTGGAGCCTTGATCGCGAACAGCCATGCCGGCAACGTGTCAGGCATGGGCGCGATCACCGGCAACGGCGATGTCACCATCGGCGCGGCATCGATCAGTAACACGCAAGGCGGTCAGCTCAGCGGCGGCTCCCTGCACGTGAACGCAAATACCGTCGACAACAGCGGCGGCGCGATCGGTAACGTCGCGAATACGAACGGCGACGTGAACGTGGCGACAGGCGGTGCGATCACGAACACGAATGGCCGAGTCAGTTCGACGCGCAATCTGACGATGTCGGTTTCCACGTTGCTGGGCGGCGGGGCGTACAGCGCGGCGCGCGACGTGAACGTGAATCTGCAGGGCGACTACGTGTCGACGTCCGACACGCAGTTCAACGTCGGTCACGATCTCACGTTCACGCTGCCAGGCACCTTCACGAACAATGCGTACCTGCAGTCGGTGAACAACCTGAGCGTCAATGCAGGCAACATCGTGAACGTGGGCGCGCTGACGGCAGGTGGGCTGTTGCGGACGCAATCGGCCAATTTGTACAACACGGGCGCGCTCGTCGGCGCGAGTGCGTCGCTCAATGCGACCGGTACGATTTCGAACGTCGGGCCGACTGCACTGATCGGCGGATCGGATGCCAACGGCACGCTCGAGATACTCGCGCGTGACATCGAGAACCGGGACGATACGTCGTCCGCCGACACGATGGCGACGACGGCCATCTTCGGCATGGGTAAGGTCGTATTGGCGGGCGGCAAGGACGCGAGCGGCAATTACACGAATGCGGCGCTGGTCAACAATGCGTCGGCGTTGATCCAGTCCGGTGGCGACATGGAACTGCATGCGGACCGCGTCACGAACACGCGTCGTCAGATGCAGACATCGGGCGGGACTACGAGCGTCGATCCTGCCGTGCTGGAGCAACTGGGCATCAGCATGTCCGGCTGCATTGCGTACTACATGGCCGCTTGTAGTGGTCAGGATGTTCATTGGATCAACCTCTCGCGCGATCCGAACTATCCGGATTACGATCCGGCACCCATCATCGCGAAGCTGCAGACTCAGCCGGGCGGTGTGTTTACCGTTCCGCCGAACGGCGGGCAATGGAACAGCGGTTATCAATACACGACTTATACCGGCACGGCAGTCGCGAACACGGTTACGGCGTTGAGTGCTGCAGGTCAGATCGTATCGGGCGGCAAGATTGATGCGACGACGGTCGGGAACCTCCAGAACTACTGGAGCCACATCACGGCCGTGGGCAACGTCGACATGCCGCAGCATTACGACGGCGACGGTTGGGCGGCTTCCGGCCAGCAGGCGCCGGCCGTGACCGTCACGTACTCCGGCTATTACCACTACAACAACTACGACAATAGCGAGCACAACTGGACATTGCCGTTTGGCGACATGCCGTTCGTCGGCGGTCACCCCGGCGGTTACGCGCAGGCGGCGCCGGCCGATGTCAAGAAGTATGCGATTGCCGGTTACGACTCGACGTTGGGCTCGAACGGCACGATCTCGGGCACGGGCGTCAGCATCAACAACACGGCGGGCAATGCGTCGATTCCGTCGCTCGGGCTGCTTCCCGGCCAGGAAGTGCCGGGTCTGACGTTTGGAAGCCTGAACGGCAATGCCGCCGTGTCGAAAACGTCGGGCGGCATGGTAACGGGGCAGGTTTCCGGCACCGGCGCGAAAGGCGGGACCGTGACGAGCAAGCCCGTTCAGCCCGTTAGCCCCATCATTGCCGGCGCGACGGCGCAAAGGGTGCTGGACAATCTCGCGATTCCGCAGGGCGGGTTGTACAGGCCGAGCCAGTCGCCGAACGCGAGCTACGTGATCGAGACGAACCCGGCGTTCACGAATCAGAAGACCTTCCTGTCGAGCGACTACTTTTTCAATCAGATCGGCGTCGATCTGACGCACATCCCGAAGCGCCTCGGCGACGGGTTCTACGAACAGCAACTCGTCAGAAACGAGGTGACGGCGCTCACGGGCAAGGCCGTGCTCGGTCCGTACACCGATTTGCAGGCGATGTATCAGTCGCTGATGGGCGCTGGCGCGGATCTGGCGAAATCGCTCGATTTGCCGGTGGGCGCGAGCCTGTCCGCCGATCAAGTATCGAAGCTGACCGGCAACGTGATCATGATGGAAACGCGTGTAGTCGACGGCCAGTCGGTGCTCGTGCCCGTTGTGTATCTGGCGCAGGCGAACCAGCAGAACGTCAATGGTCCGTTGATCACCGCCACCGACATCGATCTGAAGGACGCGCAGAACTTCACGAATAGCGGCACGGTGAAGGCCGACAACACGCTGTCGATCCAGGGCAAGCAGATCGACAACGCGTTCGGCGCGCTGCAAAGCGGCGGGCTGATGTCGCTGACGACCGACGGTCAGGTCGATTTGACCTCGGCCAAGGTGAAGGCCGGCAGCCTGAATCTGAATGCCGGTGGCGATCTGATTCTGAACACCGCGACGAACACCAGCACCCAGGTAAGTCGTGACGGTGCGACGAGCGTCAAGTCGACGCTCGGGCCGACCGCGCAACTCGATGTGCTCGGCGATGCGTCGATCAAGACTAGCGGAAACTTCCAGCAGAATGCGGGCAGCCTGACGGTCGGCGGCAATTTCGGTGCGAACGTCGGCGGTGACTGGACGCTGGGCGCGCAGCAGGTCGGCGAGCACAAGATCGTCCAGCGGGCGAATGGCGTGTCGAACACCGATCTTAATAGCGTTGTTGGGAGTTCGCTGAAGGTGGGTGGACAGTCCGAAATCGCCGTCAGAGGCGATCTGACGGCGAAGGGCGCGCAGATCGACCTTGGTCAAGGCGGGACGATTGCCGCCAACGGCAATGTGATGCTAGGAACGGCGAGTTCTACGTCGACGGTGAACGCGAACAGCTCGGGCGACGACGGCAGCCGAAGCTATGCGGAGACGCTGCATTCATCGAGCCAGACGCTGGCCGGCACGACGCTGACCGCTGGCAACTCGATCAATATCGTGTCGGGCAAGGACATTACGTTAAGCGGCAGTGCGATCAGCCTGGAGAAGGGCAATGCGAATCTGCTGGCGGTGGGCGACGTGAATGTGGGCGCGGCGACTGAGTCACGCGAATATAACTCGCACGAAACGCACAGCCACAGCAACGTCGTCAGCGGTTCGAAGGTCGCGAGCGGGATCGATCAGACCGCGACCTATAGCGTAGGCAGCACGATTTCCGCGGATGGCGTCACGGTCAAGAGCGGGCGGGACATCAACGTGACGGGAAGCAATATCGTCGGCACGAACGATGTGGTGCTGTCGGCCGCGCGCGACGTCAACATCAAGACCTCGCGGGACACGGTTCAATCGTCGACCTACTACGAGAAAAAGGAATCCGGCTTGCTGTCGAACGGTGGCATGTCGGTGACAGTTGGCTCGCGGTCCATGACGGATCGCCAACAGTCCGCAACCGTGACGAACAATGCAAGCTCAATCGGTTCGCTCGACGGGAACCTGTCGATAGCGGCCGGCAACAACGTGAACGGTACAGCGGCGATTCTGCATGCCGGTAACGATGTCGATATTACGGGCAAAGGTGTCAGGCTAGATTCGGCGTATGACATGATGAGCCAGGCCGAGCAACAGCAATACCGCCAAGCCGGTGTGACGGTGGGCTTGTCGAGCCCGGTGATCGCGCTGGCGCAAACTGGCAAACAGATGATTGAGGCGGCCGGAAAGACCAAAGGCGATGCGCGCCTGACGGCACTGGCTGCAGTGACAACCGGTCTTGCCGCGAAAAACACCTACGATGCAACGGGTGGAGGCGATCCGGCGACGACCGCGAAGTCTGTCGGCATCAATATTTCCCTCGGCGCGAGCAAGAGCGATAACCAATCGCAGGCGCTGGCAAGTACGGCGGTCGGCAGTACGGTATCGGCAGGCCGGAATGTATCGATCACGGCGACGGGCGCAGGTGCGAACAGCGACATCGATGTGATCGGCAGCACGATTTCGGCGGGCAATGACACGAAGCTGAAGGCGGACGGCAAGGTGAACCTGCAAGCTGCCGAGAGTACGAGCAGTCTGCATTCAACCAACAGTGGCGGCAGTTTTGGCGTCGGTGTATCGATTGGTTTCGGCCAGCAGAATGGTATTGCGTTCACAGCCGGCGTGGCAGGCAATCGGGGTAACGCCAACGGCGATTCGACCACATGGTCGAATACGCACGTGACGGCCGGCAATACGCTGACGATCGAATCGGGTGGCGATACGAATCTCAAGGGCGCCGTTGCGTCCGGTAAGCAAGTCATCGCCGATGTGGGCGGCAATCTGAATATCGAGAGCCTGCAGAATACTGACCACTACGACTCCAAGCAGCAAAGTGCTGGCGTGTCGGTCAGCGTATGCGTGCCACCGATTTGCGCTGGGTCGTCCAGCGTCTCCGGCAACATTAGTCAGCAGAAGATGCATAGTGACTACGCGGCGGTTGCTGAGCAGTCAGGCATCAAGGCGGGCGATGCCGGCTATCAGGTCGATGTAAAGGGCAATACCGACCTCAAGGGCGGAGTGATCGCGAGTAGCGACAAGTCTGTTCAGGACGGCGTGAACAGCTTGACGACTGCGACGCTCACGTATAGCGATATTCAGAATCACGCATCGTACGATGCATCGTCGGTCGGGATTTCGGGTGGCTACGGCGGCACGATCGGGAAGAATCAGAAAGGCACGGCGGACAACGTGAATCCCGTCGCTGGCACGGACCTTCCGAATCGTGGCGGATTCTCGGCCACACCTCCAATTGCGTTGAGCGCTTCGGATGATGCGAGTTCGACCACGCGTAGCGGGATCAGCGGTGGCTCGATCAAGATTACCGACAACGCCAAGCAACAACAGCTCACCGGGAAGACCGCCGATGAGACGGTTGCTAGCGTCAATCGTGATACGTCCAACACAGGCGGCGCTCTCGCGCCGATCTTCGACAAGGACAAGATCCAGGCCGGCTTCGACATCACGAGCCAGTTCATCAATCAGGTTGGTACGTTCGTAGACAACCGGATGAAGGAAGCGGATGCCGCGCGAAAGGCGTCGAAGAATCTTGATTTGACACCCGAACAACGTGCCGCTGCGGAGCAGAAAGCAGACCAGCTGATGGCGGATTGGGGGCCGGGAGGAAGCTATCGTCAGGTGCTGTCTGCGCTAACGGCGGCTGCGGGCGGTAACGTCACAGGCAGCACTGGGCAATTTGTTCAGGCAGGTATTGTGAATTACCTGCAGCAGCAGGGCGCGGCCTACATCGGTGACCTTGTCAAGGAGGGAGCGGTAACCGAAGGGAGCCCTCTGCATGCGGCAATGCATGCAATTGTTGCATGCGTGGGAGCGGCAGCGAGCAGCCAAAGCTGTGGCGCAGGGGCGATGGGTGCGGCATCAGCAAGTCTGTTGAGCAATTTGTTTGCCGACAGTCCGAACGAGACTGCAACGGAGAAACAGGCCAAAGGGAATCTGATTTCGAGCATCGTTGCAGGTGTCGCGGCCGTCGGGGGCGTGAATGCGGCGACGGCGACGACCGCCGCTCAAACGGAAGTTGAGAACAACTTCCTCACCCAACCGCAGCAGACCGCACGTGCGTTGGCGAAGGTCAGTTGCTCAACGGCGGCGGACCCGAATGCTTGTCGCCAAAAGGTACAGCAGCAGTACGCAAAGCTCTGGGATGACAACGAGGCAAAGGTCAAGAATTGCGCGAGTGCGGACGCGTGTAAAGCCGCGCTGACCGATCTTCGTGAGCAGCAAGTCGAGTACGCGGCTCGGGAAAATCAACTGCAAGAAAAACTTCGGAATACAGGGAGTCTGTCCGCTGCAGAGACGGAAGAACTGCTCAATCTCAAGTCAGGCGATGCAAACCTGATCTCCTTACGCACGTCGGCACTTCAGAGCTACACTCGCTATGCTGGCATGGACGCGCTTAAGTCGTTGCAAGGGTCGCAACTGATCGCTGAACTAGGAATCGGTGCTTCCCCGAGCATCGGAGCGGGATTGGCTGCGGTGGTGACGCCCAACTCCACAATGCGTGCGAACGCGAATGCGAGTGGAACGTATGTTGATCCGCTGACGAACAAGACGGTCGCGACAAAGGACACATTGGCGGCAGATCACTTTATTCCGAAGAACTGGATCAAGCAGCAACCTGGATTCGACCAACTGACGCCGGAACAGCAAAGCTCCTTGCTCAATGACCCTGTCAACACGCAGGGCTTGCCCGGGACATTTAACTCATCGAAGGGTGCGAAAATGCCTGGAGAGTGGACGACATACAAAGGTCAGCCGTTGAATCCGGACTACATTGAAAATAACGCGGCTCAGGCTGAAGTGGTGAAACAATATCTTACCGACAAGCTCAATTCAATGCTCAAGAGGTAACATCGTGAAAGATTTTAGTCTAAATTTTCGAGAGAAATATGGTCACCAGAACGTTGTGGTGTCAATGGAAGATGATCTCGAATTCGGTGCACAGGCGATCTTGAGTTATTTTGAGGATCAGATTCGCCAAGGAGTGGTTTTTGAATCGGATGAGACTGTTCAAATCGGTTGGTCGATTGTGATGCTGAAAGCGATCGATGATGAAACTCTTGAAGTTTGGGAGCCTGAATTTTCGTCGATACCAATTTCGTGGGTTCGCGGTGCTAATGCGACCTATCGTCACCTCATGGTGCAAAAAGAGGTTTGTGTCCAACTCGGAGTTGAGCCGGATTACCCGTCTCTCAGGCAAGCTGCGATCGTTTCCCCTGATTTCGCCAATCAGAATGACTTTTCGATGATTCGGGAGATTGAGGAGGCTTCCAATTCCGGGTGGGTGCTTCATTCTGGGGAAAATATCGATGCAGGTGTCGAATTTCGTTCATTATTCGAAGTGGCGATTAAGTGCAGGCGGATTATCCCATTTTTGGCGTTGCCAACTGGCGCGAGCGTGAAATTCACGGGTGATGAAGTCATTGTTGGGTTGGGTGGCAGCGGAGTGTCATCGAAATCAAATGATTTCATTGCGAAGGTTTCCAGGGCATATCGGTGAAATTAATTGGATTCATGCGTTAAACACAGGAAAAATCCTGGGGTAAAAATGAAGACGATGAAGCAGCTGGCGGGCTTGGTGATCCCTGCGTTGGTATCGCTCGGGGTGCGGGCGCAGCATTCTCCCACGCCTGCTGGCCAAGTTGTCATGCGGCCGAACGCTGGTGAGCGGATAGGCCTATTGGCCTGTGATAGTCCGAGTTGCGCAGAGGCATTGTCCATGTTCTGTTCGATTCGGGTTGATCGCGACGGTTTGCTGATCGGTCCGGTCGACGTAAGCGCAGAAAACAAGACGACACTCTTTGCTTGTAAGAAGGCTGCCGAGCTCGGTAGCCCATCTGCGCAGTGGCGAATGGCGACGATTGAGGGGACGGCACGCGGTCCGAATGATATTGACTATCACGCTACCTTGAGATGGCTCGTTCCTGCCGCGGAACAGGGATACGCAGAAGCTCAATCAGATTTGGGGATGATGTATCTCTCCGGTCGAGGTATTTCCAAAGATAGTGTGCAGGCGTATAAATGGCTGATGCTATCCGCTTGGCGAGAGCCTAATAACGAAAATCTGGCTAGGGAATTAACAAAAACTATGTCGCCTGATCAGGTGCGGGAGGCGCGAGAGCTTGTGAATTCATGGCAGCCTAAGTAGTTTGAGCTCCTGTTTCATCGTTGATTTGAGGTGAGGCAGAAAGAGTCGGGAAAACAAATTAAAATGAAAGTTACAAAGCAGCTGGCGGTCTTTCCGATCACAGCCTTGGTATCGCTCGCCGTGCAGGCGCAACAGGCCCCCACACCTGCCGACCAAACCGCCGCCGGGCGCGCAAATGCGGAACAGGATCGGCAGGCACAGCAGCAACGCGACGCGCAGCAACGCGACGCGGCGGTGCGCGCGCCTTCAATTCGTTCTGAATTGCCGCGCATTGAAGCATATCCAGCACTTCCCACCGAAACGCCATGTTTCCCTATCGACCGCTTCACGCTCGACGTTCCTGCCTCGTTGCCCGACGCAGCGAAGGCCGAAGGCGCATCCGCCTTGCCGATGGATCGCTTTGCGTTCGCCCGGGAATGGTTGAACCACTACGCTGGTCAATGCGTCGGCAAACAAGGCATTGACGTACTGATCAAGGGATTGTCGCAGGCGATTTTGGCGAAGGGTTACGTCACTACGCGGGTGCTCGTTCCAGAGCAAGACTTATCGACCGGTACGCTCAAACTCTCGCTGATCCCCGGCATGATCCGCCACGTCCGCTTTGCCGACGAAAAGCTTCGCGGCACCTGGAAAACCGCCTTCCCGACCCGAGACGGCGACCTGCTGAACCTGCGCGACCTCGAACAAGGTCTCGAACAAATGAAGCGCGTATCGAGCCAGGATGTGTCGATGCAGATCGTTCCGGGCGAACTTCCTGGCGAAAGCGACGTCGTGCTGGACGTAAAGCGCGGCAAACCGTGGACGGTCGTCGCGTCGGTCGACAACGCTGGCACGCGCGCGACCGGCAAGCTGCAAGGCAACCTGTCGCTCGGCATCGACAATCCGCTCGGCGTGAACGACGTGTTCAACGTCGGCGTCAGCCAGGACCTCGAATTCGGCGACAAGCGCCTTGGCTCGCACGGCTGGAACGGCTTCTACTCGATTCCGTGGGGCTACTGGACGGCGACGCTGTCCGCGTACACGAACACGTACTACCAGCAGATCGCCGGCGTGAACCAGACGTTCATCGCAAGCGGCAATTCGAAGACGGTCGATTTCAAGTTGGCCCGTGTGCTGGCGCGCAGCCAGAACGACGTGCTCGGAGCCTACGCTCGCGTGTCACGTCGCTTCGGCCAAAGCTTCATCGAAGACACCGAGATCTCGCAACAGCGCCGCAACAACACGATCGTCGAACTTGGCCTGACCGATCGCCACTACTTCGGCGGCGCACAGTTCGATGGATCGCTCGCGTATCGTCAAGGTGTCGGTGGATTGGGCGCACAGGACGACACGTTGGCGGCCGGTGGCGGGCCGACCTATCGCTTCAAAATGGCAGCGCTCGACGCGAACCTGTCGGTGCCCTTTGCGATCGGTAAGCAGCCATTCCGCTATGTCGGCACACTCCACGGACAGTACACCGGGAACACGCTGTACTACATCGACGACTTGACGATTGGCAGTCGCTATACAGTGCGTGGTTTCGATGGCGAAACGATGCTCGCGGCCGCACGCGGCTTCTACTGGCGCAACGAACTGCAGGCGCCGATCGGGCAGACGGGGCAGGCACTTTATGCGGGACTCGACTATGGTCGCGTGTGGGGCCCGCAGCCTGTCGCCCTCGTCGGGACGCAATTGGCCGGCGCCGTGATTGGCATAAAGGGTAGCGTGGGCACGCGATTCGGAGCCTATGCGTACGATCTCTTCGCGGGTACGCCTGTCTACAAGCCGTCGGGTTTTCCGACTGCGCGAGTGACGATCGGTTTTCAGGCGACTGCTCAGTTCTGAAGACAATGAGCCAAGGTACTTCTCCGATACGTACACGTCGCAAGCCCCATGTTACATATGCTCGTCTGGTCGAGGCTGCCGCCGAACGGGGACGTACGCTTCTGACGCTCGAATGGCGCGGGGTGAAGCCCTACTATGAATTCCGCCGCGAATCGGCCATTACTTCACTCGCGTCGACGCGGTCGCGATGCGGCCGCATGGTGTGATTTCCGCATAAAAAGGCGCGGCAATTCTGCCTACCGCGCAAAGCATCTAGACCCGGACGGCAGCCTAGACGCGACCAATCAATCTCGAAAACCAGTCGCCGCTTCGGGGCCACGTCGAACAGGTGGGTGTTGTTGATTCGATTAGGTATATTTAACAATTAAGAGGTAAAGAAAATGAAGGAGAAACTGATTCCGGCTGGACTGATGGGCTCGGCGGTTGCCGCGTGCGGCTTGCGGTTTCGGCCTTGGTTAGCCAGATAGGGCGCAGAACGTCCGCGCAATCGCCGGGGCTGATGGCATCAAGTTTGCGGTTTCCGAGCTTTGGGAACACGTATGTCTCCAGCGTGCTGATCCATTGTGCAGCATGCTTCTCATTCTTCCGGCTTGGTTTGAGTTCTTCGTGAACCTTTCGGGCGGCATTCTCAAACGTGAGAGTGGTCGCGGCGATGGCAGGGGATTCACGCTCCCGGTTACGGCGACTTCCGAGGTCGCCAATCGCGACAATCAGCGCTCGCTGAAATAAAAATGAAAGTAGTCGTGTAAGGATCGAGTCGCTCCCCTTTATCGCTCCCCACATTCTATCCTTGCGCCTCGGCGCGCAGCGTATACGAAAAAAATGCGGCGTCGCACCCATTCGGGCCATCGACACTGCTCCGCACTACAAAAAATTCCTCATAAAAATCAAAAGCCTACCCGCGAAGCACAAAACGAATCTCTGCTGCGCTGCAAAAAATAATCAACCGCCTTATGCTGGTTAACCCGATAGCGTTTGAGCGGCATCAAGCTTCGCCCTGATTCCGCTTTACATTTTGCCAACATT
>Ga0207667_10005412_pt1 | contig 15570 bp, 15 predicted proteins | sample KBSCornC52_FD_184301 | JGI IMG/M metagenome (GOLD analysis project Ga0207667, IMG submission 184301) | Corn rhizosphere microbial communities from Kellogg Biological Station, Michigan, USA - KBS Corn C5-2 (SPAdes) (version 2) | ecosystem: Host-associated > Plants > Roots > Rhizosphere > Soil ... | reverse complement strand
CGTCGACCGACGCCCCCGCGGCGAGCTGTTCGGCGATGAAGGCCTCTTCGCGCTCCTGCTCGATGGCGTCGGCGACGACCTCGGCCACCAGGTCAGGAGGGATGACGAGGGCCCCGTCATCGTCGGCCACGATCACATCGCCCGGCAGCACCGCCGCGCCGCCGCAGGCGATGGCGACGTCGGTCTCCCACGGGACGTGCGTGCGCCCCAGGACGGCGGGATGCGCCGCTGCGGCGAACACCGGGATCCCGAGCCCCGAGATGGCGGCGACGTCGCGCGCGGCTCCGTCGGTGACCACCCCGACGGCCCCGAGCTGCTGGGCCCGGAGCGCCAGAAGGTCGCCGACCGTCCCCGCGTCGCGCTCGCCCCGGGCGTCGATGACCAGCACATCGCCGGGCCGCAGCGAGTCGAAGGCCCGCTTCTGCGCGTTGAACCCGCCCGCGTGCTCGGCGAACAGATCGGGCCGGAACGGGATGAATCGCAGGGTGCGCGCCCGGCCGACGATGCGCGATCCGGGAGTGAGCGCGTGCACGCCGTCGATGCTCACATCGTCGTAGCCGCGCTTGCGCAGCTGCGAGCTGAGGGTGGCGGTCGAGACGGATGCCAGGCGGGCGGCGAGCTCGGCGTCCAGCTGCCACTCGGGGTCGAGACCGGCCGCCTCGCGGCTGCCCCAGGCGTCGATGCGCTGGGCGTCGTCCACGCGCGGACCGGCGCCGAAGTCCTTCAGCGGCTCGACCCCCTGGGCGACCATCGTGGTCAGCCGTCCGCTGCTCGGCGCTCCCGGAGCCGTCGGGGCGTCCACCTCGACCTCGAGCACGTCGCCCGGTTGCGCCACGCTCGCGCCGGCCGGCGTGCCGGTCAGGATGACGTCCCCCGGTTCGAGCGTGATCAACTGGCTGAGGTCGGCGACCAGCCGCGCGAAGGGGAAGAGCAGCTCGGCCGTGGTGTCGTCCTGCACCAGCTCGCCATTGCGCCAGGTGCGGATGCGCAGCGCGGCCGGGTCGATCGAGCGCGCGTCGATCACATCGGGCCCGAGGGGCGTGAAGCCGTCAGCGCCCTTCGACCGGAGGTTGGATCCGGCGTCGGCGTGCCGCAGGTCGTAGACGCCCAGGTCGTTGGCGGCCGTGACTCCCGAGACGTGCGCCCAGGCCTCCTCGATCGTGACCCGCCGCGCCGCGGTGCCGATGACGAGCGCGATCTCGCCCTCGAATCCCAGCAGCTCGGTGCCGGCCGGGCGCTCGACCGTCGCGCCCGAGGGCGCGTACGAGGTCGACGGTTTGAGGAAGTACGAGGGACGCGCAGGGGACTTGCCGCGCTGCGCGGCGCGACTGGGGTAGTTGAGGTGCAGGGCGATGATCTTGCCCGGTCGCGTCACTGCGTCGCTCATGCCGCCAAGCTATACGAAATGATATACGATCCGCAACGGGTAGCCCGGCTACGCTGACCTCATGGCGACGGCGGCCCCATGGCGATAGACCGCACCGATCGGGCGATCATCGCGGAGCTCGCCGCCGACTCCCGACTGTCGATCCGCGCCATCGCCGAACGCGTGCACATCTCGCGCACCGCAGCCCATCACCGCGTGCAGAACCTGATCGCGAACGGCGTTCTGACCGGATTCGGCGCCCAGGTCGACCGCAAGGCGATCGGGCTGGAGGTGGTCGCCATCGTCATCGTCAAGGTCGAGAAGGTGCCGTGGCCCGAGCTCGCCAACGCCCTGTCATTGCTGCCCGGGGTGGAGTCGGTGCTCGCGGTCAGCGGCGACATCGACTTCGTGCTGACGGTGAGCGCGCCCGATCACGAGCACCTCAGCGAGGTGATCATGCGGCAGATCCAGGGGATGCCGGGGGTGGTGTCCACCCGATCGCATGTGGTGCTGGATGCCCGGGTCGGCACCCGGCCCGGCACGCGGCCGGACGATTGGCACGTATCCGACTCCACGGCGTGACGAACGGCACTGATTCGCCGGCGTGAGTGCCGTCTGTCACCAGTCTCTGCACAGGGCTCGGCATCCGCCTCGGCGGGCTTCACCATTGCTGCATGAGCGACGCAGTGCCGGGCCGCCCTGAGCATGCCCGACCCACCGAGCTGCCGATCCGGCTGATCGACGAGAAGGGCGCCCTGGTGCGCGGAAAGCGTGCCGCCGACTTCGAGGCGCCCGACGCCGAGACCCTGCTGTCGCTGTACCGCCGCATGGTGGTCGCCCGCCGGTTCGAGGCGCAGGTCACCGCGCTCACCCGCCAAGGACGTCTCGCGACCTACCCTTCGGCGCTCGGCCAGGAGGCCTGCGAGATCGCGGCCGTCGCCGCGCTCGGCGCCGACGACTGGCTGTTCCCGACCTACCGCGACACCATCGCCCTGCTCACGCGGGGCGTCAGCGCCTCAGAGATCCTCTCGTTCTTCCGCGGCGACTGGCACGCGGGGTTCGACTCGCACGCGCACCGCATCGCGCCGCAGTCCACCCCGCTCGCGACTCAGGCGCTGCACGCCGTCGGGCTGGCCACCGCCGCCAAGCTGCAGGGCGATCCGACGGTGGCGCTGGCGTTCCTGGGCGACGGGGCGACGAGCGAGGGCGACGCGCACGAGGCCTTCAACTTCGCCGGGGTGTGGCAGGCGCCCGTGGTCTTCGTCATCCAGAACAACCAGTACGCGATCAGCGTGCCCATCGCGAAGCAGTCGCACGCGCGGGTGCTGAGCGACAAGGCGATCGGCTACGGGATGCCGGGATACTACGTCGACGGAAACGACGCCGCGGCGATGTACGCGGTCATCACGGCGGCGGTCGAGCGGGCGCGCGCCGGCGGCGGCCCCACCATGATCGAGGGCCTGACCTATCGGATGGAGTCGCACACCAACTCCGACGATCCGACCCGCTACCGCTCGGCCGCTGAGACCGCGTCGTGGCAGGGGCACGATCCGATCGACCGGCTCGCCAAGCACCTGACCTCGACCGGCGTTCTGACCGACGCGCTCGCCGCCGAGATCGCCGCGGAGGCCGAGGAGCTCGCCGCGTCGACCCGCGATGCGATGAACGAGGAGCCGGTGCTCGATCCGCTCGAGCTGTTCGATCACGTGTACGCGACGCCGCGGCCGACGCTGCTTGAGCAGCGGGCCTTCCTCGCCCGAGAGTTGGCGGACTCGTGACCCTCATCGAGCATCGCACGCCGGTCGATGCGCCCACCGCGACCGAGCTCTCGATGGCCGGCGCGCTGACGGCCGCGCTGCGCGACGCCATGACCGATGACCCGAAGGTCGTCATCTTCGGCGAGGACGTCGGCCCGCTCGGCGGTGTCTTCCGCGTGACCGACGGGCTGTCCCGCCAGTTCGGCGAGACCCGCATCTGGGACTCGCCGTTGGCCGAGGCCGGCATCGTCGGCACGGCCATCGGCATGGCGATGTACGGGATGCGGCCGGTGGTCGAGCTGCAATTCGACGCCTTCAGCTATCCGGCCTTCGAGCAGATCACCTCGCACCTGGCCAAGATGCGCAATCGCACCAAGGGGCACGTGACGCTGCCGGTCGTCATCCGGATCCCCTATGCCGGCGGAATCGGAGGCGTCGAGCACCACTCAGACTCGTCGGAGGCGTACTGGACGCACACGCCCGGCCTCACGGTGGTCACCCCGTCGAATCCTGCCGACGCCTACTCGATGCTGCGCGAGGGCATCTCGAGCGACGACCCGGTGATCTTCCTCGAGCCGAAGAGCCGCTACTGGGTCAAGGACGCGGTCGCGTTGCCGGTGCGGACCGCGCCGATGACCCGCGCCCAGGTGCTGCGCGAGGGCCGCGACGTCACGCTGATGGCCTACGGGCCGACGGTCAAGACGGCGCTGCAGTCGGCCGAGCTGGCATCCCTCGAGGGTCTCGACATCGAGGTGATCGATCTGCGCAGCCTGTCGCCCTTCGATGACGAGACGGTGGGGGCGTCGGTGCGCAAGACCTCGCGGGCCGCGATCATCCACGAGGCGTCGCAATTCGGCGGGTACGGCGCCGAGGTCGCGGCGCGCGTGACCGAGCGGCAGTTCTTCCACCTGGCCGCGCCGATCCTGCGGATCACCGGCTTCGACATCCCCTTTCCGGCGCCCAAACTCGAAGAGCACCACCTGCCGTCGGCCGAGCGCGTGCTCGCGGCGCTCGACAGCTGGGAGTGGTGAGCGTGGGCCGCGAGTTCCTGCTGCCCGACCTCGGCGAGGGGCTGACCGAGGCCGAGATCGTCTCGTGGCTGGTGCAGCCCGGCGATGTCATCACGGTCGATCAACCGGTCGTCGAGGTCGAGTCGGCGAAGTCGACGGTCGAGCTGCCCTCGCCGTATGGCGGACGCGTCGAGAAGCTGCACGCCGAGCCCGGGCAGGTCGTCCACCTCGGCGGCGTGCTGATCACGGTCGCCGAAAGTGTCGCCGACGCCGTCGCCGATGTCCCGGCGGACGCGATTCCCGGCACCGCCATCCGGCCCGATTCTGCGGATGCCGGGTCCGGCGCCGTTCTGGTCGGCTACGGCACGAAGGAGCCGACGATGCGTCTCGCGCGCCCGGCCGGAGGCCGGTTCGGCGGACGGCAGAAGCAGGTCGTGGCCGGGCGCTCACCGGTGGTCTCGCCGCTTGTTCGTCGGCGCGCTCTCGACCACGGGATCGATGCCTCGCAGCTGCGCGGTTCCGGGCCCGGATCCCTTGTCGTCCGCCGTGATGTCGAGGACGCCATCGCCGCGAAGGATGCCGGCTCCCCCGCTTCTGGCGACACCCGCATCCCGATCACGGGCATGCGCAAGCTCATCGCCACTCGTCTGAGTCACTCGCGCTCGACGATCCCCGAGGCGACCATCTGGCTCGACATCGACGCCACCGAGTTGTTCGCGGCCAAGGAGCGCCTGCAGAGATCCACCGGCGAGCGCTTCAGCCTCACCGCCCTGATCGCGCGGTTCGCCGTGGTCGGGCTCGGGCGCTACCCGATCCTGAACTCCTCGGTGGATGAGGCGGGGGGCGACGGCGCCGGCGAGATCGTCCAGCACGCGAGCATCGGCCTGGGCCTCGCGGCTCAGACGCCGCGCGGACTCATGGTCCCCGTCATCCACGGCGCAGAGACGATGACCACCTCGCAGCTGCGCGACGCGGTCGCCGACGTCGTCGCGCGGGCCGAGACGGGCGAGTACGCGCCATCCGATCTGGCCGGCGGCACCTTCACGCTCAACAATTACGGCGCCTTCGGCGTCGACGGGTCGACGCCGATCATCAACCACCCCGAGGTCGCCATGCTCGGCATCGGGCGGATGATCGACCGGCCGTGGGCGGTCGACGGTCAGCTGGCCGTGCGCAAGGTCGTCACCCTGTCGTTCGTGTTCGACCACCGGGTCTGCGACGGCGACGTCGCGAGCGGGTTCCTCACCTTCGTGGCGCGCTGCATCGAGGAGCCGCTGCTGCTGATCGCGGGGTAGCCGCCGGTCCAGCTACCGAGCGCGGCCGCTCAGGGACCGACCGCGCGGCGGATCATCCCGACCAGCGACGCGATCAGTCCCGGCAGCGCCGCGTCGTCGCGTTCTTGCGACATCAGCCAGAAGTCCATCGCCTCACCCATGCCCAGCACCACGGCGATCAGCAGGGTCGGCGGCAGGTCGTGGCGCACCGCGCCCACGCGCTGGCCGACGGCGAGCGCCTGCTCGATCCAGGGAAGGGAGGCCTGCTCCAGCTCGCCCGTCGCCTGCTGGAACGCGGGGGTCTTCGAGGCCGCCGCCCAGCTTCGCAGCAGAGCCGCCAGCTGCGGCGAGGCGAGGAGCGCCCGCACCATCCGCAGGTAGTAGTCCTGCAGCGCCGACCAGAAGGCGTCGCCATCGCCGGCGCCCAGATCGGGCAGGGCCCCGACCTCGGCGAACAGGCCGCCCAGGCTGGTCTGAGCGACGTAGGCGAAGAGGTCTTCTTTGCCGTCGAAGTAGTAGTACAACGATCCCTTGGAGATGCCTGCCGCCTCGATCACCCGATTGAGCGATGCGTCGTGGAATCCGTGCTCGGCGAACTCCTCGAGGGCCGCACGTGAGATCGCCTGCTGCTGAGCCTCAGGCAATTTCGCGAATCGGGGTCGGACCATCCGGTCAGCGCGTGGGAGCGCGGTCCGGGAATGCGGGCAGCTCGACCCGGTCGTGAAAGCTCCTGCCCACGGCGATATCGGCGACCTTGGGAAGCGACATCATTCTCAGCACCGCGTTTCTCGCGAAGAGTTGGAACCTGTTCTTGGGGGCGAACGCCAGGCCGAGGCCTCGGGCTGCACCCTGTTTGGAGCGTACCAGCGGGGCCAGTCGCCGCTCATAGCGGGCGAAGGCTTCACGATGGTCCCCCGTCGTCGCCAGTTCCGTCGCGAGCGTGTACGCCTCGACCATCGCCAGGGCCGAACCCTGTCCGGCCAGGAATGACGGACAGGCGCCTGCGTCGCCCACGAGCGCGATGCGACCGGTGGACCACGACGGCATCTCGATCTGGCTCACCGAATCGAAGTAGAAGTTCTTCGCCACGGGCATCAGTTCGAGCATCGCGTCGACCTCCCAGCCCTTGCCGCTCAACTGCGAGCGCAGCAGGCTCTCTTGACCGGCGCGATCGAGGGGGACCTCTCCGTCGTAGCGCAGGGAGAAGAGGAACAGCGTCGCATCGCCCCGGAACGACAGCCGGATCGCCTGGAAGCCGACATCGGCGTACATCATGGCGATCAACTCGTCGCGGATCGGATAGCGTTCGGCGTCGAATGCCGTGACCACCATGCCGAGGTACTTCTCATAGTTCTCGTCCGGGCCGAAGACGAGCCGGCGCACCCGGGAGTGCAGACCGTCCGCGCCGATGACCAGGTCGAAGTCGCGGGTGCTGCCCGACTCGAAGGCGACCCGCACGCGCTCGCCATCGTCGTCGAGCTCACGCACGGTGTCATCCAGCAGCAGTTCCACCTCGCCGTCGATGGCGCCGAAGATCACGTCCGCCAGGTCGGTGCGGGGAATGCTGACATACCGCTCGACCGACTCCATCACCGCGCTGGGATTGAACGACGCGATCCTGCGACCGTTCCGATCGACGGCCCTCGCCTCGGTGAACACGGAGCCGCGCCTGCGCAGCTCAGGAACGATTCCCATCCTCTCGGCCACATCGAATCCGGCGCCCCAGAAGTCGATGAGGTAGCCGCCGGTGCGCAGTTCGGGCGCGTGCTCCACGATCGTGACCTCGTGGCCCGCCTTGTTCAGCCAGAACGCCAGTGTCGGGCCGGCGATGCCGGCGCCCACGATCAAGACCCTCACGATGACTCCTTCCGTATTTAGACCACCAGTCTAAACCGGTGGTCTAAAAACGCAAGAGCCGAGCGCCGCCGGGCGGCTATCGCCCGAAGACCGGCCGCCGCTTCTGCTGGAACGCCGCGAATCCCTCCGCGTAGTCGGCGCCGGCGCAGAGCTCGCCCTGCGCACGGTTCTCGTCGGCGATCGACTCCCACAGCCCGATCCGGTCGTCACGAAGCCGGCTCACGAGTCGCTTGCTCGCCAGAAAAGCCCCGGTAGCACCGGCGGCGACCCGCGCGGCGCGCTCACGGGTGAACCCGAGCACCTCGGCCTCGGGAACCACGCGGCTGAACAGACCGAGAGCCACGGCTTCGATGCCGGTCATCAACTCGCCCGTGTAGATCAGGTCGAGCGTGCGGTGCGCGCCGAGCCGCTCGAAGAACAGGGCGTGACCGCCCGAGTCGAGAGTGGCACCGAGATTGGCGAACGGCGAGCCGATCCGGGCGGTGTCGGCGACGTAGACGACGTCGGATGCCACCAGCAGCCCCAGCCCGACCCCCAGGCACGCGCCGGTCGCGACGGCGAAGGTCGGCGCCGGAAACTCGCTGATCTGCCGCAGCAGCGGGGTGACCAGTCCGTCGAGGTAGCCGAACGCATCATCCGTCGCCGGGTCCACGTGCGTGATGTCGCGGCCGGCGCAGAACGCTCGCCCCTCCCCGCGCAGAATGACCGCCCGGGCGCCCTCCTCTGCCGCGCGCGTGAAGGCAGCCGACAGCGCGGCGAGCGCCGCTTCATCCACCGCATTGAGCTTGCCGGGATCGTTCAGCACGATCTCGGCGACGGAGTCGGTCATCGAGTAGTCGACCACGGTGTCGTTCCTTCTTCTAGGCGTCGTAGTCGACCGAGACGGTCTCGCTGGTCGGGATCGACTGGCAGGTGAGCACGTAGCCGCGCTCGAGTTCTTCCGGCTCGAGCGCATAGTTCTCGACCATGTCGACCGTGCCCGAGCGCAGCACGGCCCGGCAGGTTCCGCACACGCCGCCTGCGCAGGCGAACGGCACATCACCGCGCACTCGCAGGGCGGCATTGAGAATGCTCTCGTTGCTGTGCACCGCCGAGGTCACGGTCGCCGTCGTTCCGTCGAGCCGGAAGGAGATCGTGTGCACGTCGTCGCCCGCCGCGATCTCGACCGGGCGACCTGCCTGGCCGGCAGGATGCGTCGGCGCTCCTGTGGTGAACAGCTCGTACCGGATCGTCGAGGCATCCACCCCCACCTCGGCCAGAACGTCGCGGCACAGCTGCACGAGGTCGAAGGGACCGCAGATGAACCACTCGTCGACGTCATCGGCGAAGATCAGGTGGTCGAGAATGCCGCGCACGCGTTCGGCATCCAGTCGCCCCGAGAGCAGCTCCGAGCTGCGCCGCTCGCGCGTCAGCACGTGGTACAGCGCGAGCCGTGCCGGGTAGCGGTCTTTCAGGTCGGCGAGCTCATCGATGAACATGGTGTCCATCGCGGTGCGGTTGGAGTAGACGAGCGAGAAGCGGTTGCCCGGGAATGCGGTCATCGTGCTCTCGATCAGAGCGAGCACGGGGGTGATGCCCGATCCGGCCGCGATCGCGGCGTAGTGCGCGGGCCGGTCGAGAAGCTGCTGCGCGGTGAAGGTGCCCTCTGGACTCATGACGTCGAGCGTCATCCCAGCGCGCAGGTGATGGATGGCCCAGGTCGAGAACAGGCCGCCCAGGTCGCGCTTGATCGCCACCTTCAGCCGCCCGGGGGTCGGCGCCTGGCAGATCGAGTAGCTGCGCCGCAGCTCCTCGCCCTCGAGCGTGGTGCGGATCGCGACGTACTGCCCCGCGTCGTAGCGGTACTCGTCGGCGAGCTCGGGCGGCACCTCGAAGCCGACCTCGATGGAGTCGTCGGTGAGCCTGCGCACCTGCGAGATGGTCAGCGTGTGGAATCGCGCGCGCCGCCGAGCGGGCGCTGCCGTGGCGGCCGGGGTCTCGGCTGCCACTAGTGCGCCTTGAAGTAGTCGAAGGGCTCCTGGCAGCGCTGGCACACGTAGAGCGCCTTGCACGAGGTCGAGCCGAATCGCGAGAGCTGGCGCGTGTGCAACGAGCCGCAGTGCGGACACCGGATGCCGAGCCCCAGGTTCACCGAGCCGTGCGAGCCGCGCATCCCGGCCTCGTGAGGCAGCGGCGGCGCGATGCCGAACGCCTCGAGCTTGGCGCGCCCCGCGGAGCTCATCCACTCGGTCGTCCATGCCGGGGCCAGCACCTGCCGAACGCGCACCTCGGCGTAGCCCGCCGCACTCAGGGCGCTCACGATGTCGTCGCGCATCGCGTCGATCGCGGGGCATCCGGAGTAGGTCGGGGTGATGTCGACCGTGACGGCGTCGCCGGCGACCGACACGGCGCGCAGCACCCCGAGGTCTTCGATCGTCAGCACCGGAACCTCGGGGTCGACGACGGTCGCCGCGATGTCCCACACGGCTTGCTCATCGCGAGTCAGGCCCGCCATGATCGCGGTCACCAGGTCGCTCCCGGATGCGCGCGGGCCAGCACCTGCAGCTCGGCCAGCATCGGTCCGAACGCCTCGGCGTGGACGCCGGAGCGGCCGCCTCCCCGCGCGGCAGGGGCCGCGGGCACCTCGAGGCCGGCCTCGGTGATCATCTGCGGCACGGACGCGTCGAATGCCGGCCTCAGCGTCCGCGGATCGACGGCGACGCCCTCCAGCCCGACAGCGTACGGATCCTCGCGGAACAGTTCGTCGACGAACGGCCACATCGTGTCGAGCCCGGCCTGCATCCGCTGATGCGAGTACTCGGTGCCGAGGCCGAGTCGGAGCAGCCACTGCGCACTGTGGTCGACGTGATAGTCGACCTCTTTGACGGCCTTGGCGGCGATCGCGGCGAGGGTGGCATCCGCCGATTCCGACAGCGCCCGGTACAGCTCGGCGAAGTACACCGAGGCGAACAGCTGACGGGCGATGGTCGCGGCGAAGTCGCCGTTCGGCTGCTCGAACAGCTGGTGCGACCGGAACTCGGGCTCGTCGCGGAAGTAGGCCAGGTCGTCCTCGGTCTTGTCCCAGGCAGTGCCGGCGTAGGTCAGCAGGCTGCGCGCGTGCCCGAGCAGGTCGAGGCCGATGTTGCCGAGCGCGACATCCTCTTCGAGCTCGGGGGCGTTGGTGATCCACTCGCCCAGCCGGTGCGCGAGCACCAGAGCGTCGTCGCCGAGGCCGAGCGCGTACTGCGCAACGGCCTCCGGGGCGACCAGCGACGAGTCGGCGATCGACTCCGGAGTGATCGCCGACGACACGACGTGGTTGCTGTGATTCACAGGTGCGGCACCTGCTCCGACTCGGTGTAGTACGTGGCGTGCCGGTACTCCTTGCCCTGGGGCGACTCGAAGAACTCGCCCTTGGCGTCCGGATCCGACGAGGTGATGTCGGATGCCCGAACCACCCAGATCGAGACCCCCTCGGCCCGTCGGGTGTACAGATCGCGGGCGTTGCGCACGGCCATCGTCTCGTCGGGCGCATGCAGGGATCCGGCGTGCACGTGCGACAGCCCGCGTGACGAGCGGATGAAGACCTCCCACAGCGGCCAGGTCTCGCGGGCTCCGGAGTCGCCGGGGCTGGTCATGACGCCAACCGTTCCGCGTCAGCAAGCCGGGACGCCTGGGCGTCCGCATAGGCGCGCGCCGCCTCGCGCACCCACGCGCCGTTCTCGTGAGCCTCACGCCGTCGGGCGACCCGCAGTGCGTTGGCCTGGCCGCGCCCGGCGAGCACCTCGTGGAACTCGGTCCAGTCGAGCTCGCCGAAGTCGTAGTGGCCGCGCTCCTCGTTCCAGCGCAGCTCGGGGTCGGGCAGGGTGACGCCGAGGATCTCGGCCTGGGGCACCAGCATGTCGACGAACCGCTGGCGCAGCTCGTCGTTGCTGAAGCGCTTGATCTTCCAGGCCATGCTGCGCTGCGAGTTGGGCGACTCCTCGTCGGGCGGGCCGAACATCATCAGCGCAGGCGCGTACCAGCGGTTGACCGACTCCTGCGCCATCGCGCGCTGGGCGTCGGTGCCGCGCATGAGGGTGAGCAGGATCTCGAATCCCTGCCGCTGGTGGAACGACTCCTCTTTGCAGATGCGGGTCATGGCGCGGCCGTACGGCCCGTACGAGGCGCGGCACAGCGGCACCTGGTTGCAGATCGCCGCTCCGTCGACCAGCCAGCCGATCGAGCCCATGTCGGCCCAACTCGGCGTGAGGTAGTTGAAGATCGACGAGTACTTCGCCGCTCCGGTGATGAGCTGGTCGAACATGGTCTCGCGATCGATGCCCAGCGTCTGCGCGGCCGAGTAGAGGTACAGGCCGTGGCCGGCCTCATCCTGCACCTTGGCCATCAGGATCGCCTTGCGCTTGAGGCTGGGCGCCCGGGTGATCCAGTTGCCCTCCGGCTGCATCCCGATGATCTCGGAGTGGGCGTGCTGCGAGATCTGGCGGATGAGCGTCTTGCGATAGGCGTCGGGCATCCAGTCGCGCGGCTCGACGCGCTGGTCGGCCGCGATGAGGCGCTCGAACTCGCGCTCTTCGGCCGACGTCTCGGCCAGATCGTCCGTCATTCCATGCTCCGTTGCTGGACTGTTGCTGGATTACTTACCGGTCGTTCAGTATTGTAACCACAATGATGAGTGATGCCACCAGATCCGCGAGCTGGATGATGCAGCGCGACCGCGCGTCGGCGGCGCTCGGCATGGTGGTCGAGGTGAACGAGCCCGGCCGGGCCGTGGTCTCGATGCCGATCCGCGACGACATGCTCAACGGGTTCGACATCACGCACGGCGGATTCGTCTTCGCGGTCGCCGACACCGCCTTCGCCATCGCCTGCAACGACAGCGACTCGCTGACGGTGTCGGCCGGGGCGGATGTCGCCTTCCTCGCGACCTCGACGGTGGGCGACACTCTCACCGCCGTCGCGACGGTGCGAGCGAACGCGGGGCGCTCGGGAATCTACGACGTCGAGATCTCGAACCAGCGCGGCCAGATCGTCGCGGAGTTCCGCGGCAGGAGCCGCCGCTCCAACCTGCCGGTGCCGACGAGCGAGCGCTGACCGCATGCCACACTGGGCATGATGTCGCACACCGATGCAGTCGCCGCCCCCAAGCGGGGCCGGCCGGGCCTCAGCCGGCAGGACGTGCTGGATGCCGCGGTCGCCGCGTTCATCGAGCACGGCTATGACGCGACATCCATGGGCATGCTCTCGACCCGGCTCGGGCTGAGCAAGGCCGCGATCTACCACCACTTCCCGGCCAAGGTCGAGTTGCTGCGCGCGGCGCTCGACGAGGCCCTCGGCGGCCTCGAGAGTGTGCTGCGGCAGGACGGCGCGACCACGGGCAACGCTGAGCAGCGCCTTGCCTTCGTGATGAGCGGTGCCGTGCACGTGCTGGTCGAGCGACTTCCCTATGTGACCCTGCTGCTGCGGTTGCGCGGCAACTCCGAGGTGGAGCGGGCGGCTCTGACCCGCCGTCGCGAGTTCGACCGCGCGGTCACCGCCCTGGTGATCGAGGCGCGCAACGAGGGCTCCGTGCGCTCCGACATCGATCCGAGCGTCGTCACACGGCTCATCTTCGGCATGATCAACTCGATCGTCGAGTGGTACCGGCCCGAGGGCCCGGAATCCGCCGATCAGTTGGCGAGCGACGTGCTCGCGGTCGCACTCGAGGGGCTCTCGGCCTCGTAGGAGTCCTTCGCCACGAGGGTCAGCACGTCGTAGCTGGCGACCACCTCGTCCTTCTGGTTGATGAGCACGGCATCCCACCTGACCTCGCCGTACTTCTCGGTCTCGCGCGGGGTGATCTGCTTGGCCGTCAGCACCACCCGGATGCTGTCGCCCGGCGACACCGGCGTCACGAACCGCAGGTTCTCGAGCCCGTAGTTCGCCAGCACCGGGCCCGGTTCGGGATCCACGAACAAGCCGGCCGCCCACGACACCAGCAGATAGCCGTGCGCCACCCGCCCGGGGAAGAACGGATTCGCCGCCGCGGCCTCTTCGTTCATGTGGGCATAGAAGGTGTCGCCGGTGAACTCGGCGAACTGCTCGATATCGGCCAGGGTCACCTCGCGGCTGCCCGAGACCACGCTGTCGCCCAGGGCGAGCTCATCGAGCGACTTGCGGAAGGGATGCCGCCCCTCATGGTTCGACACCGCTCCGGCATGCCAGATCCCGGTGATGGCCGTGAGCATCTCCGGAGAGCCCTGGATCGCCGTGCGCTGCATGTGATGCAGCACGGCGCGGATGCCTCCGAGCTCCTCGCCGCCGCCCGCGCGGCCCGGACCGCCGTGCACCAGGTGCGGCACGGGAGAGCCGTGACCCGTCGACGAGCGCGCGTCGTCGCGGTCGAGCACGAGCACGCGGCCGTTGAAGGGGGCGATCCCGGTCATCAGAGCGACCGCCTCGGCGGGATCGTGGGTGGCGATGCTGGTCACCAGCGAACCGCCTCCCTTGCCGACCAGGGCGATCGCCTCGTCGAGGGCGTCGTAGACCAGCAGGCTTGCCACCGGGCCGAAGGCCTCGACCTCGTGCACGGCCGCCGCCGAGGTGTCGTCGAAACGCAGCAGCACCGGTGACACGAAGGCGCCGCTGGGGTCGACCGAGACGGAGCCGTCGACGTGCTTGACGGCCGGCGCCTCGGTGCTGCCCACCACGATGCGGCCACCGGCATCCATCAGCTTGCCGACCTGGCGGTGCACCTCGTCGCGCTGCTCGACCGAGGCGAGCGGCCCCATGGTCACGCCGTCTGCGCGCGGATCGCCGAGCACGACCCGCTCGGCGATGCGCTCCCGGATGGCGGCGGTCACCGCATCCGCCGACCCGCGCGGCACGATGACCCGCCGGATGCTCGTGCACTTCTGCCCCGCCTTGACGGTCATCTCGGTGACCACGCCCCGCACGAAGGCGTCGAACTCGGGGGTGCCCGCCGTGGCGGCCTCGCCGAGCACCGAGGCGTTGATCGAGTCCGTCTCGTTGGTGAACCGCACGCCGCCGGTGCGCACCGACTCGCTCGACCGCAGGCGCTCGGCGGTCGACGCCGACCCGGTGAAGGCGACCAGATCGCCGAGTCGCAGGTTCTCGAACAAGGCGGGGACGCTCCCCGAGACGAGCTGGAGAGAGCCTTCTGGCAACCGGCCCGACTCGACGAGGATCCGCACGAACGCCTCGGCCAGGTAGCCGGTCGGAGTGGCGGGCTTCACCAGGCTGGGCACGCCGGCCAGGAAGGCGGGCGCGAACTTCTCGAGCGATCCCCACACCGGGAAGTTGAACGCGTTGATCTGCACCGCGACGCCCGGCAGCCGGGAGTAGATGTGCCGCGCCAGGAACGAGCCGTCTTTCGACAGCGATTCGGCCGGGCCATCGACGTACACCTGGGTGTTGGGCAGCTCGCGACGCCCCTTGGACGCGTAGGTGAACAGCACGCCGATGCCGCCGTCGATGTCGACCATCGAGTCGTTCCGGGTGGCGCCGGTGCGCGACGACAGCGCGTAGAGCTCGTCCTTTCGCGCCGTCAGGATCTGCGCGAACTCCTTGAGCAGCAGCGCGCGCTGATGGAAGGTCAGCCCGCCGAGGGATGCCTGACCCACCGTGCGCGCGTAGTCCAGGGCGCCCGCCAGGTCGAGGCCCGCGGTGCTCACCGCAGTCACAACCTCTCCCGTGGACGCGTCGCGCACGATCGCGGCTCCCTCGCCCGATTCCGACGACGGCGCCGGGGTCCACCACCCGCCTTTGATGTAGCTCGCGAGGATCTCGGTCATGTCGGCCCACTCTCCGTCCAGGTGAAGAACCCCTGCCCGGACTTGCGGCCCAGCTCGCCGGCCGCGACCTTGTCGCGCAGCAACTGGGGCGGGGCGAATCGCTCACCCAGCTGTGCGTGCAGGTAGTCGGCGATCCCCAGCCGCACGTCGAGTCCGACGATGTCGGCGAGGCGCAGCGGACCCACCGGGTACTTGTAGCCGAGCACCATCGCGGCGTCGATGTCCTCGGCCGTCGCGACACCCTCTTCGAGCATCCTGATCGCCTCGAGACCGATGGCCAGTCCGAGTCTCGACGAGGCGAAGCCCGGAGAATCGCGCACCGTCACCGCGGTCTTGCCCAGGGCCGCCACCCAGCCCTGCGCGGAGTCGACGATGCCCGGCTCGGTCGCGGCGCCGACCACCACCTCGACGAGCTCCGAGGCAGGCACCGGGTTGAAGAAGTGCAGGCCGAGCAGCCGCGCCGGAAAGCGCAGCTCGGCCGCGAGCGCGTCGATCGAGATCGACGAGGTGTTGCTGGCGATCGGCACCTCGGCC
>Ga0207667_10005406_pt1 | contig 15575 bp, 13 predicted proteins | sample KBSCornC52_FD_184301 | JGI IMG/M metagenome (GOLD analysis project Ga0207667, IMG submission 184301) | Corn rhizosphere microbial communities from Kellogg Biological Station, Michigan, USA - KBS Corn C5-2 (SPAdes) (version 2) | ecosystem: Host-associated > Plants > Roots > Rhizosphere > Soil ... | reverse complement strand
CTTGTAGCTGTTGGTGGTCGGGTTCGTGATGGCGTTCAGCGCGCGGGCGTGCTTGATGATGCCGCCGATGTAGAACAGCGCGAATTCCGACAGGCCGGCATAGCCGTCGCCGGCGAACAGGTTCTTGCCGTCCTTCCACACCGACTGGTGCACGTGCATGCCCGAGCCGTTGTCGCCGACGATGGGCTTCGGCATGAACGTGGCCGTCTTGCCGTAGGCGAACGCGACGTTGTGGATGATGTACTTCTGCAGCTGGACCCAGTCGGCGCGCTGGAGCAGCGTCGAGAACTTCGTGCCGATCTCCATCTGGCCGGCGTTGGCCACCTCGTGGTGATGCACTTCGACGGGGATGCCCATCTGCTCGAGGATCAGCGACATCTCCGAGCGCATGTCCTGGCCGGCGTCGACCGGGGGCACCGGGAAGTAGCCGCCCTTGACCGCGGGACGGTAGCCCTTGTTGCCGTGCTCGTAGTTCTTGCCCGTGTTCCAGGCGGCTTCCTCGGCTTCGATCTCGACCGAGCAGCCCTTCATGCTCACGTCCCAGCGGATGGAGTCGAAGATGAAGAATTCGGGTTCCGGACCGAAGTAGGCGGTGTCGCCCAGGCCCGACGAGCGCATGTAGGCCTCGGCGCGCTTGGCCAGCGAGCGCGGGTCGCGCTCGTAGGGCTTGCCGTCGCTGGGCTCGACCACGTCGCAGGTCAGGATCAGGGTGGGCTCTTCGAAGAACGGATCGATGTTGGCCGTGTTCGGGTCGGGCATGAGCTGCATGTCCGAGGCCTCGATGCCCTTCCAGCCGGCGATCGACGAGCCGTCGAAGGCGTGGCCCGAGACGAACTTGTCTTCGTCGAAGTGCGAGATCGGCACGGACACGTGCTGTTCCTTGCCACGGGTATCGGTGAAACGGAAGTCAACGAACTTGACTTCGTTTTCCTGCACCAACTTCATCACGTCGGCGACGGTCTTGGACATCAACGGGCTCCTAATTTGTTTGGCAAGTTACCGGGCCGGCGCACCAGGGGTCGGCCTGTCAGAACGGTTTGCGAGGGGGATTGAAGCAGGTTCCATGCCGCGCTTGGCGGTGCGGAACCCGGGGATTTTGGCAGCTCGGCGGCACGGATCGCGCACCGCCATTGTGCATGCCATTCGATGCACCTTATTGGGGCATTTTGCGCACCATTTCAGGACGAATCAAATCTCGACGGCGCCGGTGGCGGCCGCGCCCTCGCGCAGCGCGGCCATCGCCAGGTCGACCTGGGTGGGATCGTCGCCCTTGACGCCGATCTCGATGTGGGGGCCCAGCACGGGATGGTCGACGCTGGGCAGGCTGAAGGAGCGCACGCCGGGGAACGCCAACTCGACGCGCTCGAACACCGGGATGAGCGCCGACTCGTTGGCGCCGCGCACTCGCACCGCGCGCAGGGCGTGGGCGCGCGCCTGGTCGGCGTAGAGCGTGTCGAGCAGCCAGTCGAGCATCGGATGGGCCATCACCGGGAAGCCGGGCATGAAGTGCAGGCGGCCGACGCTGAAGCCGGGGATGCGGTTGTACGGGTTCGGGACCAGCGTGGCGCCGGCCGGGAACACGCCCATGTTCAGGCGGCGCTGGTGGTCGGCCCCGGCGGTGTCGTAGGCAACGCCCTTCTCCGCGGCCGTCTCGTGGCCCCGCTGCGTGATGAGCTCGGCCGCCTCCGGATGCAGCACGAGCGGCACGCCCAGCGCCTGCGCGGCGCACTGGCGCGTGTGGTCGTCGGGCGTGGCGCCGATGCCGCCGAACGAGAACACGACGTCGCCCGAGGCCGCGGCCGAGCGGATCTCGTCGACGATGCGTGCCGGCTCGTCGCCGATGTAGCGCGCCCACGAGAGCGCCAGCCCGCGGGCTTCCAGCGCCGCGATGACGCGCGCCAGGTGCTTGTCCTCGCGCCGGCCCGACAGGATCTCGTCGCCGATGATCAACGCGCCGAAGTTCATGGCGCCTCCCTCGTTGGCGTCCCGGGCTCGGGCGCCGGCCCGTCGTCGTAGCCGAAGCGCTGCTGCGGCGGCACTTCCTCGACCAGTTCGAGGTCGGAGGCCGTCGACGCCGCGCGGCGCGTCGCGAGCATCGCGGATTCGGCGCTGCGCAGCTCGGCCAGCACCGACAGGCAGTAGTGCGTGAACCAGAGCGCCGAGAACGTGAAGATCAGCGTATACAGCCAGATCACGCCCACCATGATGAAGGGCGCGAAGATGATGATCTGCATGCCCAGCGTCCAGATCATCGACGGCACGCCGCACAGGAAGCCGCAGACGATGCCCATGACCAGCAGCGGCCAGCGGTGCGCGCGCAGGATGGCGTCGCGCTCGGCGCTCGAGGCGTGCTCGGCCAGCGCGTCGAAGCCCATGATGTGCGCGGTGAGCCAGCCCCAGATCAGCGGCGGCAGCACCAGCGCCAGGCCCGGCACCAGCCAGAACGGCAACGTGATCACCACGGCCACGAGCGCGGCGATGGTCCAGCCGAACGAGGCCGCCACGCTGAGCCACCACGACGCACCGTGGCGCCGTTCCAGCATGGTGAAGCGGCGACGCGCCACGAGGCCGACGATGGCCGGCGTGATCCACAGCCCCACCAGCACCAGTGTGAACGCCACGAGGACGGGAATGGTGAGCGCGATCACGATCAGCTGCGTGATGCCCGTGCGGAACCCGGCCCCCAGCATGGACGAGATCCACTCGAGCAGCGAGTTGACCAGCGACCACTGCTCCAGCACGCCGCGCACGGCGCGGTTGGCGGCTTCCCAGTAGAAATAGCCCAGCCCGAGGGTCACGATGCCCGCCACCAGCAGTGGCAGCAGCGACAGCATGAGCACCCTCGGATGCAGGCAGTAGGCGACCGCGCGCCAGAAGGAGCCGAACAGCAGTTTCATCGAGCGTGGAGGATACGTGAGGGCGGGTCGCGTCGCATGACGTTCAGTCGGGGTTCAGGCGAGAACGTGGGCGCGTCAATCGTCGTCGCCGCCCAGCAGGCTGCCGATGCCGCCCAGCAGGCCACCGGCGGCCAGCCCGCCCAGCACCCCGCCGCCGCTGCCGCCCGCGCGGTCGCTGCCGCCGCCGCCGTTCTGCGGCGCCGCGGCGAACACGCGGCTGGCCAGGCGCGAGAACGGCAGGCTCTGGATCCACACGGTGCCCGGGCCCGTGACCTTCGCGAAGAACAGGCCCTCGCCGCCGAACAGCGCCGTCTTGATGCCGCCGACGAACTGGATCTCGAAGTTGATCGTCTGCGTGAACGCGACGAGGCAGCCGTGGTCGATCAGCAGCGTCTGGCCGGGCTGCAGCTCGCGCCGCTCCACGGTGCCGCCGGCGTGCACGAAGGCCATGCCGTCGCCCTCCAGGCGCTGCATGATGAAGCCGTCGCCGCCGAAGAAGCCCACGCCCAGGCGCTGCTGGAACGCGATGCCCAGCGAGACGCCGCGCGCGGCGCACAGGAAGGACTGCTTCTGGCAGATCAGCGCGCCGCCCACCGAGCGCAGGTCGATGGGCAGGATCTTGCCGGGCACCGGCGTGGCGAACGCGACACGGCGCTTCTGGCTCGACTGGTTCATGAACACGGTCGTGAACACGTTGGCGCCGCTGATCAGCCGCTTGCCGGCGCCCACCAGCGCGCCCCACAGGCCGGAGTTCTGCTGGGAGCCGTCGCCAAAGACGGTGTCCAGCACGATGCCTTGGTCCATGAACATCATCGAGCCGGCCTCGCCGACCGCGGCCTCGCCGGGGTCGAGCTCGACCTCGACGAACTGCATCTCCGCGCCCTTGATCTCGTAGTCGACCACGTCCATCGCCATCTTCGTTCCTCCCGTTGACCGGCCTTGCGCCGCCCCGCATTCTGCTTCAAGCCGGGAACGTCCCCGGCAGGCGGCCAGGACTCCGGGATTCCACTGTCCCTAGCACGTGCGCATCGGATAAAGCCATGAGGCGGGCGCATGACGCCGCGCGCTATCCTGGGCCACCGCCAACTCCCACTGCGCGATCCGGCCACAAGCCACGCGATCGCCTCCCAGAGACATGACCACGCCTGTCCAGACCCCGGCCGCCCGTCCGGCCCGCCCCGCCGTCCTCGACCTCATCGGCAACACGCCCATGGTCGAGCTCACCCAGTTCGACACCGGCTGCTGCCAGCTGTTCCTCAAGCTGGAATCGCAGAACCCGGGCGGCTCGATCAAGGACCGCATCGGCCTGGCCATGATCGAGACCGCCGAGCGCGAGGGCCGGCTCAAGCCGGGTGGCACGGTCGTCGAGGCCACGGCCGGCAACACCGGCCTCGGGCTGGCGCTGGTGGCTCGGGCCAAGGGCTATCGCGTGCTGCTGGTGGTGCCCGACAAGATGTCGTCGGAGAAGGTGCTGCACCTGAAGGCGCTCGGCGCCGAGGTGCACACCACGCGCTCGGACGTCGCCAAGGGCCACCCCGAGTACTACCAGGACATGGCGGCCCGCCTCGCGCGCGAGGCCGGCGGCGACGCCTTCTACATCGACCAGTTCAACAACCCCGCCAACCCGCTGGCCCACGAGATGACCACCGCGCCGGAGATCTGGCAGCAGATGGGCCACCGCGTGGACGCCATCGTCTGCGGCGTCGGCTCGGGCGGCACCATCACGGGGCTGAAGCGCTACTTCCAGCGCGTGTCGCCCGAGACGGAGTTCGTGCTCGCCGATCCGAAGGGCTCGGTGCTGTGCGACTACATCGCCACCGGCCACTACGGCGCGGCGGGCTCGTGGGCCGTCGAGGGCATCGGCGAGGACTTCATCCCGTCCATCGCCGACCTGAAGAACGTGCGCACCGGCTATTCGATCGACGACGAGGAGAGCTTCTCCACGGCGCGCGAGCTGCTCAAGCGCGAGGGCCTGCTCGCGGGCTCGTCCACCGGCACGCTGCTGGCCGCGGCGCTGCGCCACTGCCGCGCGCAGACGACGCCCAAGCGCGTCGTCACCTTCGTCTGCGACACCGGCACGCGCTACCTGTCCAAGGTCTACAACGACAGCTGGATGTTCGACCAGGGCCTGCTGCACCGGTCCACCGTGGGCGACCTGCGCGACCTGATCTCGCGCCGCATGGTCGACGAGGCCGTCATCAGCGTCACGCCCGAGGACACCCTGCTGACTGCGTTCCAGCGCATGCGCGCGGCCGACATCTCGCAGGTGCCGGTGCTGCAGGACGGCAAGCTCGCCGGGCTGCTCGACGAGTCCGACCTGCTGATGCACGTGAGCGCCGATTCGGAGCGTTTCCGCCAGCCGGTGCGCCAGGCGATGAACCGCCAGTTGCGCACGCTGCGCCCCGACGCCGGCCTGCAGGTGCTGATCACGACCCTGCAGGAGGGTTGGGTCGCCGTCGTCGCCGACGCGGACGGCTTTTATGGTCTGATCACGCGGTTCGACCTCTTGAACTACCTCCGCAAAACACTGTCCTGACAGCCTGGGCTCGCTCCGCTCCCCGCCCCCGAAGGGCCCGGGCCGGCTCTCTCCGGAGCGGCCGAGCGCTCGCCGGCCAGGAGTCGACCCGACACCACGACGAAAGTGATTCGAATGAGCAAGACCGACAAGCCCCACGGCTTCGAGACCCGCGTCATCCACGCCGGCCAGTTCCCCGACCCGTCGACCGGCGCGATCATGCCGCCGATCTTCCAGACGTCGACCTACGTGCAGTCCAGCCCCGGCGTGCACAAGGGCTACGAGTATTCGCGCAGCCAGAACCCGACGCGCGAGGCGCTGGAGCGCTGCGTGGCCGACCTGGAGGGCGGCCGGCGCGGCTACGCGTTCGCGTCGGGCCTGGCCGCGATGTCCACGGTGCTGGAGCTGCTGGACGCCGGCGCGCACATCGTCGCCAGCGACGACCTGTACGGCGGGTCGTTCCGCCTGTTCGAGCGCGTGCGCAAGCGCAGCATGGGCCTGCAGGTGAGCTTCATCGACATGTCCGACCCGCAGGCCGTGCGCGCCGCGATCCGGCCCAACACGAAGATGGTGTGGGTCGAGACGCCGTCGAACCCGCTGCTCAAGCTGATCGACCTCGAGGCGGTGGCGCAGATCGCGCGCGAGGCCAACCTGATCGCGGTGGCCGACAACACCTTCGCGAGCCCCTGGGGCCAGAACCCGCTCGCCTACGGCTTCGACATCGTCGTGCACTCCACCACCAAGTACCTCAACGGCCACTCCGACGTGGTCGGCGGCGTGGCGGTGGTGGGCCGCGAGGGGCGCCAGGACGACTGGGCCGAGCGCCTGGCGTTCCTGCACAACGCGGTGGGCGCCGTCGCCGGGCCGTTCGACTCGTTCCTGGCGTTGCGCGGCGTCAAGACGCTCGCGCTGCGCATGGAGCGCCACAACCAGAGCGCGCTCGCGATGGCGCACTGGCTGGAGTCGCATCCGAAGGTGGCACGCGTGTTCTATCCGGGCCTCGAGAGCCACCCGCAGCACGCCCTCGCGAAGCGCCAGATGCGCGGAGGCGGCGGCATGATCTCGCTGGACCTGAAGAGCGACCTCGCCGGCGCGCGCCGCTTCCTCGAGCACGTGCACCTGTTCGCGCTGGCCGAGAGCCTGGGTGGCGTGGAGAGCCTGATCGAGCACCCCGCCATCATGACCCATGCGTCGATCCCGGCGGAGCAGCGCGCGAAGCTGGGCATCGGCGACACGCTGATCCGCCTGTCGGTGGGCATCGAGGCGCTGGACGACCTGAAGGCCGACCTCGAGAACGGCTTCGCGCAGATTTGAGCAAGGGGTCTGGCCTCTCCGGACATCGCGCCGAGGCGCCCCTCGCAGCAGGCGCGCGGATCGCGATGGATGGACAGGCCTGACCCCGACTTCGGCCGAAAGCGGGGTCAGGCCTGTCCTCGTGCCGCGTTCGAAGCATCGACTCGCGGCAGCACCGTGGCGCGACACGAGGAAAGGCCAGACCCCTTGCGTCGCGCCGCCCACACGCCCCCTGCACCGCACATCTCTCGCCAGACGGCGCCCACGAGGCGCCTTTTTCACGCCCGCACCCGGCGCATACTCGCGGCCATGACGCCCCCCGCCCTGCCCCGCTCCCTCCTGTCCGTCGCGCTCAGTGGCGCCCTCGCCCTGCTGGCCGTCCCCGCGCACGCCGCGCCCGACCCGGTCGTCACGCACCGCTTCGAGCAGGTCGTCCACGACTTCTACGAGCACTACCTCGCCACCCACCCGGAAGAGGCCACGCAGCTGGGTGACCACCGCTTCGACCGCCGCAGCGGCGACCTGTCGGCGGCCGGCATCGCGGCCGACCGCAAGCTGTATCACAAGACGCTGGATGTCCTGCAGGCCATCCCCGCCTCCGGCCTGCCGCCCGACCACGCCATCGATCGCGAGATCCTCGAGAACGACCTGCGCGCGCGCCTGTTCGACATCGAGACGATGAAGACCTACACGTGGCAGACGACCGACTACTCCGGTACCGAAGGCGTGTACGTGCTCCTCGCGCGCGATTTCGCGCCGATCAAGGATCGCCTGGCCGCCGCGAAGCTGCGCCTGGAGGCGATCCCCCGCCTGGTGGCCGCCGCCAGGCAGAACCTGCAGCGCCCGCCGCGCGTCTACACCGAGACCGCGATCACCCAGAACAAGGGCGCCATCGCGTTCGTGCAGGACGACCTCGACGACTTCATCAAGCAGGCGCCCGGGATGAAGGCCGTCCTCGCGCCCGCCCGCGCCCGCGCCGCCGCCGCCCTGAAGGACTATGGCAGGTGGCTGGAGACGGTGCTGCTGCCGCGCTCGGACGGCGACTTCCGCTTCGGCAAGGCGCACTTCGACCAGCGCCTGAAGTTCGCGCTCGATTCCGACCTGGGCGCCGACGAGATCCTCGCCCGCGCCGAGGCCGACCTGAAGGCGACGCAGGCGCAGATGGAGCAGCTCGCACTGCCGATGTACCAGCGCTGGTTCCCCGGCAAGCCGACGGAGGGCGTCGACGGCCACGTGATCGTGCGCGCCGTGCTGGACAAGATCGCCGACACCCATCCGGACAACGACACCATCGTCGCCCAGGCGCGCGACGACCTCGACAAGGCCACCGCCTTCGTGCGCGAGCACAAGCTCGTCTCGCTGCCCACCAAGCCGATCAAGGTCATCGTGATGCCCGAGTTCCAGCGCGGCCAGGCCACGGCCTTCTGCGACTGGGCCGGCCCGCTCGAGAAGAACGGCGAGACCTTCTACGCCATCTCGCCGACGCCGGCCGACTGGTCGCCGCAGCGCGTGGAGTCGCAGTACCGCGAAGACAACAGCGCCGAGCTGCGCGACATCACCGCGCACGAGGCGATGCCCGGGCACTACCTGCAGGGCGCGCACGCCAGCCAGGTCAAGATGCCCACGCTGGTGCGCGCGATGACCGGCTCGGGCACCTTCATCGAGGGCTGGGCCGTCTACGCCGAGCAGATCATGGCCGAGGCCGGCTGGGGCGGCGAGGAGACGCGCATGGAGCAGCTCAAGATCCGCCTGCGCGTGGCCATCAACGCGATCCTCGACCAGAAGATCCACGCCGGCCACATGACCGAGGACGAGGCCAGGCACCTGATGATGGACACCGGCTACCAGGAGGAAGGCGAGGCCGCGGGCAAGTGGCGGCGCGCGCAGATGTCGGCCGGCCAGCTGTCGACCTACTTCGTCGGCATCCAGGAGCAGATCGCGCTCGCGCGCGACCTGAAGGCCAGGATGGGCGCCGACGACCTCGCGGTGCACGATCGCATGCTGTCGCACGGCTCCATCGCGACCAAGTACGTGCGCCAGCTCGAGGGCCTGGCGCCGGCGGAGTCCACGCCGAAGTAAGACCGGGGCGCGCGGCGGAGGCGCCCCGGCGCCTCACTCGATCGCGTAGACGTTGCCGTCGGCGCTGCCGATGTACACGACGCCGGCCGCCACCAGCGGTGTCGCGTAGAACGAGCCGACGCGGTCCTGGCGCCGGGTGCCGTCGTTGGACAGGTCGCCCCACGTCGACGCGTACAGCCAGCCCGGGTTGAACCGGCCTTCGGCCGACAGCACCCAGTCGCGGTCGGCCTTCGCGGCCTCCGTGCGGAACGCCCACAGCACGCGGCCGTCGGCGCGGTCGCGCGCCTGCACGGTGCCATTGAGCACGCCCAGCAACACCGTGTCGCCGGCGACGGTGGGCGAGCCGAACACGTAGGCCTGGGTCGAGCCCATCGCCTGCGCGGGCCGGCCGGTGGCGGCGTCGACGACGCGGTATTGCGCGGTGTCGGACGTCGCGAAGTACACGCGGCCCTGCGCCACCGCCGGCGACGCGTTGACCCAGCTGCCTTCGGTGTCGACGTTCCACTTGGGCGCGCCGGTGCGCAGGTCGAGCGCATAGAGGTGGCCGTCGCGGCAGCCCACGAACACGCTGCCGTCCGCGATCGCCGCCGACGACTGGAAGCCCTGCTGGTTGTGGATCAGCGGGTCCAGCCCGGCCTGGAACGCCCAGCGCTGCGTGCCGGTCGCGGCGTCGAGCGCGTACAGCCGGCCGTCCCAGCTGCCGACGACGACCAGGCCGTCGGCGTAGGCGGGCGACGCGTGCACGACGTCGCCGGTGGCGAACTTCCACGCCAGCTTCCCGCTGCCGGCGTCGACGGCGTAGACATGCCCGTCGCCACTGCCGAAGACGACCCTGCCGTCGACGACCACGGGGCTCGAGAGGTACACGTCATACAGATCCGGGTACGTTTGGTTGCGCGGCTGCAGGCCGTGCAGGCCCTTGGCCTCGAAGCGGCGCTCGCCTTCGGTGGCGAACTTCCACAGCACCTCGCCGCTGCGCGCATCGAGCGCATAGAGACGCCCGTCGTAGCTCACCGCGAACACGCGGTCGCCCGAGACGGCCGGCGTCGACGCCACCGGCCCGCCGGTGCGCGTCATCCAGCGCTGCCGGCCGCTGGCCGCATCGACGGCGTAGACGTTGCCGTCGTCGCTGCCGAACAGCACGGCGCCGTCATGCCAGACGGCCGACGAGACGACGCGCCCGCCGGTGGGGAACGTCCACTTCACGCGGTGGAACGCGCGCGGCGCGGCCTCGGTGGCGACACCCTGGTGCGCCGGGTCGCCACGGAACATCTGCTGCGCGCGCGGCACGGTGGGCACCAGCGCCAGCAGCGTGGCCAGCACGACGGACGGGATCCGCGCATTCATGACGTCTTCTCCCCGGGTTGGCGGTGCAGCACGAGGGCGGCCTCGAACGGCCCTTGCGACACGGTGCCGTCGATGACGCCCTCCTGCACCGCGAATCGGCCCTCGATGCTCAAGCCGGCGCTGCTGGCGCGCACCGTGACGAACTCGCGGCCCTGCACCACCTGGTCGACCTGCAGTGTCGTCGTGCGCTTGCCCACGATCACGAGCTGCCCACCGCCCGCGCCGCCGGGGCCGTTGCCCAGCGTCAGGGTCACCGCGCGCGGATAGCCGCCCAGGTCGTAGCGGCCCGTCCACGTGCCGGCCAGCGCAGGCGTGATGGCGCTGGCCGCCGGTGGCCGGTCGACCTGCGCCGGCCCGCTGCGATGCAGGCTCACCGCGGCGCTGCGACCGCCGAGCGTGAACGTGCCGGCGAACGCGCCGTCGGCCTGGCAGGCGAGCACGAGCCGGGGTTGCAGCGTGTCGCCGCCCGGGAACGCCGCGGCCAAGCCCAGGCGCACGTCGCAGCCGTCGACGGCCAGGCCGTCCACGGCGGCCCCCTTGACGCCGCGTCCCGGCAGGATGGCGGAGCCGGCCCAGCGGCCTTGCGCATCGTGATCGAGGTCGAGCACCAGCCGCAACGGCTGGCCCGGGATGTCGGCCACGCCTTCCCAGCGCCCGGCGGGGTCGGTCGCGGCAGGCGCACCGGCGCACGCGAGGCCCGCGGCGAGCAGGACGAACAGCGCGGCGCCACGGCGCCAGGGAGCAAGGGCAGGCATGGCGGCCTCCACGGTCAGCGGGATGCCTCGCATGATGGAAGCGCCCGCGACGCTCCGGGGGGCCGATGCGACGAATGGAGGAAACGGCGCCGCGAGCAGCGGCGCGGCGCCGTTCTCAGTAATTCGCTGCCGCGCGCACCGCGCTGGCGGGCTTGTCGAGGTCGGCCAGCAGCTCCGGCCCGACGATCGAGAACGGCACCGAGCCGTACGACAGCAGCCGGTCGTGGAAGTCGCGCAGCGAGCCCTTGTCGCCCATGCGGCGCTGGTACTCGCCCAGCAGCTCTTCCAGCTGCAGGCGGCCCACGGTGTAGGCCAGCACGTAGCCGGGGCGCAGCGCGTAGCCGGCCACGGCGGCCTCGGACGCCGACTTCGTGAAGCCGGACTGCTCCTCGAAGAACCTGGCCGCCTGCGCGATCGTCCATTCGCCGGTGGCCATCTTCACGTCGACGATGACGCGTGCGCCGCGCACGCGTTCCCAGCGCGCGGTGAAGAGTCGGGCATCGAGGTCGTCGCCGTACAGGCCCAGGCGCAGGAACATCTCCTCGCCGTAGAACGCCCAGCCCTCGGCGAAGGGGCCCGAGTACTGGATCTTGCGGATGTAGTCGGAATGCCGGCGCGCGATCGACAGCTGCAGGAAGTGGCCGGGCATCGCCTCGTGCGCGGCCGTCGACAGGATGCGGTCACGGTCGAAATCCTCGTTCATGTCCAGGCGCTCGGCGGCCGCCTTCAGCGACTCCGGCGGCGTGATGAAGTAGTGCCCCTTGGCCGATTTGTCGAACAGCCGCGGCGACTCCATCGAAGCCCCGGGCGACACCGGCTGCTGGAACTTGGGCGTCTCGACCACGTCCATCGTGCCCAGCCACGCCGGGATCGTGACGAGGTCGTGCTCGTCGACGAACTTGCGCAGCTCGGCGATGCGGTCGCGGTAGTAGTCGATCAGCGCCGGGCCGCTGGGGGCCATGCCGCCGCCGCTGTCCGCGCCCAGCGCCACCTTGCGATGCGCGGCCTGGGCCTTCACCCATGCCTCCTCGGCCCAGCCGTGCGCCAGCTCGTCGCGCGCCATGCCCTCGACATCCTTGCCCGTGTACGGCAGCAATTCCTCGCGCTGCAGCATCTGGTCGTAGGCCGCGCGGCCCATCGCGAAGTTCTCGGGCCACTCCTGGACGTGGGCCTGGATGGTGGCCCCGGTCCTGGCCAGCGTGGCCAGCACCGCGTCGCGCGCGGCCATGAAGCGCTGGAGGGCGGCCGGATCGCCGGCGAGCTGGTCCTTGGCGGCGTCGGTCAGCGCGCCGTTGAGGAAATCGGGCGCGCCGTCGATCTGCTTCTTGCCCGCCACGCCGTACAGCTTGCCCGGATGGGTCACGAGCTTCTGGCCTGCCTCGATGTAGGCCGGCCCCTTCTCGAGGCGGGCGATGATGTCGGCCCAGGCCTTGGGCACGTCGGCCGCGGTGGCGTCGTCGCGGCCCGGGATCGGCAGGTGCAGGAACTGCGTGTAGATCACGTCGACCAGGCTCAGCGCGGGGCCGGCATAGTCCTTGCGGTCGGTCTGGCGCACCTGCAGGCTGTCCAGGCGCTCGTCGAGCTGCGCGCGCAGCAGCTTCGCGTCGTTCGCGTCGACCAGCGAGATCGACGCGCCCGCGGCCTTGCGGATCGCCTCGAGCTGCGTGGCCCACGCCTGCAGCTGCGCGATGGTGGCGGCGCGCGTGGCCTCGGTCGGGTTCACGAGCTGGCCGTCGAACCCGGCGATGCCCAGGTAGGTCGCGTGGATCGGGTTGCGCTGCGCGCCGATGCGCACGATGTCCTGGGCGAGCGTCGTCAGCTGCTCGTGCGTGTTCGGCGCGGCCAGCGCCTGCGCGGACAGCATGCAGGCCAGCACCAGCGCCAGCGAGGTCTTGTTCATGGGCGGTTCCGTGGGTCGGGATCGAAGCGACGGATGTTACGTCCGCCGCCACGGAGATTCATTCGGTCCTGGGCGCCAACGCGCGCGTTGCGCACGCCAGCGCGTCGACCGCCGCGTCAGGCGACGCGAGGTATTGCGCCTGCACGATCGCGCCGTCGATGGCCAGCGCCAGCGCCCGCGCGAGGCGCGCGCGTCCCGCCGCGGGAGGCATGAGGCGCGCGACGGCGGCGGTCATCTCCTGCTTGTGGCGGCGCGCGGCGTCGAGCACCGCGGGCAGCACGGGCGCGAGCTCGCCCACGCTGTTGAGGAAGGCGCAGCCGCGGTAGTCGTCGCTGCGGAACCACTCGGCCAGCGCCGGCGCGATCGCACCGACCTGGCCGCCATGGCGCGCGAGCGCGTCGGTGAACCAGGCCATCCAGCGCGCATGGCGGAAATCGAGGTAGGCCAGCACCAGGTCGTCCTTGCTCGGGAACTGGCGATAGAACGTCACCTTGGCCACGCCCGACTCCGCGATGACGCGGTCGATGCCCGTGGCGCGGATGCCGTCCCGGTAGAACAGGTCGTGCGCCGTGCGCAGGATGCGCTCGCGCGGCGGCAGTGCGGGGGCGGTGGTGCTCATGGCCCCAATTGTAGACAGGTCTGTCTACCCGGCATAGACTGCAGGCCATGTAGACAAGCCTGTCTACACCCCCCGATTCGGAGATGTCCATGGATCCCAAGCCGCCCCTGCCGCCCTTCACCCGCGAGTCCGCCCTGCAGAAGGTGCGGCTGGCCGAGGATGCCTGGAACTCGCGCGACCCGGCGCGCGTGGCCATGGTCTACACCGAGGACACGCGCTGGCGCAACCGCGCGGAGTTTCCCGTCGGCCGCCAGCAGGTGCGCGAGTTCCTCGAACGCAAGTGGGCGCGCGAGCTCGACTACCGGCTGATCAAGGGGCTGTGGGCCCACGACGGCAACCGCATCGCGGTGCGCTTCGCCTACGAGTGGCACGACGACTCGGGGCACTGGTTCCGTTCGTACGGCAACGAGAACTGGGAGTTCGACGAGCACGGCTACATGATGCGGCGCTTTGCCAGCATCAACGACCTGCCCATCGCCGCGGCCGACCGCAAGTTCCACTGGCCGCTGGGCCGTCGCCCCGACGACCACCCCGGCCTGGACGAACTCGGGCTGTGAGCGCCTGCGTGCTGCGGCGCCGCATTTGACCCTGTCGACGTATCGCGGCCGCCCGCAGGCCACCATTCGCTTCCCCGACCTGCCCTTGAGGACACGCCATGGCCACTCTCCGCCTCTCGGTGATCCGCGCCGCCCTGTTCGCCGCCTGCGCCCTGTGCGCGGCCGGCGCCGTTGCCGAGCCCCTGCAACTGACCGGCGCCCAGGAGGTGCCGCCCAACGACAGCCACGCGGTGGGCACCGGCGACATCACGATCGACGCCGACGGCAACGTCAGCGGCAAGGTGTCGACGCCGACGATCCAGGGCAAGGCCGCGCACATCCACGTCGGCGCGCCGGGCAAGGCCGGTCCGCCCATCATCACGCTCAACGGCGGCGACCCGGGCACGTGGAGCGTCCCGCAGGGGGCCCGGCTCAATGCAGAGCAGCTCGCCGCCTGGAAGGCCGGCGACCTCTACGTCAACGTCCACACCGCCGAGCATCCGGGCGGCGAGGTGCGCGCGCAGCTCAAGGCGCCCTGAAGAACCTGCGAACGAATCACAGGTTCTTGAGCGCCGCCAGCACGCCCATGGCCGCGGCCGGGGCGCGCTCCTTGGCGCCGTTGATCATGAACATGAAGACGTCGCGCGACGCGGCCGCGGGCGCGCCCGTGTCGCCCTGCACCAGCGGCAGCCCGGCCGGCTCGCCGCCGTCGGCCCAGGTGCGCGCGCACTGGGCGAATGCGGACAGCACCGCGGGCTCGTAGCCGGTGGGCACGTCGGATTTCGCGTTCATCAGGCGCAGGTAGACGAAGTCGGTGGTCAGGTTCGCGAACGACGGGTAGTCGGGCGAATCGGTGAACACCACGGCGCAGCGGTAGCGGCGCGCCAGCGCCAGGAACTCCGGGGTCATGAAGCTGTCGTGGCGCACGTCCAGCACGTGGCGCAGCGCGCGGCCCTGCACGTCGGCCGGCAGCAGCTTCAGGAACGCCTCGAAGTCGGCCGGGTCGAACCTCTTGGTGGGCGCGAACTGCCACAGCACGGGCCCCAGCTTGTGCTCCAGGCGCGCCAGGCCGCTGCCGATGAAACGCTCGATCGATTCGCCAGCCTCGCCCAGCACGCGGCTGTTGGTCGCGAAGCGGTTGGCCTTGAGCGAGAACACGAAATCGTCGGGCGTCTCGGCGAACCAGCGCTCGAAGGCCTTGGCCGTCATCGTGCTGTAGTAGGTGCCGTTGACCTCGATGGCCGTGACCTGGCGGCTCGCGTGCGCGAGCTCGCGCGCCGCGGCCAGCTTGGCGGGGTAGAAGTTGTCGCGCCAGGGCTCGTACGTCCAGCCGCCGATGCCCACCCGGATCTTGCTCATCGCTGCGCTCCTCGTTTGCGGAACGCGCTTTTTACCCCAAGCGCAGCGCCTCTCAACGCCGGTAGTCGAGTCGCCAGAGCAGCTTCCAGGTCTTGCCGCCGTCCGTGGTGCCTTCCCAGTCCCACGTGAACGCGTCCCGGGTGATGTGGTGGAACACCATGCGCTGGCCCTTGACCTCGGCCCCGGCCGGCGTCAGCGCCGTCGAGAACAGCCGCTTGTCGCCGTCGGCGCTGCCCGTGAGCGCGAAGAAGCCGCCCTGGTTGTCGGCCCAGGCC
>Ga0207667_10005404_pt1 | contig 15576 bp, 16 predicted proteins | sample KBSCornC52_FD_184301 | JGI IMG/M metagenome (GOLD analysis project Ga0207667, IMG submission 184301) | Corn rhizosphere microbial communities from Kellogg Biological Station, Michigan, USA - KBS Corn C5-2 (SPAdes) (version 2) | ecosystem: Host-associated > Plants > Roots > Rhizosphere > Soil ... | reverse complement strand
GACGCTGGTGATCCTCGGCGGCCGCGACCACTTCTACGGCGACCGCAGCGCGCCGCGCTACCGGGCCGCCGGGGCCGAGGTGCGGGTGCTGCCGGACAGTGGCCACTCGCCCTTCGTCGAGCTGCCGGCGGAGGCGGCGGCGCTCGTCGCCGAGTTCGCCGCGCGGCTGCCGGTCACCGAATCCTGAGGTGCGCCGCCGGCCGGGGGCGGCCAGGATGCTCCGCATGGAGAAGCTGGACGTGCTCGTGTGGAGCGACGAGGCGGTCGATGCGGCGAAGGCGCTGGACGTCCCCGGACTGCGGTCGGTGACGGTGTCGCGCGCCGCCCGGCTCGAAAAGGCGACGTTGCTGATGGGCCGCGGCCTCGAGCTGGCCGGTTTCGTGTCGCTGTGGCTCGACTCGGTGGACGTCTGGCGGGACGTCGTGGCGCAGGTGCCCGGCGATGCGTACCTGGTCACCGAGTCGGTGCCGCAGCCGGTGTCGTCGACGCCGGGCTTGTTGACCCACCTGACCTGGTTCCCGAAGCCGGACCGGCTCAGCGACGAGCAGTTCTACGCCGGGTGGCACGAGGTGCACACGCCGTCCTCGGCGGCGCTGCACCCACGGCGGCAGGGATACGTCCGGGACGCGGTGGCCCGCTGCCTCACCCCGGACTCGCCGCCGGTGCGGGCCGTGGTGAGTGAGTTCTTCGCGCTCGACGACTACCTGGATCCGGCCCGGCTGTTCGGCGGGCCGGAGACGTTGCAGCGCACGGCCGACGAGCTGCCGCTGTACGCCGACGCGGAGTCGATCTCGTGCTGTCCGGTATGGCAGCAGTAGGCGTTCGGCGCGTGCGTCAGACGCGGGCGCGGTCGAGCAGGTAGAGCAGCGCGAGGCCGTACGCCTGCTCGGCGTCGGCGTGTTCGGTTTCGTGCGGGGTGCCGTTGACCTCGATGCGCACGCGCCAGCCGTCGGGCGTCGCCTCGAGCGCGCGGAACGTCCCGGCGAGCAGTTCGCGCAGCTGGGATTCGCGGGGCAGCCACAGCGCCTGCTCGTGCTCGACGGAGTCGAGGGCCCATTCGGTCGTGCCGTTGAAGCCGATCATTCGGCCCTCCGGGAGTTCGTGCACCTCGATGGTCATGTCGCTCAGGACGAAGACGTCGGCGTCCATGCCGCGGTCGGCGACGACGAAGCGGTCTCCGGTGGCGGGGGTCCACTTGAGTCCGGCGGTCCGGAGGCTGGTCGCGAGCTCGACGGTGATCACGGGTTTGAGTCTGCGCCACTGGGCCTGAATGGGGTTGGGGTCCGGTCGTCACGCTGTTGGCTCGCCGTTTCGTGCTGGGGGCAAAGCGTCAGCGACGGGGTGAGTCCTCGGTCGGTTACTGTTCGCTGCGAGCTCGCCTTTCTCACGTCGATTTTTCCCGGATTTGCTGGCCTCCAGCCTTGACTAATCGAACACGTGCGCTACCATGGACGTATGGGTGCCGCACTCGCCACGGTCCTGCCCGGACCCGGGTTGGGCGTGCGGCTGGCCCTGAACGAACTCAGCGCACTACCGGACGATCAGCTGCTCGCGCACGTGCACGCCCAATACCGGCAACTGGCCTTCCAACAAGAACAACTGTGGGCGGCGCTGGCCGAAGTACACCGCCGCCCACCCTTGAACCTCACCACCGAGCACGGCTTGACCGCCGAGCGGCGGTTCGACCTGGCCGCAGCCGAGATCAGCGCCGAACTGCGCCTATCCCGCTTCGCCGCCGAACGCGAACTCGGCTACGGCCTCGACCTGGCCGAGATGCCCCGCATCGGCGCTGCCCTCCGCGCCGGGCAGCTGGACCGCGTCAAGACGGTGGTGCTGCTGGAGGCCTGCCGCGACCTCAGCGATCAGCATCGGGACAAGATCCTGGACGAAGTCCTCCCCACCGCCGAGCGGGCCCGGGTCTCCGCGCTCAAAGCCCGGGTGCAACGGCTGGCCATCGCCCTGGATCCCGGCTGGGCCGAACGCCGCTACCAGCACGCCGTGCGCGAACAGAAGGTCGTGCACTACCTGGCCGAGGACGGCGCCGTCACCATCGCCGCCACCGGCCTTCCCGCCGACCAAGCCCTGGCCGCCATGGCCCGGCTCACCCGGCTGGCCCGCGCCGCCAAGCGCGCCGGCGCGGCCGCCGGCCTCGAGCGGCTGAAGGGGACGCTGATCTGCGGGCTGATCGATGCCCGCTTCGCCGGCATGAGCGAAACCCAGATCATCACCGAGCTGGTGGCCGAGTTCCCCAAACCCACCAACCCACCCACCGACCCGACTCCGGGCCCGAGCGACCCGACTCCGGGCCCCACCGACCCGACTCCGGGCCCGACCAGCGACGAGCCCGCCCGGGTGACCGACTCCGGCATCGAACTACGCGTCGGGCTGGCCACCCTGCTCGGACTGGTCGAGGAACCCGGTGAGGTCGCCGGCGCCGGCCCGGTCACCGCCCCGATCGCCCGCGCCATCGCCGAACGGCAACGGCGCGGCGAATGGCGCTTCGCCATCGTCGATGAGCACGGGCGGCTGCTGTTCGACGGCATCACCCGCCACCGCCCCACCACCCTGCCGAAGGGTGGCGAGGTGGGTGGGATCGTCGAACTGCACGTCCCGCTGAGCCTGCTCGACCCCGCCCTCATCGACCAGCACCCGGCCTGGGCCAAGCTGCTCACCGACCTAGCCCAGCAGTACCGGCAGCAGGCCCCGATCAGGCAAGACCCCGCGGCCCGCACCCCCGGCCGCCCCCTGCGGCGCCGGGTGCAGGTCAAACACCGCACCTGCACCTTCCCCGGCTGCCGGCGCCCGGCCGCCGACTCCCAAGCCGACCACCGCCGCGACTACGCCAAGCACGGCCCCACCGACCAGGACAACCTGGCCCCCGCCTGCACCTACCACCACGACCTGAAAACCCGCTGGGGCTGGCGCATCGTCAAACGCGACCAGCACACCTACCTCTGGATCAGCCCCCTCGGCCGAAAACACCTCGTCCAGATCGAACCCATCGCTCCACCACTACCGCCGCCGATACCGCCCAGCGAACCGGACCCCGACCCACCCGAGTGACGCCCGAGCGTGCCCAGCCAAGCTGCGCACGCCCCCTCAGCGCGCCCCGAGCCGGCCGACGAGCCGACCCGACCGGCCAACCAGCCCGTCGCCCCCGCGCCCGCGTGCATGCGGGCATGCCCGGACGCCGCAGAAAGGGGTGGTCCGGCCGGCCGCGCGGCGCCGCCGGCCACCGACACCGACACCGAGGCGCACCACCGTGCCGACGTCAGCGCGCCCGCTTCCGGCTCCCGCGCAGGAACTGGTCGACGAGAGTGGGCGGGGCGAGGCACAACCACCCGTCCGTGAGGACGTCCCGCAGCAGCCGCTTGGGGACGGTGCGCAGGTGAACCAGCACGGCCGAGAAACCCTCGAAATGCGGGATCGTGAACAGCGGTCCGGGGTGCGCCGAGAGCACGGCTTCCTTCTCACCCAGGTCGGCCACGCGCACGGCGAGGATGGGTCCGTCGGGCGGGGGAGTCTCCCCGTAGCGCTTGATGTCCGCCTTCGAGAACGGCCGCTCCCAGGCGAACGTCTTGCCGGCGACGTCCCAGATGAGCGCGCCGCGACGCTCGCCCTCGACGACCTCGGGCAGGGCGCCGGCCAGGCGCGAAACGTCCGCCAGAGTGGCTGCCATCGACTCCTCCGGGTGCCGAGCGGGTGCCGAAATAAGACCCGGTTCACCAGTCTGCCCGAGGACGGCTCAGGTTGAGCTTGACGGTGACGATGGACCGTACGTGACCCTTAGCCTCGTGCGGCACGGGAGCCGCTGGCCGGGGGCGGAAGCTCGACGCTGCCCGCCTGCGGGCGGTCAGCCATGAGCGCACGCACCCGCTTGGTGGAGCGCCGTCTGGCCGCCCTCACCTGGGTTGTCATGGCACTCGGCGTGGGCAGCGACCTGCTCCTCACCGGGTGGACGAACGAACCCAACCGCACTGCCGTCTCCCTGTTCTGCGCCGTGTTCTTCGGCCTGCTGCTGGTGCGTCTCTGGCTGGCCTCGCGCGGCCGGCACCGCAACCGGGTGGCGATGGGCGTCCTCGCGTTCGGCGTGATCTCCTGGGCCGCCGAGTCGACGTTGCTGCAAGCCGCCCAGAACGGCGGTCACGGCGAGCACCTCGCCAGTGGCGAGTGGGCCTACCTGATCACCTACCTGGTGTTCGTCGTCTACCTGCTGCTCGACTCCGAGCACCGCCCGGCCAAGCGCATCTCGACGTGGCTCGAGACGGTGACGATCTGCGCCGGCAGCGCGTCGCTGTCCGGAACGCTGCTGCTCACCCCGCTCGCCTCGGGCAAGCCGGAGGGCGTCTCCATCCTCGTCGCGCTCATGTACCCGGTGGCCGACGGCGTGCTCGCCCTGCTCGTCCTGGCCCAGGTCGGACTGCGGATGCGCGCCGCCAACCTGAAGACCCTGCAACTGTTCGCCGGCTTCGTCCTGCTCGCCCTCGCCGACTTCAGCTTCGTCGGCAACGTGTTGCACGGCAGCTCCGGCTCGAGCGTGATGACCATCGTGCTGTGGGGCGCCGGCTTCGCCGAGTTGATCGCCGCCGCCAGCCGCCGCGTCCCGCAGACGGCGGCGCTGCCGGCCGCCGACCTGCCCGGCATCGTCATCGTCGCCGCCACGACCGCCGCCATCGCCGTACTGGTGATCCGGCCGGCCGACCGGCTGGGCGACTACCTCGTCGCCGCCGCCGTCGCGACCCTGCTGGCCGGTGGGGCGCGCATGATGATCGCCCTGCACGACGCCCGTCGGGCCACCCACGAGCTGGCCGCGGCCAGCATCGATCCGCTGACTACGCTGCCGAACCGGCGCGGCATCCTGGAGCGCCTCGACGACGACATTGCCGCCGGCCACCCGCTCGCATTGATGATCCTCGACCTCGACGGCTTCAAGGACTTCAACGACGCCCTCGGTCACTCCACCGGCGACCTGATCCTCCAGCTGTGCGCGCGGCGGCTCCGTGACCACCTGCCGGCCGATGCGCTGTTGGCCCGCTTGGGTGGTGACGAGTTCGCGCTCGTCCTGCGCAGCGAGGAGCCGGTCGCGCTGCTCGAGGCGGCCAACGCCGCCCGCACCGCCGTCCGTGAACCCACGCTGGCCCACGGCATCGAGATCGTGGTGACCGCGTCGGTCGGCATCGCGATCCGACAGTCGGACGACAGCGACAGCTCGGCGCTGCTGCGGCGCGCCGATGTCGCCATGTACCAGGCCAAGCAGCTCGGTGCCGGCGCCCTGATCTACGACGCCGCCCGTGACGACTTCTCCCGCGACCGGCTGCGCATGGTCGAAGAGCTGCGCCGCGGCATCGAGGAGGGCCAGCTCGTCCTCTGGTACCAGCCGCAGGTGGACGCCGCCACGCAGCGGATCTGCGGCGTGGAGGCCCTCGTGCGATGGCGGCACCCGCGCCGCGGCGTGCTGCCGCCGGTCGCCTTCCTGCCGCTGGCCCGGCACGCCGGGCTCATGCCGGCGCTCTCCGAGGCGGTGATCCGGCGGGCCGCGGCCGACCTGTGCAGCTGGCGGGACGTCGAGCTCGGCTTCCCCGTCTCCATCAACTGCCCGCCGCCGGAGCTGCTCAGCGGCGTGTTCGCCCGCACGCTGTTCAGCGTGGTCAACGAATCGGGGCTGCGTCCGAGCGACTTCGTCGTCGAGGTGACGGAAGACTCCTTCCTCACCGACCCCGACCGGGCCCGCGACATCGTCGCGTCACTGCGTGCCGCGGGGCTGCACGTCTCGATCGACGACTACGGCGTCGGGTTCTCCTCGCTCGCGTACCTGCGCGACCTGCCGGTGGACGAGCTGAAGATCGACCGGTCGTTCATCGCCAGCATGATCTCCGATCCGCGCTCGCGCTCGATCGTCGAATCCACCGTGCGGATGGCGCATGCTCTCGACCTGCGGGTCGTCGCCGAGGGCGTCGAGGACGCCGCCACCGCCGCGATGCTGGTGGCGATGGGTGGCGACGTCATCCAGGGCTACCACTACGCGCGGCCGATGCCCGGCGAGCGATTCATCGAGTGGGTGCGTGAGTGGCGCACCGGTCTCGCCGGCGTCCCGGTCTGATCAGGACGCGGCCAACCGCGTCAGGACGCGCGGCTCAGCTCGGTCGTCGCGGACGGGCTCAGCTCGAGCGCCCGCTCGAGCAGGTCGAAGTGGTGCTCGTCCGGGATCTGGACGCCTTCGAGCCCGACCCCGAGCGTGAGCAGCCGGTAGGCCTCCGGGTTGAGCTTGCGCTGGGCGGTCAGCATCTCGCCGCAGTGCCCGTAGACCGGCGTGCTCGCCGGCGATCCCTCGAACGGCATGGGTACGGCACCGGGCAACGCGGTCGTGTACAGCCCGAAGTAGGTCTCCAGGATGCCGCGCACCCGCTCGTCCACGGTCATGAGCAACGAGGTGACCCGGTTGCGCCGGGCCGCGATCGTGAGCCCGTGATACAGGGACGCGGTCACGACCAGCCGATCGCGGCCGAGGCCCGAGCCGACGGCGAGGGTGGCGACGTCCCAGGTGTTCGCGAGGTCGAGGCCGACCGCGCGGGCGGCCCGCTCCGCGTCGAGGAACCACGGCGAGCGCGCCGCCTCGACGATGGTCTTGATGCCGGACGGACCAGGGGTGACGAGGCGCATCGTCGCCCGCACCCGCTCCTCCTGGTCGACGACGACGAGGAACGCCGACTGCGCCTCGTAGGGCGCGAATTCGGCGACGTGGAAGTCGTAGGGCACCGAGTAGACGGAGCCGAAGACGGACGCCTCGTGGGCGAAAGCGGCGGCGCGCAGGTCGGGCTCGGGCTGGAAGACAAGTCGGTAAGGCGCGGCGCTGGCCACTGGTCCTCGCAATCGTCATGGTGTTGTGAGGCAAGTGTGAAGAAAACGCTCTCTGCGAGTAAGTGACCTTTGGCCCGGCATAACAGCACCATTAGGCCCCTCAAGTAGGGCTACCGGCCAGCCGATAGGTATGGCTTGGCCGCGGCGGGACCTTCGCGATCAAGGTAGGGCCGGTCAGCCGCTGGACGCCTCGCGCAGCTTCTTGACGGTCGCGATGTCGGCCGCTTGTTCGCTGTCGAGCGTCTCGACCACCATCGGCACCCGGCGGGTCGCCGGCGTGGTGAACAACGTCGCGAACGGTTCGAGGCCGATCGTCCCGCGGCCGATCGACTCGTGCCGGTCGCGCTTCGAGCCGGCGGGGTCGCGGCTGTCGTTCACGTGCACCAGTCCGATGCGGCGGGGCCCGGCCGCTCGCCCGTACGCCCGCAGCGCGGCCGCAAACCCTTGTGGCGTCGACAGATCGGCGCCAGCCGCTTGCAGGTGGCAGGTGTCGAGACAGACGCCGATGCGCTCGTCGCGCTCGAGGACGTCGAGATAAGCGCCGAGGGACGGGGCGTCCGAAGCGAGAGCGCCGCCGCCACCGGCGGTCGGTTCGATCAGCAGCGGCGGCGCGTCGGGCACCGCGTCCAGGGTGCCGAGGACGGCCGCCCGCACCTGCGCCATCGCGTCGTCCCAGCGGTTGCCGAGGACGGCCGAACCCGCGTGCAGCACGACGCCGCGCGCGCCGATCGCAGCCGCGCGCCGCAGCGAGAACGCGAGGGCGTCGCCGGAGCGGGCGAGGGTCTCCGCGGAGGGCGAACCGAAGTTGATCAGATACGGAGCGTGCACGAACACCGGGACGTCGCACGCCGCCGCGAACGCGGCGTCGCCCTCCGGGTCCGGCGGCGGGGGAGCCCACGCCCGCGGGCTGGCCAGGAACACCTGGATCACCTCGGCCCCGATCTCGGCCGCCCGGGGGAGCGCCCGGGCCAACCCGCCGGCCACCGAGACGTGGGCGCCCACCGGCGCGAGGGGTCGGCTCGCCACGGTCAGATGACGATGACGGTGACGGTCGCGCCGACGTGCACCTTCTGGCCGGCGGAGGGCACCGAGTACACGACCGGATCGGTCCGGTCGCCGATCTCCTGCTTGAAGTCGGGCACCAGCCCCAACTGCCGCAGCTGGGTGTCGGCGTCGGACTTGGACGTCCCGAGCGGGATGTCGGGCACGGTGACGAACTCCGGCCCCTTCGAGACCGTGACGGTGATCGTGCTGCCCTTCACGGCCTGGTCGCTCGGGTCGAGCGAGATGACCTCGTCCTTGCCGACGGTGTCGCTGTACTCGTCCACCCGCTTCGGGTGGAACTGGCCGGTCGCGTTCTTCAGCGTCCGGCGCGCCTCGTCGTACGGCGTACCGGGCGCGATGGCCGGCACCGGGTAGCTGCGCGGCCCCTTCGACACGATCAGCGTCACCGGCGACGTACGCGGGATGCTCTGGCCGGCCGCCGGGGTCGTGCCGACGACGTCCCCCTTCGGCACGACGTCGTCGTAGGCGGACTGCGGGGTGGCCACGACGTTCTTCGCCCCCGCCTGCCGCAACTGGCTCACGGCCGTGTCGTAGCTGTCCTTGCGCACCGACGGGACGGTGAACATCTGCGGACCGGTGGAGACGGTGACCGTGACCGTGCCGCCGTCGGCCAGCCGTTCACCGGCGCCGGGGTCGGTGCTGATCACCAGGCCCTTGCCGACGTCCTCGCTGAACGCGCGGTAGACCGAGACGTGGTAGCCGGCGTGCTTGAGCCGCTGGACGGCGATCGACTCCGTTTTCTTCACCACGTTGGGCACGTACTTGAGGTAATGGTCGGCGAGCAGCTTGCCGCCCCATGCGGCCGCGGCGCCCAGCAGCAGCACGACCAGCAAGGCGATCAGCGCCCGGCGGCGGCGCCGCGAGCGCCGCGTGGCCTTCGCCTGCTGCGGCGGGATCACGACCGGCGGCGGCGGCGCGGCGGGGCCGGCCGGGCCGGTGCGCAGCGGCGGCGGCGGCGCGGCGGGCTGCTGGCCGCGCCGCGGGACGACCGTGGTGTCGTGCGTCTGCGCACCGCCGCGCAGCAGCTCGGTGGTCTCGGCGTCGGGCGTGCGCTGGCGGATGTCGGCCCGCAGGTTCCGGCTGCGCGACCGATCGCGCGCCGGCACCGGGACGACCGGCAGGCCCAGCTCCGAGCGCACGTCGGCCACCTCGGCGAGGAAGGCGCCGGCATCGGGCGGCCGGCTGTCCGGGTCGCTGTCGGTCGCATTGATCACCAGCTCGTCGATCTCGCTGGGGATGCCCTTCACCCGCGAGGACGGCGCCGGGACGCGGCTGTGGACGTGCTGCCAGGCCACGTTCATCGCCGAGTCGCCCTTGTACGGCGGCGTGCCGGTGAGCAGCTCGAACAGCACGATGCCGGCGGAGTACACGTCCGAGCGCGGGTCGGTGCTGCCCTTGCTGATCTGCTCCGGCGCGCAGTAGGCGACCGTCCCCATCATCAACCCGGTCCGGGTCGCGGTCGGGTCGGACTCGACGGCGCGCGCGAGGCCGAAGTCGGCCACCTTCACGATGCCGTCGTCCGAGAGCAGGATGTTCTCCGGCTTCACGTCCCGGTGGGCCAGCCCGGCCCGGTGCGCGGCCGACAGCGCGCTGAGCACCGGCTCCATGATTGAGATCGCCTCGGCCGCGGTGAGGCGGCCGCGCTCGCGCAGCAGTTCGCGCAGCGTGCGCCCCTCGACCAGCTCCATGACGAGGAAGACGTGGTGGCCGTCCGGCGCGACCTCGGCGCCCTGGTCGTACACCGAGACGACGTTGAGGTGGGTCAGCCGGGCCGCCGCGCGGGCCTCGCGGGCGAACCGGTCGCTGAACGCGGGGTCGGCCGACAGGGCGGCCGACATGACCTTGACGGCGACGAGCCGGTCGAGCCGCTCGTCGACGGCGGCGTACACGGTGGACATCCCGCCCCGCGCGATGCGTTCCAGGATCCGGTAGCGACCTTCGAGCGAACGGCCGACCAGGGTGTCGGGGGCCGCCGTCTGCACGGGGCGATTCTACGGTCGGCCCGCGCCGGAATCGGCCGACGCACCGGGCCGGTGGCCGTCCGAAGGGGCACGAAGGCCCGCTAGCGTGGGCGCTGTGATCCGCACCCGGGACACGGCGATGGGCCGGGCCGAGCTGCTCGCCGACGCCGATCGACCCGCCGGCTGGCTGCTCACCATCGACCGGATCCGCCAGTCCTACGTCGATCTCGACGACCCCACCTACCTCGACTTCGAGTACGTGCAGGCCTTCGCCGACGTCCTCGACGCGTTGCCGCCCGGGCCGCTGGCGGTCACCCACGTCGGCGGCGGCGCGGGGACGCTCGCGCGCTACGTCGCCGCCACGCGGCCCGGATCACCGCAGATCGTCCTCGAGCCGGACGCCGACCTGACCGAGTTCGTCCGCGCGCGGTTGCCGTTCCCGAGGGGGCACCGCATCCGGGTCCGCGCCGTCGACGGCCGGACCGGGATCGCCGCCCTGCGGGACGCCAGCGCCGACGTGGTGATCCTCGACGCGTTCCACGGCGGGCGGGTGCCGCCGGAGCTCGCCTCGGTCGAGTTCGTCGCCGAGGTGGCCCGCGTGCTGCGGCCGGCCGGCGTCTTCCTGGCCAACATCGCGGACGGCCCGGGAGTGTACGGACGGCGCTTCGCCGGCACCGTCCGCACCCACCTGCCGGAGGTCGCGGTGATCGCCGACCCGGCGGTGTTCAAGGCCCGCCGCTTCGGCAACATGGTCGTGGCCGGGGCCCGCTCGGGGCTGCCGGCGGCCGAGATCCAGCGGGCGGCCGCGCGGGCCGCGCTGCCCAGAGCCGTGTCGCTCGACTTCGGGGCCCGGGCCCGGCCGATCACCGACGCCGAGGCGGTGCGCTCGCCGGCGCCGCCGGAGGAGACCTGGCGGGTGGCCGACTGGGACGGCGACTGAGAAAGTCCGCGCCGGCTTGGGACCTTCGACGTAGGCATCCCTAACCGGGCCGCCCATACCGTTGAAGCATGCCGCTGCGACGCCGCGCCGACGCCGGTAGCGGCGTGCTGGCGACCGTCCCGCCCGGCTTGCCGGTTCGCCTGACGGCCGTCCGGCTGGGCCCGGCCGACCGGCTGCGGCTGGCCCAACTCGGCCTGCGTCCCGGTGCGGTCGTGACCGTCCGGCAGCGCATGGCCGGCGGCGCGCGCCTGCTCGGGTTGGGGACGAGCCGCATCGCGATCGACCCCCGCACCGCCCGGGCGCTCGCCGTCGAGGACCTCGCGTGAGGCCGGCCCGGTGAGCGTCGGAGCCGCCCCGGCCTGCCACGGCGATGCCCCCGGGGCGCCCCTCGACCGGACGCTGGCCGACGTCGCCCTGATCGGCGCGCCCAACGTCGGCAAGTCGACGCTGTTCAACGCGCTCACCGGCGGCCGGCGCAGCGTCGGCAACTGGCCGGGCACGACCGTCGAGGTCGGCCGGGCCGCCTGGTCGCTGCCCGGCCGCTCGGTCACCCTGCTCGACCTCCCCGGCGCCTACAGCCTGGACGCCCGGTCGCCGGACGAGCGCCTCACCCGCGAACTGGTGGCCGGGGAGTTGGCCGCCGCCCCACCGGCCGTGGTCGTCGTCGTGGCCGATGCGGCCAACCTCGCCCGCAGCCTCTACCTGGTCGCCCAACTGCGCGAGGCGTCCCGCCGCGTGGTCGTGGCGCTCAGCATGCTCGACGTCGCGCACCGCCGCGGCGTCACCGTGCGCCCACCGGCGCTGGCGGCCGCGCTGGGCGTGCCGGTCGTCGCGCTGGACCCGCGCCGCCGGGCCGGGCTGGCGCCGCTCATCGAGGCGGTCGCCGCGGCGCTGGCCGCCGCACCGCCCGCGGCGCGGGCCGTCCCGCCCGGGATGGGCGAGGACGAACTGAGCCGGGCCGACGAGCGGTTCGCCTGGATCGACGCCACCCTCACCACCGCGACCGGCGCCGTCCCCGTCCGGCCGACCGCGACCGATCGGGTCGACCGCTGGGTCACCGCCCCGCTCGCCGGACCGCTGATCTTCCTGGCGGTCATGTGGGCGGTGTTCCAGCTGACCACCACCGTCGCCGTCCCGATCCAGGGCGCGCTCGGCTCCTTGTTCGACGGCCCGGTGACGACGGGCGCCGAGCGGGTGCTGACGGCCGTCGGGCTCGGCGGCAGTTGGGTGCGGGGCTTCGTCGTGGACGGCCTGATCGCCGGCGTGGGCATGGTGCTCACGTTCGTCCCCCTCATGATCATCATGTTCGCGCTGCTGGCGCTGCTCGAGGACAGCGGTTACCTCGCCCGCGGGGCGGTGGTGGCCGACCGGCTGCTTCGCGCCGTCGGCCTGCCCGGCAAGGCGTTCCTGCCACTCGTGGTCGGCTTCGGCTGCAACGTGCCGGCGATCAGCGCGACGCGCGTGCTGCCCGGCGCGCGGCACCGCATCATGACCGCGCTGCTCGTGCCGTTCACCTCGTGCAGTGCACGGCTGACGGTGTACGTGCTGGTCGCCGCCACGTTCTTCCCGGCCCACGCCGGCTCGGTCGTGTTCGCGATGTACGTGACGTCGATCCTGCTGATCCTGCTGGTGGGGCTGGCCCTGCGGCGCACGCTGTGGCGCACGGTCGGGACGGAGCCGTTCGTCCTCGACCTGCCGGCCTATCAGCGGCCGACGCTGCGGCTGACCGCATCCGTCACCTGGGCGCGGGTCAAGGGCTTCCTACAGACGGCCGGCGGGATGATCGTCGGGGCCGTCACCCTGGTGTGGCTGCTGCAGGCGATCCCGCTGCGCGGTGGGGCCGCGTTCGGTCACGTCGCGCCGGAGGACAGCCTGTTCGCCGCCGTCGCCCGCGCGCTGGCCGTCCTGTTCGCGCCGCTCGGCTTCGGTGACTGGCACACCACCGGCGCGCTCGTGGTCGGGTTCGTCGCCAAGGAGGCGGTGATCAGCTCGTGGGCGCAGACCTACGCGGCGGCCGACCCGACCGGCGGCCACGCGCCGGCCGACCTGCAACACCACGTGCACGCCGCCTTCGCCGCGTCGGCCGGCGGCGCCACCGCGGCCGCCGCCTGCGCCTTCCTCGTGTTCCTGCTCGCCTACACGCCGTGCGTCGCGACGGTCGCCGCGCAGCTACGCGAGATCGGTGCTCGCTGGACGGCGTTCGGCATCGGGTTGCAGCTCACCGTCGCGTGGACGCTGGGCGTCGCCGTCTTCCACGTCGGGCGGTGGCTGGCATGAGCGCCGGGCCAGTGCGGACGGGGCCGGTGCGGCTCGTCCTAGCCGCGGTGCGCGACGGCGCCCACGTGCCGGACGACATCGCCCGCCGCACCGGGTTGCGCCCGGACGTCGTGGGCGCCGCCGTCGACCACCTCGTCCGCACCGGGTTGGTGGACCGGCCCGCGCCGGCCGCCGGCTGCCCGGCCACCGCGTGTGGCAGCTGCGCGATCGGGTGCGCGCGCCGGGGCTGACAGGATGGATCCGTGGCGCACACCCATGATCGACTGACCCACCTGCAGCGCGAGCGCGCGGAGTCGTTCGGGCAGGTCGCGGCGCGGTACGACCAGTACCGCCCGAGCTATCCCACCGCGCTCGTGGACGATCTGCTGGCCCGCGGCCCGCAGCGCGTGCTCGACCTGGGCTGCGGCACCGGCAAGGCGGGCCGGCTGTTCGCCGCGCGCGGGGCGAACGTGCTCGGCGTGGAGATCGACGCCGCGATGGCCGAGGTCGCGCGTGGGCACGGCCTCGCCGTCGAGGTCGGGCGGTTCGAGGAGTGGGACGACGCCGGCCGGCGCTTCGACCTCGTGACCGCCGGCCAGGCGTGGCACTGGATCGACCCGGAGGTCGCGGCGCCGAAGATCGTGCGGCTGCTCGCGCCGGGCGGGGAGCTGGCGGTGTTCTGGAACTTCGACGAGCTCGCCGAGCCGGAGCGGGAGATCGTCCTCGGCGTGTACCGCACGCTCGCTCCTCAGCTCGTCGCGCCCCCCGGCGCCGGCACCGACGACACCCATCGCCGCCGGCTCGAGGAGTTGGGGGTTTTCAACACCGTCGAGGCGATGACGTATCCGGCCCGGCGCGAGTGGCCGATCGACACGTGGGTCGGCTACCTCAGCACGCACAGCAACCTGCTGCTGCTCGGCGAGCGTCTCCCGCTCGTGCTCGACCGGCTGCGGACGGCGCTGGCCGAGCGCGGGCCGGTCGTGCGCACCACGGGCGGGACGTATCTGCTCCGGGCCCGTCCCTGAGGCGTGGCAGGCTGTCCGCCATGGAGCTGATCCCGCTGCCGGCAGCGGCCGAAGCGCTCGGCGTGCCGGTGACCCGAATCCACCAGCTGCTGCGCGACGGACACCTCGTGCAGGCCCGCGACGACAACGGCATCCGTTGCGTGCCCGCGCTGCTCATCCAGAACGGCGCAGTGGTCAAGTCGCTGCCGTCGGTCATCACCCAGCTGCGGGACGCGCACTTCGCCGACGAGGAGATCGTCGACTGGCTCTTCCGCGAGGACGACTCGTTGCCCGGCTCGCCCATCGAGGCGCTGCGGGCCAACCGCGGCTCCGAGGTCAAGCGCCGCGCCCAGGTCGCCGGCTACTGAGCCCACAACCGAGCCCACTACCGAGCCCACTACCGAGCCCGCCGGCGTGCACGCCACCTACCTGCTGATCCTGCTCGGGTGCTTGCTCGGCACGCTGCCGCTGGAGCTGTTCCTCGGCGTGCGGGTGTATGCGCAGTGGCGCCGGTTGCTCGTCGCGCTGCTGCCGGCCGTCCTGGTCTTCGGTGGTTGGGACGTCGGCGCCATCGCGGCCGGCTGGTGGCACTACGACGCGCGCTACCTCGTCGGCGTCACCCTGCCCGGCCGGCTGCCGCTGGAGGAGTTGCTGTTCTTCGTGGTGATCCCGCTGTGTGCGGTGCTCACGCTCGAGGCGGTGCGGGCCCGCAAACCACATTGGACGATCGGCGACGAACGATGAACTACACCGTGGCTGCGGTGCTCGGGGTAGTCGGCGCCGCGGCGGTCGACCTCGGCCTGCTGCGCACCGCGTTGCTGGGGCGCCGCGCGTTCTGGACCGCCTACGGCATCGTCCTGTTCTTCCAGCTGGTCGTGAACGGACTGCTCACCGGGCTGCGGATCGTCCGCTACGACCCGGACGTGATCGTCGGGTGGCACGTCGCGTACGCCCCGGTGGAGGACCTGCTGTTCGGGTTCGCGCTCGTCCTCGTGACGCTCAGCGGATGGGTCGCCGCCGGGCGGCGATCGACTCGCGCAGCCCGCTCAGCCCCACCGCAGCCCGCCGTGCCACCCCGACACCCACGCGGCCGCTGAACACGTCGTAGTCGGCGTGCTCGATCTCCCCGAGGATCTCGCCGTACAGCGTCGCGGCCGCGCGCAGGCAGCTGCGCGACGTCGGGTCGACGAGCTCGATGCCCGGCGCGGCCCGCCGGTACAGCCCGCGGGCGCGTTCGATCTCCCACGCCAGCAGGTTGCGGATCGGCTCGTCCACCCGCCCGCGGGCCAGCCGGTCGCGGTCGACACCGAAGCGGTCGAGCGACTCCTGCGGCAGGTAGACGCGGCCGCGCCGCAGGTCCTCGGCGACGTCGCGCAGGAAGTTGGTCAGCTGGAAGGCCAGCCCGAGGTCGATGGCGTGCTGCTCGAGGACGTCCCACCGCACGTCCTCGGAAGCGCGCCCCAGGACCGGCAGCATCTGCAACCCGATGACC
>Ga0207667_10005403_pt1 | contig 15581 bp, 11 predicted proteins | sample KBSCornC52_FD_184301 | JGI IMG/M metagenome (GOLD analysis project Ga0207667, IMG submission 184301) | Corn rhizosphere microbial communities from Kellogg Biological Station, Michigan, USA - KBS Corn C5-2 (SPAdes) (version 2) | ecosystem: Host-associated > Plants > Roots > Rhizosphere > Soil ... | reverse complement strand
GCGGATCGAACAAGCCGATCTCCACGCAGCTCGGGTGACCGAAGCGGGCACGTCACAGACCCTTCGTTGGTACGCCGATCAGGGGCGGCTGTATTGGATCGCCTGGAACCGCGAGGGCGTCGCGCTCCGGGTGACCGAAGACGGGGACACCTGGCGCGTCGTCCCCTTGCCGACCGACCTCGGCGTGCCCACCGATATCGCGCGCTATCGCGGCGCACTCTGGGTGCTCATGTCGCGAGGCCTGGTGCGACTCGACGCGCCAAGTGCGGGCTATTCGGTCGTTTCCCGAGTGGCCGACAAAAAATCGCCGTTCGAGCTCGACGATAGCTTCTGTGCCGCGCCGCTCGCGGTCTTTCAAGGCGCCTTATACGCCGGTGGCCAGCGCGACGGCGCCTTGTATCGATTTCAGGAGGACGGCTAACGTTCAGAACGCGTAGCCGATGCTGAACAAGAAGCGCGGCCGCGTACCGCCACCGGCGATGATGGCGCTCGCCAAGTTGAGGTTGTCGGTGTCGATGGAGCGGCTGTTCTTGGTCCACTGCAGGCCGAAACCACCGCCGATCACGATGCCGGGGCCGACTACGCCCTGCCCGCCGATGTCGATCGCGCCGCCGAAGCTGGTGAACGAGTCGCTGGAAGAGCTGGTGCCTGCGGTGCCCGTGATGCCGCCGCTCTGTGAATAAGAGGCAAACAGGAAGGACGGGCCTACGAAGAAGCCGTTCGGCCCTTTGGAGCCCGAATAAAAGCGGTAGCCGAGCTCGCCGCCGAAGCCGCTGAGTGAGCCAAAGTCCGCTTCTGTTCCGTTGATTGTCTCTTTGATTGAGGCATGCGTGTAAAACGGGTTGAGCGTGATTGCGTGGTGCAGCGCCGGTAAATACTCGCCCTGGATGCTGTAACGGCTGATGGCCGTCGCGAGTGGGTTGAGCACGATCGCGAACTGCTTCATCGGCGGGGGTTCCTCGACCGGCACGAGCACCGGGCCGGGGCCCTGCGGCGGCATCATCGAAGGAGCCGGCGGCGGGGCAGCCGCTTCGCTATCGCCCTCTGCGAATGCGCGCTGAGCCTGAAGGCTCAACAAAGAAAAAGAGAACACCGCCCCAGCCACCACCAGCGCAAGCTTTCGCATCGTGCAACTCCTCCCAACATTTCCAAAAAGCCATGACTCGCGGCGAAAATTCGCCGCGAAGCCCTCAGCGAGCTTGGTCCCCCACACCGGGGGATCCCACGTGCGTATCAGACGGCAGCCCCCGAGGCAGTATTCACCACGTCCCCTCAAAAATGTCAGCTCGCACCCTTTTGCCAGAATGCAGCAGATTGTGGAGACTCGCGAACGCGGCCGCTATTTGGGCACGACCGGAACGGACGGAATGTTGAAATCTTCCCAATCGGGCGTGTGATTTCCTTCGTCCGGCGGCTGATTCCACAAGTAGAGCGCTGGATAGCTGGTGAGTGTTTTGCCGTCGTCCACCAGGGCTGTCACATAGAGCTGCGGCGTGTCCGGCCGGCGGGAGGAGAAGGTGAGAAAGTAGTAGGTTTTGCCGTTCACGGTTTGCGCGCTCGGCGACCACTTGGGCCAGCTATTGGTCAGCCCGGGGCTCATTTGATGAGTGCACTCGGGAGCGTCGTTCGCCTTCAAGCGAGTGGCGACGCCGCCCGCCGCCGGTACCACGAACACCTCGGCGGATCGGGCGTTGTAGCTCGATTGTCCGTCGGGAACTCGCGAATAGGCGACGTACTGGTCGTCGGGGGAATAGGCTGGATAGTACTCGTTGTACGCATCCTCGGACGCGCCGACGAGCTTCGTGCTGGTGCCGCCTTTGCCGTCCGCGTAAGGGACGACGCGCAAATCCATCGGGCCATTCGCGGGTCGGCCGTCGACGATGTCTCGCGCCGAGGTATAGACGATGCTCTTTCCGTCGTGACTCCAGCTGGGCACGGTCGCGCCTTGCGTGTCGCCGTCGCGCGCGAGTTCGAGCGACTGATTGGAATCGAGCGTGACGGCGTGGAGCGTGCCGGTGTCGCTCAGCAACACCGAGCGATCGCCGTCGCTCCAATGAGCCTTCGAGAAGGAGGGCACGCCGTGCAGTGCGCTGAAGGTCGTGAGCGCTGCCGGCGAGACCACGCTCGGCACCGCTCCCACGTCCGAGCTCAGGATGCTGGCGATGCTCACCGTGTAGTCGCTCGGTCCGACTCCGAAGGCGACCGCGTTTCCGTCGGGGGTGGCCGCGTGGCAGCCGATGCATTTGGCTTGTTTGTCCCGCGCCGCCACTTGCGCCGGCAAGAGCACGTCGATCACGCCCTCTTCGCCGATGCCGAAACCGCGGATCAGCCCGGTCGTGCTGTCGTTTTTGGGCAGTGACCAGTACACGATCTTGCCCGGTGCATTGACCGGGGCGACCGTGAAACTGGACTCGGTCGCTTGCGTGGGGCCGTCCGTCAGCTTGCCCGTTGCGTCCACCGCGGCGCTGCGCACGCTCACCGTAATCGGTTCGTCCACCACGCTGTTGCGGAGGCCTGCCCAGACCGTGGCATCCATCGTGATGTTGGGCTTCGTGGAATAGATCACGAGCGGATGCGCGAAGCGCTGCACGGTGATCGTGACTTGGAACAAGTTGTGCGACGTATTCGCCTGCACGTCGATCCGTGGCCGAAGCCAATTCTTCGGGTAGAGCGTGCCGACCTCGGGTGAAACGATGCACGGGCCAGCGCTGCCCGCGTCGGCCGGTGTTTGAAACGCATCGACGGCACTTGCTCCCGCGCCGTCGTCGAACACAGGATCGCTCGGGAAATCGTCGATCATCGGGAGCGGAGGACCAGAATCATCGTCTGCCGCTCCACCCTCGGGAATGATCAGGTTCGTGCCGCCGATACCGTCGCCCGAGCCGCCGATTCCGCTGCCACCCGACCCTGAGCTGCCGCCGGCAGCGGAGCTGCCGCCACCGCCGTGGACCTGACTATGCCCTGAATTACTCGAGCAACTCGCCGCGAACGCCAGGCTGACGCCCAACACCGGCCCAAGCGCGATCCGTCCCCGCCGCCACCCCGCAAACGCCCAAGCTGAGTGATGATCCACGCCCGACTTATACCACGCGCACCCGGCACGGTGTAGGCTCCGCGCCCCTCATCGTGTCTATCGTCACCGCACAAAGTGTTCATCGATCGTTTGGCAACCACATCGTCTTGCGCGCCGCGGACGTGACGATCGACCCTGGCGAACGCGTCGGCGTCGTCGGCTTGAACGGCGCAGGCAAGAGCACGCTGTCGCGCATTCTCGCGGGGACCGAACCGGCTGACTCTGGAACCGTCGCGCGTCGCCGAGGTGCGACCGTCTCTTACCTCGAGCAAGTGCCGCAATTTGAAGGGGATCCGACGGCCTTGGAGGCGGTCACGAGTGGCCTCACCGGTTGGACCGAAGCCGTTCAGCGTCACGAAGCGGCGAGCCTTGCCTTGTCACGCGGCGACGGGAACGTGGAAGCGCTGCTCGATGAACAACATCGCGCGGCCGCCGACGTCGAACGGCTAGGTGGTTGGGATCGCGAACATCGGGTCTCGGCATTTTTGGACCATCTCGGAATTCGTCGGAGCGACGCCAAAGTCTCCAGCTTGAGCGGCGGCGAGCAGCGGCGCGTGGCCTTGGCGCGCGTGCTCATTTCGAGCCCGGATCTGGCCATTTTGGACGAGCCCACGAATCATCTCGACGCCGAGACGATCGAGTGGCTCGAACAATATTTGATCGAGGAATACAAGAACGCGATCTTACTCATCACTCACGATCGCTACCTGCTCGATCGCGTCGCGCAGCGCACGGTCGAAGTCGCGAACGGCGAAGTGTACAGCTACGACGGCGGGTACGAGCGTTACCTCGAGCAGAAGGCCGAGCGCATGGCGCACGCCGAGCGCACGGAATCCAATCGTCAGAATTTTTTGCGCAAGGAGCTGGAATGGCTCAGTCGCCAACCGAAGGCGCGCAGCACCAAGCAAAAGGCGCGCATCGATCGCGCGGAGGCGGCTAAATCCGTGACTGGGCCGAAGCTCGAGCGCACGGCCGCGCTCGAGCTCGACGTGGTGCGCAGCGGCAAAACCATCCTCGAGCTGCGCGACCTGCGAGTGGCGATCGCGGGCCGCACGCTGATCGAAAATCTTACCCTGTTCTTGACCGAAGGAGAGCGCATCGGCATCGTCGGGCCGAACGGCAGCGGCAAAACCACGTTGCTCAAGACCTTGCTCGGCGACATTCCGCCCGCCTCGGGTAGCGTGATTTTGGGTCAAAATACCAAGGTCGCCTACTTCGATCAGCGGCGCAGTGGCCTCGACGACAGCAAATCGATCTTCGACAACGTGGTCGGAGACCAATCGCGGATCGAACTCGGTGGTGAGGTGATCGAACCGCGCTCGTATCTCGAGCGTTTCGCGTTCGACCCGCACAAACAACGACAACAAGTGGGCTCATTGTCGGGCGGTGAGCGCGCACGCGTCGCGCTCGCGCGCCTGCTCCGCCAGAGCGCCAATCTGGTGATCTTGGACGAACCGACCAACGATCTCGACGTGGCGACGCTCGGTGCGCTCGAGAGCATGCTCGTCGATTTCGGCGTTACGGCGCTGGTGGTCACGCATGATCGCTGGTTTTTGGATCGCGTCGCGACCAGCATCTTGTCCATCGAAGAAGGCGGGCATGCCGTCCGCTATCCGGGCAACTACGATACTTTCCGGCGCCTGCGCGCCGAGCTCGCCGCGGAGCGCGCTCAGAGCGCGCCTGCGGCTCCGAAAGCGGCCGCGAGCGCGTCCGAGGTCCGCTCCGAGCGTCCGCCGAGCAAGAAAAAGGCCTTGAGCAACGTCGAGCAACGTGAACTCGCGGGCTTGCCCGACGCGATCGAACGCGCCGAGGGCAAGGTTTTGGAGCTGACCACGACGCTCGCCAACCCCGCGACCTACGCCGGCGGGGGCAAAGAGATCGCACGCGTGACAGAGCTTTTGAACCAGGCCAAGGCCGAGGTCGAGCGCCTCACTCAGCGTTGGGAAGAGCTCGAACGAAAACAGGAAGAGGCGCGCGGCTGAGCGCACTCTGCCCATGACGAGCGCAGCACTAGAGGCCGAGCTGTACGCGCTCACGCACCGCGGCACGCCAGGCGACCTCGAGTTTTACACTCGCGTTTGCCACGGGGCAGCGGCTGTGCTCGAGCTGGGTTGCGGCTATGGCCGGCTGCTCCACGCGCTGGCGCAGCGTGGCCGTCGGGTTCTCGGGCTCGACTCGAATCGCGAGCTCCTCGCTTTAGCCAAGCGCAATCTGCGCGCGCTGCCAAAGGCGAGGCAGCGCGGCGTCGAGCTGGTGAACGCCGACATGACTCGGTTCGAGTTCGCGCCGGGCTTCGATCGCGTGCTCTTGCCTTACAACGGTCTGTATTGCCTGCTCGGACGCCGCGCTGCGCTGGCCTGTTTTCGCGCGGCGCGTGCTGCGCTCGCGCCGAACGGTCTATTCGTGTTCGATGTCTGGAACGCGCACGCGTTTCACCGCGATCGGGCGATCGCGTCGAGCGCCGATGCGAGCGAGCCGATCGTCACGATTCAGCACGCGGGGCGCGTTTGGGACGTCTTCGAGCGCTCGCGGACCCGCCGCCGCGCGCAACGCCTGGACGTGACTTACGATTATCTGCCCCGCGGCGGCGGCAAGCCGTGTCAGATCGTCATCCCTCAGCGCTACTATCTCGAGCCTGAGCTGACCGAGCTCTTGGCGCGCGCCGGGCTAGTTGCTCACCATCGTTTTGGAGATTTTTCGGGCGCGCGCTTTTCGGCGCGGGCCGAGCATTTGATCGTCGTCGCCGGTCTGGATCGGACGACTCAGCGCGCTTTGGGTAAGGGCCCGGGAATGGCTAAGTTGGTCGATGATCGCAGTCGAGGCGCCCGGCTGGCGAGGCGCATACTTGCTGGTATGTAACTAAGGAGCAACGAAGGCAGGCGGGATGCATCGGCCGCGAGGGCGATCGACTTAGCCATTCCCGGGCCCTAAGCAAGCCAAAATGGGCGGTAGCGGCAGATCCTTGCGCACCACCCCGCGTTTGATGCCGGCCATGGTGCGCAGCATTTCACGGCGCAAGAACGGCAGCTGACAGCCGAGGCCGAGAGCCAGGTTGCGCAGTGGACCCAGCGCGTGCCAGTCGGATTGGAAGAGCGGCGTGAGCCAACGAGACGCGAATTGATAGAACGCCACGTGCGCGCGCCGCGTTCGCGAATAGCCGGCGAGCGCCGCGGACAGCGGCAAATCCTGCTCGAGCGCAGACCCGAGCACGCTGGCGTCCACGAGCGCGAGGTTCGTGCCTTGGCCGAGTTGTGGGCTCATGGCGTGCGCCGCATCGCCGATGAACACTCGACGCTCGGTGTGCCACGGCCACATCAGGACATCGTGATAGGTCGCAGGCAAGAGCTGCTCGACGCTCTCGATTTGATCGAGCACGAACGCCGCCTCCGGTTCGTAGCGCAGCACCTGTGCCTTGAAAGCGTCGAGCCCTGCTCGGCGAAGAGCCGGCACGCGATCGATACGGATGCTCCAAAATAGGCTGACTTGGTGCTCGTCTGGGCCTTGACCTCGCGGGCCGAGGCCGGTCGGTAAGAGGCCCAAGAAGTGGCGCGTGCCGTCGGCGATTTGGCGCAGCCGTGAAAGATAAAAGCGTTCGGGATCGCGAGCCACGAACCACAAGGCGCCAAAGGGATAGGGGCGCTCGCGACGGACCAGCCCGCAATCGCGGCGCAGGTCCGAGCGTGCCCCGTTCGCGATCACGACGAGATCGTGCTCGCTGTGCACCTTACCGTCAGGGCCGAGGATTTGCGCGTTCTCCGCCTGCTCGCGCACGCTGGCGACGAACGTGCCGCGCTCGAGCCGAGCGCCGGCGCCGAGCGCGGCTCCGTGCAGGATCTGAAACAGCGCACCGCGGTGCAAGCCGAGCCCGAACAGGCCCGGCGCGAGCGCTGCATACTCCAGACGCACGACCGTTTTGCCTCGCGGCGTCACGCAGTGGAGCGCGTCGAGCCGAGTCCCGCGCGCGAGAACGGCGTCGAGCACGCCCAGCTCGGCCAGCACCGCCATGCCGGTTGGTTGCAGCACGATGCCCGCGCCGATCGCTGCTGGTTCGAGAAATTCTTCGTACACCGTCACCCGATGGCCGGCGCGCGCCAAGAACGCCGCGCTGGCCGCGCCCGCGAAGCCGCAGCCAACGATCCCCACGTTTAGGCGGCGCATGCCCATCAACGCATCGTGACGAGCTCTTCGGACGCCGTGGGGTGAATGGCCACTGTGCGATCGAAGTCGGCCTTGGTGGCGCCCATTTTTACGGCCACGGCGAAGCCCTGGATCATTTCGTCGGCACCCCGCCCGAGCACGTGCACGCCGATGACGCGCTCCTCCGGTCCCACGGTCACGAGCTTCATGCGCGTGACCGGCTTGTGCTCGGTGACGGCGTGAAACATATTCGTGAAGCGCGCGGTGTAAACCTTTACGTCGTCACCATGCCGCTTCCGCGCGTCGACTTCGCTCAGGCCGACCGTGCCGATCGGCGGATGGCTGAATACGACGCTCGGGATGTCGGCGTAGTCGAGCTTGGCTTCCGGCTTTCCGCCGAACAAGCGATCGGCGAGCTTACGGCCCGCGGCGATCGCGACGGGCGTGAGCGTGGCGCGTCCAGTCACGTCGCCGAGCGCGTAGATCCCGGGCGCGCTCGAGTTCTGAAATTCGTCCACCAGCACGTGGCCCTCGAGGTCGAGCTTCACGGAAACGGTGTCGAGGCCGAGGTCCGCCGTGTTGGCTTGTCGACCAATGGCCCAAAATAGCGTGTCGACCGGCGGCAATATGCGGCCGTCTGCGAGCGTCGCGATGCGCTCTTGGCCGGCGCCGCGCTCGACGGAGATCACGGTCGCATCTTGAAGCACCTTCACGCCGCTGTGCTCGAGCGCCTCGCGCAGGCCGTCGCCCAACATCGGATCGAAGCCGCGCAGCGGTCGTTCGTGCCGCATCGCGAGCGTGACCTCCGAGCCGAGCTTGTTCAAGATGCCTGCGAGCTCGACCGCGATGTAGCCGGCACCCACGATCAGCACGCGCTTCGGTAGCGCCTCGAGCGCAAAGAAGCCGTCCGACGTCTGACCCAGGTTTGCCTCGAGGATGTCGGGCAAACTCGGGCGCCCACCCGTGGCGATCAGCACGTGCTGGGCGGAAAGCGTCTGTTCACCCACGCGCACCTGACTCGGGCCGACGAAGCGCCCGCGTCCGGTGACGACCCGAACGCCGTCCTTTGCCAAATTCGCGGCGTAGTTTTCACGCATGCGGGCGATGTAGGCCTCGCGGCTTTTGCGCAGCGCCGCGAAATCGAGCCCGCGCAGCGTGAGCTCGAAGCCGTAGCTCGCCGCGACGCCGAGCTCCTCGGCGATCTCGGCGGCGTTCCACATGATTTTCTTGGGCACGCAGCCGACATTCACGCACGTGCCGCCGAGGGCGCCCGATTCGAGCAGCGCGACGCGCGCGCCGTAGGCAGCCGCCCGGCGCGCCGAGGCGAGCCCGCCGCTGCCGCCACCAATCACCAAATAGTCCAGGCGCTCCATGGCTCATGGTCATCGAGCTTCGGCGGACTTTTTGCAAGCCCCGAGAGAGCCGGAGCGGTGGTAGTAATGGTGCGTGCGAAGCAGCGGTGTCGAAGCGACGTGGAAATGGCTATCGAAGGCGCGCCTGGGCGTGCTCGCGACCTGCCTGACGCTGAGCGCGTGCGGGTTCCATAGCGATGTCGCCGCGCTCGGCCGGCTGCGTGCCGCCATCCGCGAGCGAATTGGCACCGATTCGACGATCACCGTGCGCACCGACGAGGGCCGCACCACGGTCAACGTGCGACTCGACCATTTGCCGGTTCGCGACTCGATCGAGGTCCAAGCAGAAGTGGAAGCGTTGGCGAAGGCGGAATTTCCCAACACGAGCTACGTGGTCGTCAGCCGCTTGTGAGCCGAGGCGCGCAAGTGAAGGTCGCGACATGAGTAAGAGCGAGCTGGTGCGCCTGGCCATCGTGGGCATGGGCAGGATGGGCAGCGTGCACGCTCGATCGCTGATCGAGGGCACAGTTTCACGCGCGAAGCTGTGCGCGGTGTGCGACATCGATCCGGCGACGCTCGCGCGCTCGCCCGAGGTGCTGCGCTTCGCGAGCAGTCGAGAGCTCGTGGCGTCAGGCTCGGTGGATGCGATTCTGATCGCCACTCCTCATTACGACCACGCGCCGATCGCCGTCGAAGCGCTGGCCGCGGGCCTGCACGTGTTGACCGAGAAGCCGCTCGCCGTGCACAAAGCCGACGGTCAAAAGATGCTCGCGGCCTACGCTGAACGGCCGAATCAGGCGCAGGTCTTCGCCGAGATGTTCAATTTGCGCGCCGATCCGCGCTTCATCGAGCTGCGCGCGCGGATCGCGCGGGGCGAGCTCGGCGAGCTCCGCCGTATCAATTGGATCATCACCGATTGGTTCCGCACCGAGGCCTACTACCGGAGTGGCGGTTGGCGCGCGACGTGGCGCGGCGAGGGCGGCGGCGCGCTGCTCAATCAGTGCCCGCACAATCTGGATCTCTGGCAGTGGCTGTTCGGAATGCCGGCGCGGCTGCAGGCATTTTGTGGATTTGGCCGGTTCCACGAGATCGAGGTCGAGGATCAGGTTACGGCGTACCTCGAGTATGCGAACGGCACGACCGGCGTGTTCGTGACCAGCACCGGTGAGGCCCCGGGCACGAATCGGCTGGAAGTGGTGGGAGACTTGGGCAAAATCGTGCTCGAGGGCGACGGCCTACGCTTCACGCGCAATGAAGTCTCCATGCTCGAGGTGCTCAAGCACAGCAGCGACCGTTACGCGCGACCGAAGACCACGACCGAGTTTTTGCCGATGTCCCCGCCTGGCCCGCTGCACCAGATCCTCACGCAGAATTTCGTGGACGCCATCTTGGACGGTACGCCGCTGATCGCACCCGCGCAGGAAGGGCTCGCGAGCGTCGAACTCGCGAACGCGATGATCTATTCCGGGCTCAAAAAACAGCCGGTCGAGTTTCCGCTGGACGCCGCGCTGTACGCCGAAGAGCTCGCGCGCCTGGTGGCGAATTCTGCTCATTCGCGGGCCGAAATCGCGCGCTCCTGAGCGCTGGAAGCCGCTGCCGTCGGCACAGCTGGGCTCCGCGCCCGTACGCAGCGCCGGGCCGGCGTGGCTGCAAAGAAGCCGCGCGCGCGACCGCGCTGCCGAGCGCCGCCTGTCACGCGCCGCGCGCCCGTTCATTCGTGGGCCCCCAAACCAAACGGCCATCGTGCGCTGAGTCGATGCAGCCCCGCGCTATCCCAACAGCTCAGGCCGCGCGGAGTCTGATCCGAAACACGGCACCCGCGTTGCCCGAGCCGAGCGACACGAGGCCGCCCATACGAGCCACGGCGTGGTGCACGAGCACCAGACCGAGATTGGTGCTGCGCTGCCCTTTGGTTCGGAGATGCGCCTCGAAGATGCGCGGCCGAAGCGAGCTGGAGATGCCCGGGCCGTTGTCGCGCACGGAAATGCGCGCTTCATCGGCTGCGCGGTAGACGCGCACCAAAATCAGGCGCCGCTCTTGGCCGCGCGTGGCATCGATCGCGCTCTTGACCAGATTGATCAGGGCTTGCTCGAGAAGCGGTGTGCAGGCCCAGCCAGACGCCGTTTCGTCGCCGGCCAGCTCGACTCGAACCTCGTCCGAGCGCAACGCCGAGACGGCGCGCTGGGCCACTTCCCACAGCGGCACGCGCTCCAAAACCGGCGGGGAACCGCGCACCAACGACATGACGAGGTTCAGCACTTCTTGAATCCGGCGCAGCGCGAGCGCCGTGTCGTCCACGGCGCCTGTCCGCTCCTCGACGCTGAGACCGCGCGCCGCGTCCGTGTCGCGCAGGCACTCGACGCTGGCCAGCGCCGCGGCCAGCGGATTGCCGATTTCGTGTCCAATCGTGGAGAGCACGGAGTCGAGCACGAGCGCAGCGGCGCCGTCCGGCTCGCCCACGGCGGGTCGGGTTTGGCGCAAGAGCTCTTCCTGGGTTCGGAAGCGGCGCAAGCACAGCAAGATCGCCGGACTTGGCGCCGGCCGCCGTACGGTGAGGGTCGCACCGGCGGCGAGCGCCGGGCCTTCGCTCTCGTTCGGACCGAGCAGCGCGAGCACCTGGATTCTCCACTCTGGCGAATTGAAGCGATGCAACAATTCGAGCGCCCCGGGTAGGCTGGTGTCGACAATGGCGAAGCGCGGCCGAAACGCGAGCTCCTCCGGTTCGGGGATTGAGGCTGCTCGTATGACCGGGAAGCCGTCCTCTTGCAGCGCGCGAGTCACCTCGCGCAGATCCAAGCTTTCGCCGGCCAGCACGAGCACCGTCGAATCGGTCAATGGAAAGACCCCGCTGTCCGGATCCCCGCTGCTCGATTCGGACGGATCCTGAAGCGGCGGGGGCGGAGTCGAGCGTACAGGCGAGCAGTTCATCAGGGCAGTGCTCATCCTTCAACGGCGCTGATGCCCTGCCGTTTAAGTCGAAACGCGCGCTCGTGAGCCCGGCGGGGCCGCCGATTCAGGCGACGGAAAGCGCCAGGTCGTTCTTAGAGGGCAGGCCACGCCGGATTCGGGTTCTGGGAGCCGTTGGCGGAGGTCCGGTGCTCATGTGCTCAGGTCGAACTCCCTCGCACGCGCAACGGAGAGGCTCAGTGTAGTCGCGCCGGCGCTCGCTTTGATGCCCACGATTGCAAGCGTGTAAGCGTGGCAAGCTCACCTAAAGCTCATCAAGCCCAGGCGAGCTCGAACGCGCGCGGCGGCAGGAAAATTCCGCGGGCTAGTCCGCGCCAGCTCGGCGGCGTAGTCAGCGCTTCGAGCGTAAGATCGAAGACGCCGCGATGGGTGCCAAGCCGTTGGAAGGCCCAAACGAGATAGGCTTGTGCGGGATCCGACTATGGGCGTGATTCGAAAACGCTGTGAGCACGCCGCGAGCGTGCGGAGTGAAGGCGCGGCCAAACCGCGCCCGACGAAGATGTCGTGCCGAGCGAGGTGGACGGAGCCTCGCGCGCCCACGGCTATTGGGGTATGTCGGGGCCGCTGTGCCAGCTTGCGCCATCCGTTTCTGCACGTGAGAACGTAGCCACACATTTGCCGCGCAATCCTTGCCGGTGCGGCGAGGGATTCCGCGGCACGTAGCTTGCACACTCGGCGGCAGAGCTCACATGAGACCCCGAACCACGTCACTCGCTACCCTCGTTGCGGCGCTATTTCTCGCCTGCAACAGCGCCACTTCATCATCTGCTTCCGGCACCGGCGGCACGGCGAGCGCGATCAGCATGGGAGAACCCGACGCGGCTGCTGGCGCGGAGCAAGGAGGAACGAGCGGAGGGGGCGAGAACGCTCGCGGCCGCTACGCATGCCCCGGCGTGTTGGGCGGAGCCGGTACCTTCGGCGAGGTAGCCTCGGGCGGAGTCGGCGGGGCTCTCACCTGCGTCGTGGGCCGAGAGTATTGCGAGTTCGAAGCCTATGCCGGCGAGAGTGGCCAACCACCAGGCGGGGTTCCTTTCTGTATCGACTTCACTCAATCGGCGCCATCCTGTTCCGATGCGCCGAATTGCGCGTGTCTCTGTGCACACGGAACCCGCTGCGGCGACTACTGTTCCTGCACGGACGTCGATGGCCTCGCGATCGTCTACTGTCAGGGAATTTGAGCAGCGAAGCCCCCGCGCGGTGAGCACCTTCGGTGCGGCCGGCGAAGAGCATGTTGGGGCGGAGTTTGGCGACGTTTTGGCACTCACCCTCGGTGGGCGAGCTGTCGATGGGCACGAGTGGGTCGTCGACGAAGCGCCTCGTCCTCGATCTTCCGTCCAACTGACAATCGCAAACTCCGTGTTGCGATCAAGCCTGATTGCCTGCCTATCCGAAATCATCCCGGCTTGGCTGATGGGTCACGTTGCAACGCACGGACGCTTGCGCCAGTGGCTCATGTCGGTACCCCGCCGCTTCATTCGGAGAGCGCTTTCAAAAATCGCTCTCCGTAATGTTCGAGCTTGGTTGGGCCGACGCCGGAGATGCTCAGCATTTGCGCCTGATTTTGCGGCCGGATGCTGGCCATTTGCAGGAGCGTCGCGTCCGAGAACACGACGTAGGGCGGCACGCCGCGCTCTTTCGCAATCTCTTTGCGCAGCGCGCGCAGGCGATCGAACAGGGACAAATCCGGATCGAGCGCCGGCGTGCTCTCCGGGCGGTCGCGCCTGCGTTCGGCGCGCGCTTGCGCACGTTCTTCCGGGCTCAGGCGCGCCGGTTTCTGCGACAAAAGCTCGAAGTTAGCGCACACGTCGCACGACGTTCCGCACGGTTCGAGCTGTTCGCCGAAGTGATTCGCGAACTGCATGTGGCGGCAAGTGCGCGTTTCGGCCATGCGAAAGACCTCACGGCACTGGGCGCGGGTTCGCTCCGCCTGCGCGTCGTCGTCGCTCGCGTCCGCGAAGCGATCGTAGGCTTTGACCTCGGACCACGAGTAGAGCAGCACGCAATCGCTCGGAAGCCCATCGCGGCCGGCGCGGCCGAGCTCCTGATAGTAGCCCTCGATCGAGCGCGGCATATCGTGATGGATGACGAACCGTACGTTCGATTTGTCGATGCCCATGCCAAACGCGATGGTCGCCACCACGACGTCGATTTCGTCGTTCTGAAACGCGTCTTGAACGCGCGAGCGAACGTCCGCGTCGAGCCCGGCGTGGTAGTGGCCGGCGCGGATGCCGTGTTTCTTCAGAAACTCGGTGGTGCTCTCGACCGTCTTCCGCGACAGACAATAGATGATGCCGCTTTGCCGAGGCCAACCGCGGGCGATGGCGAGCGCCGCCTCGCGCGCGGTGCGGCCGAGCGTGTCGCCTTTGGCGAAGGCGTGCAGCCGCAAATTCTTGCGAAAGAACGAGCCGCGATAGCGCGCGGGCGAGCGCATACCGAGCTGCTGGACGATGTCGGAGGTGACCTCCGGCGTGGCGGTCGCGGTCAGCGCCAGCACGGGCACGTGGGGAAAGCGCTGCTTTAGCCCGGACAGATTGCGATACGCGGGCCGAAAATCATGACCCCAGTGGCTGATGCAATGCGCTTCGTCGACCGCGATCAGGCTGAGCTTGATTTCGCCGAGCGCGCGCCCGACCGATGCCTCGAGCCCTTCGGGCGCGCAGTACAAAAGCTCGTAGCGACCGGCGCGCAGCTCCGAAACGCGGGCGCGGCGCTCTTCGGCCGAGAGCGTGGAATTCAGGTAAGTGGCTCGCACGCCGACCTCGGTCATGGCGTCCACTTGATCCTTCATCAACGCGATCAATGGCGAGATGACCAAGGTGACGCCGCCCAAAATCCGCGCCGGAATTTGATAGGTGATGGATTTGCCGGCGCCCGTCGGCATGACCCCGACGCAATCTCGCCCGCTCAATACGGTGTCGATGATTTCCCGTTGCCCGGGCCGAAAGGCGTCATAGCCGAACGCCTCTTTCAGCACCGCACACGGATCGCTCTCTTTGTGCGCCTCGGCGCTCGTCACCAGCAGCGACGCGATTCTTTTCAGCATCTCCAGTAGGTCGGGCGAGAACGCGCTCGGGTTGCGTTTCCAGGCGAGGCGCAGCTCCGAAAGCTCCGCCTCGCACGCCCGCTGCTCGCCGACCGACAACACGGCAGCGACCTTCTCGGCCAGTGCGGTCGCACGCTCGCGCACGGACTCGGGGGCAATTTCGCTCAAAACAGCGGCCCGCGAAGATCGTTGCGCCGCTCGGGCCAAGTGCGCGCGCAAAGCGGTTTCACGAGGGCGAGCGGGTTCGGCGCGAGCTCGAGGTACTCAGGGAGAAATGCAGCATCTACGTCAGCGCGGGGCATTCGGCGCGCGCATTCTGCGCTCAGAGGTGCGTATTTGCCACAGAAACTCGGCTCGAAAGCGGGCACGCCCGGCGCACAGCCGAGCTGTGGCACCCGCCGCTCCCGAAAAAAACGTCGGGATTTGGCTGAGTTGTCCGGGCGGCGCGTCGATCGGGGCTGGCTGCTAGACTTGAAGCTTCACTTCGAGCGAACCTTGGCCTGTGAAAGCTAGCCGCCTCAGCCATTGGCTCCGTGTCTGCTTCTTGCTCGTGCTGTGTTCGCTCGCGGCGTACGCCTGCGGTGGCGCGCACTTCTCGGCCGGTGGCAGCGGTGGCACCGGCGCAACCGACGGCGGCATCTCCGGCAATTCGAGCGCCGGCACCAGCGCCGGCAAGGCGTGCAAGGGGCCGGAAGATTGCGACGACAAGGATCCGTGCACCGTCGACCAATGCGGGCCCGACGGAACCTGCAAGCGCGCGCCGAAGTGCGACGTGACCCAAAAGTGCTGCGATGGCGCCTGTGGCGAATGCTGTAGCAAGGCCGACTGCGACGACGGCGTCGCTTGCACCGACGACGATTGCTCGGCGGGCGCTTGCATCCATGCGCCCAACAACGTCGCGTGCGGCGCGGATCAATATTGCACCGTCGCCAACGGCTGTCGGCACAAAGAGAGCTGCGCGGGCCCCACTGATTTGCTGAGCTGCGACGACAAAAACACCTGCACGGAC
>Ga0207667_10005402_pt1 | contig 15581 bp, 14 predicted proteins | sample KBSCornC52_FD_184301 | JGI IMG/M metagenome (GOLD analysis project Ga0207667, IMG submission 184301) | Corn rhizosphere microbial communities from Kellogg Biological Station, Michigan, USA - KBS Corn C5-2 (SPAdes) (version 2) | ecosystem: Host-associated > Plants > Roots > Rhizosphere > Soil ... | reverse complement strand
TGCGGCTTTCGACCCAGGGCGCGGTGGCCGCCAGCGGATCGACCACCACATGCGCCGCCGCGTAGGCGATCCGGTTGAACGTCGGCCGCGCCGCGCCCGCGCTGACCGGCAGCGGCGTGTTACGGATACTGTAGCGCTCGAGCGTGCCGTCGGCCCGCGGCAGGGTGATCTCGGCCATCGCGTCAGGCGGCCCTGGTCCGGCGTGCCGGAGCCAAGTCTGGAACGTCGATCCAGCGGCGCTCCTTCCAGCTTTGCAGCGCCAGCTCGGCGAGCTGCACGCCTTTGGCGCCGGCGCGCAGGGTGAAGGTCCACGGCATGTCGGCGGCGACGTGCCGGATGAAATCCTCCCACTGCTGCTTGAAGCCGTTCTCGTAGACCACGGTGTTGGGCACTTCGTCCCAGGTTTCGTTGAAGACGATCGGCTGCGGAATGTCGGGGTTCCACACGGCGCGCGGCGTGCTCACGCGGTGTTGCGTCCAGCAGCGCTGCAGGCCCGCGACCGCGGAGCCGTGCGTGCCGTCGACCTGGAAGGTCACGAGGTCGTCGCGCTTCACGCGAACCGCCCACGACGAGTTGATGTGGGCGATGATGCCGCCTGCCAGCTCGAACGTCGCATAGGCGGCATCGTCCGCATCGGCACGGTAGGGCTGACCCTTTTCGTCGACGCGCTCGGGAATATGCGTCGCGCCCACGCAGCTCACCGCCTTGACGTCGCCGAACAGGTTGTCGAGCACGTAGCGCCAGTGCGGCAGCATATCGAGGATGATCCCGCCGCCCTCGGCCTTGCGGTAGTTCCAGGACGGCCGCTGCGCCGGCACGCCCCAGTCGCCCTCGAACACCCAGTAGCCGAACTCGCCGCGCACCGACAGAATGCGGCCAAAAAAGCCGCTGTCGACCAGCATCTTCATCTTGCGCAGGCCGGGCAGGAACAGCTTGTCCTGGACGACGCCGTTCTTGAGCCCGAGCGACTCCGCCAGCTCGGCGAGCGACAGCGCGTCGCTGAGGGTCTCGGCGATCGGCTTTTCGCAATAGACATGCTTGCCGGCCCGCATCGCCCTGGTAAGGAGCGCGGTGCGCATCTGCGTCGAGCCGGCATCGAAGAACAGCGTGTCGTCGGGATTGGCCAGCGCCGCGTCGAGGTCGGTGCTCCAGCGCGCGAGGCCGTGCTGTTTGGCGATGGCCTCGATCTTTTCGGCATTGCGGCCGACCAGGATCGGGTCGGGCATCACCCGGTCGCCGTCGGGCAGCAGCACGCCGCCCTGTTCGCGGATCGTGAGGATCGAGCGCAAGAGGTGCTGGTTGAGCCCCATGCGGCCGGTGATGCCGTGCATGATGAGTCCCAGGCGCTTGGTGGCCATCCGATCCTCCCGTAGTTGTAACCAGATAGTTACAAAACTGTACGGGGAATGGCAAGCGATGGGCCGGTTGCCCGTGCCGCCGGTGGCCGACGGAGCCTTCCACGCTGTGGGCCGCGGGAATGACGCCGTGGCCAGCCTAAGCGTCGCTCGAGCGCTTCCACAGGTTCAGCGAGGAATCGACGGCGTATTTGTCGATCTCGCGCAGCTCCTCGTCGGTGAAATCGAGGTTGTCGATCGCCTGCACGCCGTCCTCGAGCTGCGACATGCGCGACACGCCGATCAGTGCGCTGGTCATGCGCGGATCGCGCAGCACCCAGGCGATGGCCATCTGCGCCAGCGTCTGGCCGCGCCGCTTGGCGATGTCGTTGAGGGCCCGCACGCGGCCGATCACCTCGTCGGTCAGCATCTTCTGGTCGAACGAGCCCGGGGCGGCCGCCCGGCTGTCCTGCGGCACGCCGTTGAGATACTTGCTGCTGAGCAGGCCCTGCGCCAGCGGCGAAAACGCGATGCAGCCGATCCCGTCGGCCTCGAGCCGGTCGAGCAGGCGGTCCGCTTCGGTCCAGCGGTTGAGCATCGAGTAGCTCGGCTGGTGGATGAGGCAGGGCGTGCCGAGCTCGCGCAGGATCTTCGCGGCCGCTGCGGTGCGGTCGGAATTGTAGGACGAGATGCCGACATAGAGCGCCTTGCCCTGCCGCACCACGTGGTCGAGCGCGCCCATCGTTTCCTCGAGCGGCGTGTTCGGATCGAAGCGGTGCGAGTAGAAGATGTCGACATAATCGAGCCCCATGCGCTTGAGGCTCTGGTCGAGGCTCGCGATCAGATATTTGCGGCTGCCCCATTCGCCGTAAGGGCCGTCCCACATGCGGTAGCCGGCCTTGGTCGAGATCAGCATCTGGTCGCGGTGGGCGGCGAAATCCTCGCGCAGCAGGCGGCCGAAATTGAGCTCGGCGCTGCCCGGAGGCGGCCCGTAATTGTTGGCGAGGTCGAAATGCGTGATGCCCAGGTCAAAGGCCCGCACGCAGATGCTGCGGATCTGCTCGAACGGCACTTCGCCGCCGAAATTCTGCCAGAGCCCAAGGGACACTGCGGGCAGGGCGAGCGAGCTCCTGCCGGTTGCACGATATTTCACAGAGATTCTCCTCTGACGCCTGAGGCGGCACGTCTTTCGGCCGCTTGCCGAACCAATTGGTTACCGGCCATGCTATAGCCGGCGACAGGACAAGACGAGGACCAATACCATGGCGGCACCCGCCACCGTGATGATCACCGGCGGCGCCGGCAATCTGGGCCAGAAGCTCGCCCTCCATCTGTCGTCGCGCGACTGGTGCAGGCGCGTGCTGCTGATCGATCGTGTCGCCGCCAACTGCCCACCCAAGGCCGAAGCGATCGTCACCGATCTCGGCGATCCTCACGCGAAAGCCTGGCAAGATGCGGTCGCCAGCGCCGATGCCATTGTCCACTTCGCGGCCGCCAACCCCTATCCGGATTGCACCTGGGCGGAAGGCGTGCGCTCCTTCGACATGACCGCCAATCTGCTGGCGCGTGCGGCGGATCGGCCGCGCCGCTTCGTCTTTGCCAGCTCCAACCACGTGATGGGCGGCTACAAGGAGGACGAGCTTGGCCCGGGCGAACTGACGACGGAGCTGCCGCCCAGGCCGGGCACGCGCTTCTACCTCGCCGGCGGCTACCGCGCGCACGCGCCCTACGCCACCTCCAAGCTCATGGGCGAGCGGGCGCTGCTGGCGACGGCTGCGGGGTCGGGCGGCAGGCTTACCGGGGTGGCGCTGCGCATCGGCTGGTGCCAGCCGGGGGAGAACCACCCGCGCACCATCAGCGGCGACGGCCTGCCCGATGCCGAGCACGGCACCGGCTACGACGGCCGCGACCGCGACATGCGCTGGTTCCGCTCGATGTGGCTCTCGAACCGCGATTTCATCCAGGCCTTCGAACGCGCGCTGACCGCCGATGCAGGCGGCTGGCCCGCGCCGGGCATCGTCGTCAACGCGGTCTCGGCCAATGCGGGCACGCCATGGGAGCTCGGCGGCGCACGTGCTCTCATCGGCTACGCACCCGTCGACAATGTCTGGAACGAACTTGGTTGAACGGGAGTCGCGGCCACCCACGGAATCTGCGAAGACGGCGGCACAAACAGGACCACACATGACAAAACGCATCGTCATCACCGGCGGCACTTCGGGCATCGGCCGCGCCGCCGCCCTCGGCTTCGCCAAGGCGGGCTGGCAGGTCGCCACCTGCGGCCGCCGGCAGGACCGGCTCGACAGCCTCAAATCCGACGCGGATATTGCGCTCGCCGCGGTCTGCGACGTCACCGATCCCGAGGCGGTCGCCCGCTTTTTCGCCGAGGTGAAGCGCAGCTTCGGCGGCATCGACGTGGTCTTCAACAATGCCGGCGTTTTCGCCCCGATGGCGAGCATCGGCGACCTCGACGTCGACATCTGGCGGCGCATGGTCGACGTCAACCTCAACGGCGTCTTCTATGTGGCGCGCGAAGCCTTCCGCATGATGCGCGAGCAGTCGCCGCAGGGCGGCCGCATCATCAACAACGGCTCGATCTCCGCCTACATGCCGCGCCCGCAGGCCGCGAGCTATACCGCCACCAAGCACGCCGTGACCGGGCTCACCAAGGCGATCTCGCTCGACGGCCGCGCCGTCAACATCGCCTGCGGCCAGATCGACATCGGCAACACCGCGACCGATATGACGGCGGCGATGTCCGGCGGCGTGCTGCAGGCCGACGGCAGCACGCGCGTCGAGCCGCGCTTCGACGTGAAGTACGTGGTGGACGCGTTGCTCTACATGGCCGGGCTGCCGCTCGAGGCCAACGTGCAGTTCATGACGGTGATGGCGACCACCATGCCCTATATCGGCCGCGGCTAGGAGATTTCAGATGCACATTCTCATCATCGGCGCTGCCGGCATGGTCGGCCGCAAGCTCACCGACGCGCTGGTCAAGGCGGGCGAGCTCGGCGGCAAGGGCATCGAGCGGCTGACGCTGGCCGACGTGGTGATGCCTGCGAAGCCTGCCTTCGGGGGTGCTGTCGAGGCCATTGCCACGGACCTCAGCGCGCCGGGAGCCGCCGCTGCGCTGACCGCCAAGCGGCCCGACCTGATCTTCCATCTGGCCGCGATCGTTTCGGGCGAGGCCGAGGCCGATTTCGAGAAGGGTTATCGGATCAATCTCGACGGCACGCGCGAGCTGCTGGAAGCGGTCCGCAAGGAGGGCGCCAAGTCGCCGTACAAGCCGCGGCTGGTCTTCACCTCATCGATCGCCGTGTTTGGCGCGCCGTTCCCGGAGGCGATCGGCGACGAGTATTTCTCGACCCCGCTTACCAGCTACGGCACGCAGAAGGCGATCGGCGAGCTGCTGCTCAACGATTATTCTCGCAAGGGCTTCCTCGACGGCGTCGGCATCCGTCTGCCCACCATCGTGGTGCGGCCGGGCAAGCCGAACGCGGCGGCCTCGGGCTTTTTCTCCAACATTCTGCGCGAGCCGCTGGTCGGGCAGGAGGCGGTGCTGCCGGTAAGCCGCGACGTGCGCCACTGGTTCGCAAGCCCGCGCGCCGCCGTCGGCTTCCTGCTGCATGCCGCGAGCATGGACACGACGGCGCTGGGCTGGCGCCGCACCATCACGGCGCCGGGCCTGACCGCCACGGTGGGCGAGGAGATCGACGCGCTCCGCCGCGCCGCCGGCGACAAGGCGGTGGCGCTGATCCGCGAAGAGCCGAACGAGACCATCGTCCGGATCGTCGCGGGGTGGCCGCGCAATTTCGACGCGAAGCGCGCGCTGTCGCTCGGGTTCAGAGCCGAGAGCAGCATGGACGAGATCATCCGCGCGCATGTCGAGGACGAGCTGGGCGGACGGATCGGCGGATAACTGCGGCCACTCGGGAGCCCTCCCGCCCCACCCACCGGCTCATTCCCGCTTTCGCGGGGATGACTCCCTGGATGCGGTGACATCGGTGGACAAGCAGAACCACGCTTCAATGCAGAGTGTCTTGACCCTCACCGCATATTCCCCGTGTGGCCTTGCGAGTAGCGGCCGGGCTGCGGCCAGACGGTCAACCCGTGCGGGCCGGGGCCGGCCGGGATTTTCTTGACCGCGCCGGTGTCGGTGTCGATGTCGTAGACCTCGGCGTCGAAGCGGCCGGAGAACCACAGATGCTTGCCGTCGATGCTGACATTGCCCATGTCGGGGCTGCCGCCGCCCGGGATGTCCCAGCGGCCGATCATCGTCCGGCTTGCGAAATCGATGATCGAGATGCTGCCCGGCCCGCGCGGCTTGGCGTGATCGGGGTCGTGCGAACCGCGGTTGGAGACGTAGAGCTTGGTGCCGTCGCGGCTGACGACGAAGCCGTGCGTGCCGACGCCGGTAGGAATGAAGCCGATCTTGGTGAAGCTTTCGCCATCGACCAGGAAGACGCCGTCGTTCATCATGTCGGCGACGTAGAACACCTTTCCATCTGGTGACAGCCGGATGTCCTGCGGCATGCCCATGTCGGCGAGCTTGAGATAGCCGAGCACCGTGCCGGTGTTGAGGTCGATCTTGGCGAGGCCGCCATTGCCGAACTCGCAGGTGAAGATGGCGTAGGAATTGTCGGCGGCGAAATCGGCATGGTTGATGCCGTCGCAGCCAGGCACCTCGATGGTCGACTTGAGCGCCATGGTGTGCGGGTCGCGCAGCTCGAGCTCGCGGAAATTCTCCGCGACCACGATGGCCGAGCTGCCGTCAGGCATGAAGTACATGTTGTAGGGATCGTTGACAGGAACGGGCTTGCCCGGCTTGCCGGTCAGCGGATCGATCGGCGTGAGGCTGCCCTTCTTGGTACCGCTGGCATTATTGGTGACCCACAGGGTCTTCAGATCCCACGACGGCACGACGTGCTGCGGGAACATGCCGACGCGGTATTTGTCCACCACCTTGTCGGTCGCCGGATCGATCACGTGCACCCAGTCGGAGGTGGAGTTCGGGACATAGACCCGCGACAGAGCGCCGGCCGTCGCCGGGCTGACGTCGTTCGGACCGGTATGCGCGTAGATGTTCACCGGCGCGGCAGGCGGCGGGGCATCGTCGGCGACAGCGAGGGGGACGGACGCGAGAAAGGCAACGCCCGCGACAAGCAGAAGTCGGTTCATTTATGTGTCGTTTGTTGTGCGATGAAGTGCTGGATGTCCTCGACCGTGCCCGCAACGATGAGGTCGACGCCGAGTTGCCCGAGCGCAGCAGTGGAGCGGGTCGGATCGCCACCATAGACGCCGTCTTTGGCGGTGAAGCTGCTGCCCTTGGCCAGCTCGTCGGCGCGGACCAGGTCCGGGGCGAGGGCCAGCGTCAGCGAGGTATCGGCCAAACCGGCATGCGTGCCGAGCTCACCTTGTTTGACGCCGGCGGCGAGCAGCGCCTGCACGTAGCCCTGCTCGGTGATGTCGTAGTAGTTGCGGTCGGCGAAGACGCGGGCAGGGCTCTTCTGCCACTTCTTGTTGAGGGTGTCGGCCACCGCCGTCAGGTCGGCCTGGTAGCCGCCGTGATCGCCGATCAGCACGATGGTGGTGAACCCGGCATGCCGGAAGCTGGCGGCGGCCGATTCGAGCAGCGCCTTGAACGTTGCGTCGCCGATCGTGATCGTGCCGGGAAACGCCATGTGCCCGGTAGGCGGATCGATGTTGCCCTCCGGGACGTAGGCCACCACCGGTGCGACCAGCGTGTGCCCCAGCGCCACGGCGATCTTTGCCGCCATGATCTCGACCCGCCCATTGTGCTTGCCGAGGGCCATCGCCGGCCCGCTCTGCTCGGTGCCGCCGATCGGAACGATGATTGTCGTGGTACCGCTATCGATCGCGGCCTTGAGCTCGGTCCAGGTGAAATCTTCGAGGCGCACGCTCCCGGCGCCATGCGCAGCGGATGCGCCGGCGATCAGGGCCAGGACGAGGCCGAGCACGGCGCTCTTGCGCTTTGCAGTCACAGTCAGGAACCGAGCTGTTGCGCCGTAACGTTAGGCGAGGCGGGTCGTGCTGTCACTTTACACTTGCGTAAGTCAGGGCTGCGCCTGCGCTTCGGAACGCGTCAGCGGCGGCGGGGCCGCCTGCCGGCGCTCGAACAGGGCGCGCGCGAAGCCATGCGCCGGGCGTTCGATGCCGATATGCAGCAGCCAGGCGCTACCGAAGCAGAAGCCGAGCAGCAGCGGCACGCCGAGCAGGCGGCCCCATTCGGGCACGTGGTAGTATTCGAGGCCATAGGCGAGCCACAGGATGAACATCACGTGGACGAGATAGAGCGGGAACGAGATGCGGCCGAGCAGCACGCTGAAGGGCGTCGAGAACCACGCGTTGGCGGCGCCGCGACCGGCGGCGAGGCCATAGACCAAGAGGCCGAACAGCAGCGGCGCCGCGCCGGAGGCGTGCGGGATCGCCATGTCGACGACGACCAGCAGCAGCGCGAGATCGGCGATCCGGCCCTGCAGTGTTCGCCAGACATCGGGCGTCAGCCGGTGCAGCCGGCAAAGCACGATGCCGCCGCAGAACGAGCCGATCATGCGGGGCAGGGCGCCCCAGAAGATGTCGTCGTCGTAGAGCCGGCCGCTCATGCGGAAGCTGACCATGACCGGGAACAGCAGGCACACGATGGCCATGGCGATCAGCGCCGGCCGGTTGCGGATGCGGGTGGCGACCACCGCGATGAACGGGAATGCCACGTAGCCCACGAGCTCGGCGCTCAGCGACCAGGTCGGCTGGTTCCAGTCGCCGTCGGCCGGCAGCCACCAGCGATTGGCGAGAAACAGCGTGCGGACGAAGGCGGTGGCGGTGAGGTTGGTCGGGACCGCCGCCTGCGCGAACCAGGTGCGGAACGCCGCGTCGATCGTCACCAGCGCCAGGATCATCAGCAGGACCGCCGTCGAGACGGGATAGATGCGCAGCGCCCGCAGTGCCGCGAACCGTCCAAGCTTCTCCCAGCTCAGCGCACGGAACTGCTTTTCGTGCGTCAGCATCAGCACGAAGCCCGAGAGCACGAAGAACAGATCCACGCCGGCCCAGCCGCCGCGCAGCAGCGGTACACTGCCCAGGGCGCCGATGCCGAGCTGATGCGAAAACGACTGCAGATGATAGACGAGCACCCACAAGGCGGCGATGCCGCGGACGCCCGTCAGGCTCGGAATATTGCTGGTACTGCCTCGGGCCGCCATCGCCTCGCCATAGCCGGGAAGTTGCTCGGCCACAACGTCGGGCCGGCCGGTCGGTTCACTCCCGGATGGAGGAGAGCAGGGTTTCCCGCGCTGTCTTCAGATGCGCCTTCGCGGCGGCCTCGACGCGCGGCCATTGCTGGCTCGTCAGGGCGTCAATATAGACCATGTGTTCCTTGATCGCGGTGGCGTTGCGCTGCCGCTCCTCGGCTTTATTCCATTGATAATGATAGTGAAAAATGAACGCCATGATGTCGTAGAAATCGCGCATGAAGCGGTTTGCCGAGGCTTCGAAGATCAGCCGGTGGAAGCGGGCGTCGAGCTCCGAGAAGTCCTGGAACCGGCGGTCGATGTCCCTGGCGAGGGCCTGGTGCTCGGCCTTGAGCTCGCGCAATTGCGACCACGACATATGCCCTTTGGGGAGCGAAATGAACGCTTTCGCGCTGGTGATTTCGAACATTTCGCGCACCGCGAACAGCTCGGCCGCAAAGTCGGTGGTAATGCCCTTGAAGATCCAGCTCGAATTGGGCCGCTTCTCGATCAGCCCATAGCGCGCGAAGCCGTTGAGGAATTCGCGCAGCGCGGTGGTCGAAACCCCGAACAGGCGCGCGAGCTCGAGCACGTTGATGGTCGCGCCGCCCTTGAGATCGCTGCGCAGCATCCATTCCATGAACTTCGACTCGACGTGCCGCGACGTCGCGACCGTTTCGGCGCCGGGGAACTGCTCGGCGACAGTTGGATTGGCGACGACCACACGCTCGCGGCCGGGGCTGATGAAGCCGCGGTCGGTGAGTTCCTGCAGGGCCTTGCGGACAGTGGTGCGGCTGACCGCGAGCTCGTGGCTCAGGGCGTTCTCCGAGGGGACGCGCTCGCCGCGACCGACCCGCGAGATGATTGACAGGGCGCCGTTGAACGCCTGCTTGTAGACCGCATCGTTCTTCACCACGCCCCCATCGGATCGGCTCAGCGGCCGCGGCGTCGCAACTGGTCGAAGAACACGATCAGGATGATCAGGCCGCCGGTGATGATCTGCTGCCAGAACGAATTGACGTTGAGCAAATTGGCACCGTTGTTGATGGTCGCGAGAATGAAGGCGCCGATCAGCGGCCCGTGCACCGAGCCGACCGCGCCGAACAGCGAGGTGCCGCCGATGACCGACGAGGCGATGGCCTGCAACTCCCAGCCATTCGCCTGCGTGGCGTTGCCGATGCCGATGCGGGTGGCGAGCAGGATGCCGACGAAGGCGGCGAACACGGCCGACAGCGAATAGGCGATATAGATGATGAACTGCACGCGAACGCCCGAGAGCCGCGCCGCCTCCGGGTTCGAGCCGACGGCGAAGATGTAGCGGCCCCAGCGTGTGTGGTTGAGGAAGATGTAGGAGGGGATGCCGACCAGAACCACCATCCAGAACAGACTCGGGACGCCCAGCCAATCGAGCGTGGCGAAATCGGTAAAGCCCTTGTCGGTGATGCTGATGGTCGCGCCGTTGGTCATCAGCAGGCCGATGCCGCGCAGCGACGTGAGCGTTGCCAGCGTGATGATGAAGGGCGGCAGGCCCATCTTGGTGATGCCGAAGGCGTGGAAGATGCCGATGGCCAATCCGACCAGCAGCGTGAGGACGATCGAGAGCCACACCGGCACGCCGGCCTGGATCAGCATGGCGATGACCACGGTGGTGAAGCCGGCGATGGCGCCCACGCTGAGGTCGATGCCGGCCGTGATGATGGTGAAGGTTTCGCCGAGCGCCAGGACGGCGATCATCGAGCCCTGCCGAAGCAAATTGGGGATGTTGCGTTCGGTCAGAAAGTTGGGCGTCGCAATGGAGAGCACCACCCACAACAGCAGCAGGATGCCGACCAGCGTCAGGGCGAACAGGAAGTTGTAGTTGCGCCGCGCCCGCCGGGCCTCCTTCGAGACTGCTTCCTCCATTGCGGTGGTCATGGATTCCCCCTGCTCCAATTTTGTTTGTCACGTTTCCGAACCGGAGAACCGGTTCCACTTTTCCTGGAAACGCTCTAGACGCCGATTGCTTCGGCGAGGACTTCTTCGTGACTTGCCTGGTGAAAGCGGTTGCTGCCGGTCAGCTTTCCGTCGCGGAAGACGTGCAGCGTGTCGGCCAGCTCATAGACTTCGGGCAGGTAGGACGAGATCAGGATGATGCCGGCGCCGTTCTTCAAAAGCTGCGCCAGCAGCCGATAGATCTCGGCCTTGGTGCCGACATCGACGCCCACCGTCGGCTCGTCGAAGATGAAGAGGTCGGCGCCGTGGTTGAGCCACTTGCCGATCACCACCTTCTGCTGGTTGCCGCCCGACATCGAGGAGACCAGCGAACGCCGGCTGGGCGTCTTGATCGACAAATCGCGGATCTGCTGGTCGGCGTGCTGGGCCTCTTCACGGCCGGAGATGGTGATGCCGTGCGTCAGCCGGTCGTAGATGGGCAGGTTGATGTTGAAGCCGATCTGCAGGTTGAGATTGAGTCCCTGGTCGCGCCGGCTCTCGGGAGCCATCGCGATGCCGAGCTTGATCGCCTGCCGCTCGGTGCGAATATCGACGGGTTGGCCCTTCCACAGGATTTCACCGGAGGTCCTGGGATTGCGGCCGAACACGCTCATGGCGAATTCGCTGCGCCCCGCGCCGATGAGGCCGTAAAGACCGACGATCTCGCCGCGGCGAACGGTGAGCGAAATATCCTCGAAGCCTTTGCCCGAGAGGTTCCTGGTCTCGAGCAGCACTTCGCCGATCGGCACCTGCTCCTTGTGATAGATCTGCTCGATCGAGCGGTTGATCATCAGGGACACCAGCTCGTTCTCGTTGGTGTCCTTGATGTTCCGGGTGCCGACCAGGGTGCCGTCGCGCAGTACCGAGACGCGATCGGCGAGCTCGAACACCTCCTCGAGGCGGTGGCTGATGTAAACGATGGTGACGCCCTGGTCGCGCAGCCGCCGGATCAACGTAAAAAGCTGCGCCGCTTCCTGGCGCGTCAGATAGGCCGTGGGCTCGTCGAAGATCAGGAACCTGGTCCCGCGCAGGGCGGCGCGGGCGGTGGCGACGAGCTGCTGCTGCCCGATGGTGAGGCTGCCGAGCTCGGCGCCCGCAGGCAGGTTGAACCCCATGTCGTCGAGCAGGCGCTGCGCCTCGCCCCGCATCTCGCGCTTGTTCAGGAGCCCGTATTTCAGGCGCTCATCGCCCAGAAAGATATTGGCCGCGACCGACAGGTGACGGCAGAGCACGACCTCCTGATGCACGGCGTTGATGCCGTGATCGATCGCTTCCTGCGGCGTGTCGAGGCCGACCGCAGCGCCGTTCCAGAAGATTTCGCCGCCGGTGCGGCGGATGACGCCGGTCAACAGCTTGATCAGCGTCGACTTGCCGGCACCGTTCTCGCCGACGATGGCGTGAATTTCGTCGTAGTTGAACGCAAGGGTCGCCGGCTTGAGCGCCAGCACCGGCCCGTAGTGCTTTTCGAGATTGCGCAGCTCGAGAATGGGCCCGTCATGTCGCCCGTTGCCCTGCGCAGCCGCTTTGCCGCCCGGCGCGACATCCGAAATGGTCATTGGTTCGCCTCCGCCCCCGAGGACAATGCAGACACGGGCGCCGCCCCCTGTCAAATCCGACAGGGGGCAACTTCCATAGGTGTTACTTGCAGTCCAGCTTGGGGTGGATCAGCGCGGCGATCTTGGGATCGCTCTCGTTCGCCTTGGTGACGAGGTTGGCGCCGGTATCGACGTTGGCCTCAACCTTCTCGCCCTTGGACACGGCCAGCGCGGTCTTCACGCCGTCATAGCCCATGCGGTAGGGATCCTGCACGACGAGCGCGGCAGTGGTGCCGTCGTCGAGGAAGCCGAGGGTCTTGTCGTCGCTGTCGAAGTTCACCAGCGCGACCTTGTCGGCCACCTTGTTCTCGGCGATCGCCTGGCCGGCGCCTTCACCCATGATCAGGTTGTCGGCGAAGATGCCGACCAGGTTCGGGTTGGCGGTCAGCAGGTCGGTGGTGATGTTGAGGCCGGTGGTGGCCTGGCCGTCGGCGACCTTGGTTGCGATCAGGTGCAGGTCGGGATATTTCGCCGCGATTTCTTCGGTGAAGCCCTTGTCGCGCGCCGTGAGCGAGCCCACGCCAGGGAGCGAGTTGATCAGCGCGACATCGCCCTTAATGGCGCCGGTCTTGGCCTTGATCGCGTCGGCGAGGCCATCGGCGGCGACCTTGCCGCCCGTCTCGTTGTTGGTGGTCAGGAACGAGCTGAAGGCCTTCGAGTCGGCCGAGGAGTCGATGCCGATGATCGGCACGGACTTGGCCGCTTCGTCGATCGGGGCGCCGAGGGCCTTGAACTCGGTCGGCGAGATGACGATCGCGGCCGGCTTGCCGGCGACGGCGTTCTCGAGGATCGAGATCTGGCCATTGATGTCGGATTCGGACTGCGCGCCGAGCTGCGGCACGTTGACGTTGAGATCCTTGCCGGCCTGGCAGGCGCCCGCAAGTACGATCTGCCAATAGGGCGAGGTCGTGTCCTTGACGATCACCGGAATGGTCGGGTTGTCGGCGCGGGCCGGACCGAGCGCGATCAGGCCGGCGGCCACTGCCAGAGCGGAAATCTGCACGGCCCTGAGGCCGAGGCGTTTAATTGACATGTCCTTCTCCCTTGAGAGCGCCGTTTGAACCATTTGTGCCTGGCGCCGGCTGGAAACTATGCACAAAAAACCGCTATCGCCAAACGTTTTTTATGCATATGAAGCAGCACAGACGGAAAACTGGAGTTGCTGCGGATGCGGGCCCTTTGCTGTGTCGAACCCGGTCGCCTCGAACTGATTGAGATCGCTCCGCCGGTCCCGCCCAAAGGGTGGGCGCGGGTGGCCATTGCGCATGTCGGCATCTGCGGCACCGACTATCACATCTTTGAAGGCACCCACCCGTTCCTCGCTTATCCGCGGGTGATCGGGCACGAGCTCTCCGGCCGCGTCGTCGAGCCGGGCGACAGCGGGCTCGCGGCCGGCGACCCGGTGGTGATCAACCCCTATCTCAATTGCGGACACTGCGAGGCGTGCCTGCACGGCACGCCCAATTGCTGCGAGAGCCTCAAGGTGCTCGGCGTGCATACCGAGGGTGGCATGACCGAAGAGATCGTGGTGCCCCCGGGCAACCTCTACCGTGCCGACGGGCTGGACCTGACCGATGCGGCGATGGTGGAATTCCTCGCGATCGGCGCGCACGCGGTGCGGCGCTCGCAGATCGAGCCGGGCCAGCGCGTACTGGTGATCGGCGGCGGGCCGATCGGCCTCGGCACGGCGATCTTCGCACGCATTGCCGGCGGCGATGTCACAGTGCTCGACGCCGCGGACGACAAGGTGGACGCCTCGCGCGGCTTCGGTTTCCGCGCCGCGGGGCTGAGCGAGGTCGAGGGCGACGCGTTCAAGGCAGCGCGCCGCACCGGCTTCGACGTGGTGCTCGATGCCACCGGCTCGCTGCGCTCGATGGCGGCGGCGATCAATTATGTCCGCAACGGCGGCAGCCTGACGCTGGTCGGCGTCACCAGCGGCGACCTGGTATGGCCCGACGGCGAGGTCCATCGCCGCGAGCTCACCATCCGCTCCTCGCGCAACGCCACCGATGTGGACTTCCGGCACGTGATGGACTCGATCCGCAACGGTTCCGTTCCGGCCAAGAAGCTTGCCACGCACGCGACCGACCTCGACCACGTGGCCGACAGGCTCCCCGGCTGGGCCAAGGATCGCAGCGGCTTGATCAAGGCCATCGTCACCATCTGACTTGGCCGCACCGGGTGTGCGCGCTAGACAGGCGCGCATGCACACCACCGAATCCGCCGCGGCGCGCTACGCCGACATCGAGACCTGGTCGACCGCGCAACTCGTTGCAGGGATGATCGACAGCCAGCGCGAGGGGCTGGACGCCGTCGCCGCTGCCGCGCCGGCACTCGCCAGAGCCGTCGACGCCATCGCCGACCGGCTCGGCAGCAGCGGGCGGCTGATCTATCTTGGTGCCGGCACCTCGGGCCGCATCGGCGCCCAGGACGGCGCCGAGCTGCCGCCGACCTTCAACTGGCCCTACGAGCGGGCGATCGCACTGATGGCCGGGGGCCCCGGCGCGCTGCTCAAGGCCGTGGAAAATGCCGAGGACAGCCTGACGGCTGCGGCCGAGAGCCTCGACGCACTCGGCGTGAACCGGGCGGACGCGGTGATCGGCATCGCCGCCAGCGGCAACACGCCCTACGTCACGGCGGGTCTCGAGCATGCGCGGCGGAAGGGCGCGCTGACCGTGGGTATCATCAACAATCCGGGCGGCACCGTCGGCCAGGCCGCCGAGATCGAGGTGCTGCTCGCCACCGGCGCCGAGTTCCTCGCCGGCTCGACGCGGATGAAGGCGGGCACCGCGCAGAAGGTCGCGCTCAACGTGATCTCGACCGGCGTGATGATTCGGCTCGGCTATGTGTATCGCGGCCTGATGGTCGAGATGCGGCCGACCAATGCCAAGCTGCGCGAGCGCTCGGTGCGCATGGTGATGGAGCTCACCGGCGCCGACGACGCCGCGGTGCGCGCGACCCTGGAGCAGGCTGGCGGCGTGATCAAGCTGGCCACGGTCATGCTGCTCCTGAAGCTCGACCGCGCCGGGGCGCAGGCGGCGCTCGACCGGGCCGGCGGCAATCTGCGCAAGGCGCTGGCGTGAACATATCGGTCAGCGCGGCGCCGACGGCGGCCGAGCTCGAGCGCATCGGCGGCGGTCTCGCGAGCTTCAACGACTCCGATGTGGGCCCGGCCGGCCGTGTGGCCCTGGCGGTGCTGGTGCGCGACGCGGCTGGGAAGCTCTGCGGCGGCATTTCCGGCTACACGGCATGGGGCTGGCTCTACGTGCAGTGGCTGTGGCTCGACGCCGGCCATCGCGGGCAGGGGTTGGCGGCGCAGATGCTGGCGGCGGCGGAGGTGGAGGCGAAGGCCCGCGGCTGCCATGGCGCGTATATCGATACGTTCAATCCGGTGGCGCTGAAGGTGTACATCCGCGCCGGCTATGTGCCCTTCG
>Ga0207667_10005401_pt1 | contig 15582 bp, 13 predicted proteins | sample KBSCornC52_FD_184301 | JGI IMG/M metagenome (GOLD analysis project Ga0207667, IMG submission 184301) | Corn rhizosphere microbial communities from Kellogg Biological Station, Michigan, USA - KBS Corn C5-2 (SPAdes) (version 2) | ecosystem: Host-associated > Plants > Roots > Rhizosphere > Soil ... | reverse complement strand
CATGGGTCGGATCGAAAATCTGACCTGAATTGATTACGAGCGAGCCTTGGTTGGCACCGGCAATTGTTTTTCAACTAGAGCGAAATGGCGCGCTCCTCGGAGCGCACGGAGTGGTACGCTCAAATAGTGCTTGACACCGCCGACATTGTCAGAGAGACGATTTAACGTCAACTCAGGTTGGGTCTTGCAAGGGTCAGATCCAACAACGCGGAATAGCCTTTTCTTGCGTTACATGAATGATTTCAGCGCGGCGCCAGGGTTTGATAACGCGTGATGGTGTAGCCGAGAGCTGCCCCAAGAAATACATCGGACGGAAAATGAGAAAGCGTGGTCACGCGGGAGAAGCTGACGGCGGTTGCGAAACCATACGACACCCAAGGCACCCAGCGGTGGTTGCGATACCGCGTGGCGATTACGGTAGCGATCGAAAAAACCCCAGCTGCATGGCCGGATGGGAATGAACTTCCCTTGAGTGGAGATTTGCCGCTGCTGAAAAAGGTGTCATTAAATGGCTCCCCGGGGGGAATATCACTCGGCCGTTTTCTACGAGTGGCGGCTTTGATCGCAAGGTCAACAACCACGGTGTCAGCATAAGCCAACCCCGCCAGTATTCCTGTACCCACCTGATAACTGTCATGCCGAACGTAGCCTGCCACCAGAAGGGAGGCTGGCACGGCGACTATTTCGCCTGCCGTAATGGGTGAATCGAAGACATCATTAATATCGTCGAGGTTCCTGGCGTGATCGCGAAAGTAGGGCATCGCGTGCGGATCAGCTACGATGAGGCCCGCCGTTCCGCCCACAATCCCAAGTGTAGGCAGCCAGTAGTGCCCCTTTGCTAACTGAGTTGGGAATAACCAAATCCCTTTCTGATCGTGCAAGAAATCTTTGGGCACGGACCGCCAGGTGACCTCACGATCCGCTTGACTGCCATGCTTTGTTCGCAACGACTCCGCGGGGCTGTCGGGCAAATCGGCGTGAACGTCTTGTGCGTGACTCATACTAGGCCCTGCCCACATACCTGTGCACAAAGCCAGTAATAGGAGCCACGGCTTCTCTATCCGACGCATCGAGCCTTTGATGCACCTTTTCTAGGGAGGCGTTTGCACTACTTTGCACTTTTCGAAGCCTCAATGAGCCCTACGGCAATTTGTCGTCAACCGTGATGAAGCCGGAGGAGGCCAAATCGTGCGCCACCGACAGAGATTGTTTACCTTGACGGTACAGATGTCGGAGACTAGTCTTGGCCGTATTTAGCGCCTCGCGGAGTACTCCATGACGAATAATCTCCGCATTTGCATTCGGCGAGCTACCGCTCTTCTGGGTGGCCTGAGTTTGCTCGCGGCTTCCGCTATCTGCCAAGACAACGGCGAGCAAGGCACGAATAGCCGCGGCAGTCGCGCCGAGATTGCGATTACAGTTCGGGATGTGTCCCGTCAGGTAATTGGCGTTCCGACGATGGTGAAGCTCTACAAGAACGGGGCGCTGGAAGACCAGCGATCGACGACACAGGGGCGCGCCTTCTTCATTGTGCAAGGTCTAGGAGAATTTACCGTCAGTGTGGAAGCGACTGGCTACAAAGCAGCGCAAAAAGAAATTTCGATTGCGGTTGCGATTCAGTATCAAGAGGATGTTTATCTTGAACGAGACGCGAGCTCGGGGGATGGAAGGGAAGCTCCCGGCGGAGCCGTGCTTGCCCCGAAGGCGAGAGAGGCATTCAACAGGGGAACGCAGGCTCTGAAGGATGGGAAACTGGAGGAGGCTCAGAAGTACATTGGCGAGGCCATGAAACTCGCGCCTGCAAATCCGGATGTGCTTTACCTTCAAGCAATCGTCTATATGAAGCAAAGCAATTGGGAAAAGGCACAGCCCGCGCTGGAAAAAGCCAGCCGGATGGACCCCAATCAGCCCCACATTCTTGCCGGGCTGGGAATGGACCTTGTAAATCAAAGAAAGTTTGCGGAAGCCATTCCGTTGCTGGAGAAATCCCTCCGGTTGCAGCCGACATCAGGCTGGGAAACCAAATGGGCGCTCGCAAAGGCCTACTATCATCACGAGCAGTACGAACAGGCTTTGAAACTGGCCAATCAGGCGCATACGGAATCGCACGGATCGTCTGCCCAAGCCGAGTTGCTTCTGGCCCAGTGTCTGACGGTGATGGGGCACTATGAAGACTCCGCGCAAGTCCTGCGGGAATTCCTGAAAAGCAACACCGAAGGCCCCGACGCTACCACAGCGCGGCGTTGGCTGGAGCGCTTGACCACAGACAGGAAGATTCGCCCATAGACGTTCGGGCGTTACCACTGAACCCACGTAGTCCGTCGCTCCGTTTCGTTTAGCAAACTATGATTGAATTCTCCCAGGTTGAAGCGGCTTCATTGGCGCACGGCCGGTTTTCAGCGCCCAACCGACTGGACAGTGCTTTCATTGTTAACGATAAGGAGAAGAGCCGGTCTCCAGAACGGGATGCTATAAGCTCCCAAGTTATCGACGTCCTCTGAGGCACAAGAGATAAAGGAGACCGGCCACCAGGACAGCACAAGCGTTCAGAAAAATACAGAAACTAACCATTGGCTTAGATTTGGGTGATCGATCGAGCTGGTACTGCGTGTTGGATGAAAGTGGAACAGTTCCGGTGACTACGTATAACGCCTGGCCCGACTCCTGTCCTCAAGGCAGAACCAGAGGTCGCCTAACAGGTAGCAGCACCGGCTGAAACGAGAAACACCCAACTTGCAGCGGGCAGAAAGCTCATCAATGACTGCGGATGGGAGGGTGGCGACAGCGGCAACTGGGCAAAGGGAGAACCTTGTTTTATGAGACACAGCTCTAAGAGAACAACCGCAAAAGCAAAAACGAGTTGACAGGGACCGCCTTCTCATGGAAGGCATTATCACTGATTGACCGTAATCGGAGTGGAACTCGCGCCCTTTCCGTGCTTCGCGGTGAACTCCACTCTCATCAGAATCTGATCGAGTGCCGCACGGTCAAACAGCCGGCCATTCACGATAACCGCGTCGATGCGTTGGGTGTTTCGGATGTCGAAGAGCGGGTTGGCGTCCAGGAGGACCAAGTCAGCGATTTTCCCTGGCTCAACCGAGCCGAGGCTGGCTTCCATTCCAAGGAATCTTGCGGGGTTGCTGGTGGCTGTTTGCAGAGATTCCATCGGCGTGAAACCAGCTTCGACGAAATTTGCGAGTTCATCGTGCAAACTGAAGCCCGGCACAATGTAGACACCCGGTGCGGTATCAGTCCCGGACATGAAGGGTACCCCGGCACGGTGCATCGCACCAATCATCTCCAAATTGCGCGCGAAATACTCCTGGCGCAACGCAAGCGGATCGCGAAGAAGGTCAGGCATCATTTCATCGGTAAAGCGACGCCAGGTTACATCGCGCCAGTATGCCGGAATGTACTTGTCGAGCGGTTGATGCTTCAGATCGCGCTGGTCAAGAAACGTTCCACCCCGCTGCCATGCAAGAGTGGGCACTTGCCATGTCTGGTTCCGTGCCAGCAGCTTCACGAGGGCTTCGCATCGTTGCGAGTCCTGGGTGGTGACCAACAGTTTCAGGTCGCCCTTTCCCAGGACGAACTTGTCCTCTTCAGTAGAACAGCCTTCAAATATACCCATCAGGTGCTCGACGCTCTTTTGTCCCGCTTCGACGATCTCCTTAAGGCGAACGGAGTCCGGAACGTGGCCCACGATGGGTAAGCCCTGTTTGTGGGCCTCGGCAGCCGCGGCAAGATACGCATCGTGCAAAATCACTGACTGGACTTTGATGAAGTCCACGCCCTGCGCTTTGAGCAGATCCACGGCAGCTACGGCGCTGGCCGGGGTCGTTACCGGGATGGAACTAGGAAAACGCAGCTTGCCATTGGGCAGATAGCCGTCCAGCATGGGACCGGAGATGACCATGCGTGGGCCTACGATTTCGCCGGACGCGATCTGTTTGCGCCACTCCATGAGAACAGGAACGTCTCCGCCCATATCGCGAACGCCAGTGACGCCGTTTGCCACGAACAATGGCAGAATGATGTCACGGCCGCCTGGGAACCAATCCCCAAAGGCAGAGTGCACATGCATGTCCCAGAGACCCGGAATGAGGTAGTGCCCGGTAGCATTTATGAGTCGCGCATTCTTGGGAACGGTAGCTACTGAATCAGAAACCTCAATGATGCGGTTGCCCGAAATTACAATGGTTTGATCTGCTCGGACCGAGGACGTACCGGGATTGATTACTGTGACATGTGTGATAACGATCGGAGATGAGGCAGACCTCTGTTCAGCGTTGGCGGTTGACGCAAACAATCCGATTACAGTTAGCAACAACAGCCAGAAAGATCGACGAATCTTCATGGGAAGAGGGTACTACGTGCCCTTTACCCGCGACATGTTGTCTGCAGGCGCCATTACTCCCCGGCCCTGTGTACGTAGTTGGATTTTGGTATTGAGCGCTTGGCGGAACGGAATGCGATGGTCGGGTCCTGATCGTTACAGGATGGAATTAATCTATGGAACCGACGTACGCCCGCATGTGCGGCGGTGCGGCAGGGGGAGGAAGGTGGCTCCCCCTATGCCGATTTCGTACCCTCCCCCAGGTACTTTGCCAAATCGAACTAGTTGCCAATTGGGGTCAGACCCAAGCAACCTGCGTGCGTCGCACCGGTACCAGCAGAAGGAGTGAGGAAACGAACCACGTTGTCCTCGGTGGCGCAGAATTCCTTCACGCCAGTCGTGTTCAGGGTTGCCGGTGTTGCGCTAGCGTCGTACTGATCGTTCGTGGTTGCACCAGCCGACTTCGACGGAACGGCAGTGAACTTGAAACCGCTCTTCGGCGTCGCGCCTGAAAGGGCGAGTGTTAGGTCGATGATGCAAGCATTACCCTGAGCCGGACCAGCCGTGCAACCAGGATCGCCACTGGCAGGACCAAGGTCGCTCAGCTGTGCCGCGTATCCAAAGGTCGGATACGAGGTCTGCCTTGAAACTCGGGAGGATCGCTTATAGCGCATCCTGGCGCAATTTTATTTTGGCGATTCGGCGTGAAAGAGTTTTTCAACAGGCACAGGCGTTGTCACTCGTTGATGTTCCGTAAGCTGTATGCGACAGCGGCGTGGCATTCGGAGTTGAGCGTCACACTAAGTGCTCCACGGGGCGAAAATCGCGAATGTGGGGCAGCCTTCTGTGCCGCCTCGCTGCATCCAAGCTGACACACCAAACACAAAGGAGTGCAGCATGTTAAACGAAAATAAGGCTCTCAGCAGCTTCTCCGTCAACGACATTCAGAAGGCCAAAGATTTCTACGCAAAGACGCTCGGGCTCGAAGTGTCCGCTGGACCGGAGGGTACGCTGGTCCTAAGCAAGGCGAAGACTCTGATCTATCCGAAACCGAACCATCAGCCCGCCACATTTACTGTGCTGAACTTCCCTGTGGACAACGTGGAAAGAACGGTGGACGAGCTCAGCAAGCGCGGTGTGCGATTTGAAGTTTACAATGAGCCAAACTTGAAAACGGATGCGCGAGGCATTGCCCGCGGAAACGGCCCAACGATAGCATGGTTCAAGGATCCGGCGGGGAATATTCTGTCAGTGCTGGAGGCAGCGTAGTAGAAGGTAGTGCGTTTTTGCTAGCCCCGCTCTACCGGCGGGGCTTCTGCTTCCCTGATTTCATCAGAACTTAATCAGCGGAGCTTTCCAACCCATGGTTCCGCTGTGGAAATACGATCAATTTCCTTGGCCAGTTGGAGAACCTTTCCTGGTGAGTTACAGCCTTCGAGCACATGTATGCGTTCAGCATGCGCGGCCGGGAGGGAACCCTTTAAGACGAGCGTGAATGACGATTTCCTCGGATTTCGTTCATCTCTTCGCTGCGGTTTTCTGTAGGGCGGGTGCGACGGCAAGTTGGCCCTGCAGCTTGCTAACGACTGCCGCGGCGACTGACCGCGCGGCACGTGCATTGGGGTGCCGGTCCCAGGGCAGACGCCATGACGAATCGATGTCCACGAAAATGTAAGCAATATGAGCGTTGTCGAGAACGCGACGACGCAAGTCCTGCTCGGGTGGCGCTTCTTGCCCAAACTGTAGCACGACGAGAAACGATGCTGCACCGTACGCTCGTGCCAGTTCGTTGGTCGCACGAAATACGTCCTGCGTAGTCCTTACTCCGCGGCCAACCGTCTTGTCGGTTCGATACGGCACGATCAGCTTCGTCAGGGAAGCAAGCCGCGACCGTTGTTGCGCCGGCTGCCACACCAGACCAGGGCCAAGATGCGGTCGATCCTGATCCAAGTTCCGCCCGAACAGCGCCGTCATAAACAAGGACACTACCGCTACGGGTCGGCGGAAACGAGGCAATTCCGCCTGCAGCCTCATGTACGCCTGATCGTTACCATAGCCGTGGACTGCGAGATTCGCCGTCTGAATACCGGTCATCCCACCAACTTGCCCAGGTATGCTCTCTGCATACGTGAGTCCCTCACCAAACATCACTGACTCACCCGTAAACAAGATCGTTGGCCGCTCAGGATCGACGGGTTCGTCCATACCGCTGACCCGATATCCTGCAGGATCTATGGCGTAATCGATGACACGCCCGCCGACACTCTTGTGTCCAGTTCGCGCCGTCACCCATGTCCAGCCAAGCCTCGTGTCAACCTGCCGGCGCGGTTCGTCTTCAGCGGACAACCATTCAGCCGGACGCAGGTGCATATGGGTCAATAGGAGTTCACTCGCACCAAGTGCCAGAAACACTGCGATGACGATGCGGAGCAGCCCCGCAGGCGTTCGTGCGGCGAACTGCCCGGCCCGGCGGCGTGCTATGAATGCCAGCCATACACCAACGATCAACATCACCACCCGAGCGAATGTTTGGATCGCCACGTACCAGTGGCGCGGTAGAAAAAAGGATGGCACAAAGTGCCTGTCAAGAAATTGCTGATTCGCGATGAGCGCGCACGACAAGAAGGCAGCCCCCATGAGAGCTACCGTCGTCTCCGTTATTCGTTGTGCCCAAAAGGATTTCTGCCGCCAGGAAGGCACGGAGGGCTCGCGTTCCAAAGTTCACCTCGAGTTTGTGCGACAAGATGCATTGACGTTAGTTGGTTGCCCCAAGGAGGCGGATGCCATCGGGTTTTCCCTGCATATCCCCCTAGAGACTACATGGAGAGCGATGTGATGGATGAACAAGAATTCGCGATCTAACAAACTAGTGACAAATCTCATTTCCGGCCGGGAATATATTGACAGCGGGATGAATTCCGCTCGGCCCCATGAGCGACCCACAGCATTGGATCGAATGCTGACCCCTCTGCACCGCTGGATCTGGCGGGACACTGAACGGCGCATCCACAAACTGCTCCGTTTTGGCGAAACTGAAACTGACGGCGGACGCGACATTTTGCGCGCTTCCGAGCTTACTTCGGATCCTCTTTTACGACGCCTCTATCTAGAACATGCGATTGACGAGTTTCGTCACGGCGTCTTGTTTCGCCATCGGGCAGCAGCGCTTTTGAAAGTATCGGCTTCTCAGAGACATTCCGGTTTCCAAGGTGACTGGCTCGCCCCTGGTGGGCACGGTCTTGATGATCTCCAGGTGGATCGTGAATCGGACACCGACATGCTCGCCTTCCTGCACTTGTCAGAGAAGGCAGCCGCTAGCCGCTTCACCGTTTATCGCGACGTCATGGAGCATGATCTGCCGACGCGCGCCGTCTTCGAGGAAATTCTGCACGACGAGACCTTTCATATGGGTTACACACTCACGCAACTAGCCCGTGTTGAACCCCGGCGTCACAAGCATCATTTGTGGCGTGCACGTTTTAGCCGCCTCTGGAAAGCCTACTTACGCCTGGCAACGGGCTTCGCGGGAATAGTGGGTTCCATCGTGCTCACAATTCAGTACTTTGTCTTGTTGCCGCCATTTGCTTGGCTGGCCAAGCGTGCGGAAAGACGTGAGACTCCCGGATGGAGTGTAGCCCCGCTCGACGGTAGTGCATCCCTTGATAGGCAATACTAGGATGAACATTCTCGGTATTTCCGCACATTACCACGATTCTGCTGCTGCCCTTCTCGTTGACGGCGTACCCGTCTGCGCTGTCCAAGAGGAACGACTATCGCGACACAAGGGGGATTCTGCCTTTCCTCTGTTAGCGATTGAATCGTGCCTTGAACATGCAGGAATCGAGCCAGATGAATTGGACGCTGTGGTCTTCTATGAGCGCCCGCTGCTGAAGTTCGATCGCATACTCACGTCTGCACTGCGCGCATTTCCACACTCATGGCGAGCATTCCCTAAGGCAATGAAGAATTCACTCGGCGAAAAAGTCTGGATGCGCGGGATCATTTCTTCGCACTTGAGCGTGCCCGGACGCAAGATTCTATTCACCGAGCACCATCAGTCTCACGCGGCAGCCGCATTTCTCACTGCTCCGACGCACCGCGCCGCAATCATGACAGCGGACGCCGTAGGTGAGTGGGCGACGTTTTCAGTCGGTTATGGCGAACGCGGGCGAAACGGCCCCACAACAATCAGGCGTTTTCGTGAAATCCGATTTCCGCATTCTCTCGGGATGCTGTATTCGACCTTCACTGCCTACCTCGGTTTCAAGGTCAATGAGGATGAATATAAGGTCATGGGCCTAGCTGCGTACGGCCGGCCCACGCTGGTCGAGCAAGTGCGCAAGCTGATACGCCGCACACCCGATGGCGGGTTCGCATTAGATCTGGATTACTTCGAATTTCACACCAGCGCACGGCGGTCTTATTCATCGCGTTTTGTCGAACTCTTTGGTTCCCCGCGAAATCCGTACGACCCTATTGATGTGGACACCGCGGAAGGTCGGCGATTCGCCGACTGTGCTGCCAGCGTACAGCGGGTCCTGGAGGACACGCTGGTGGAAATCGCCCGGGCACTCCATGACGAAACTGGCTTGCCGGATCTGTGCCTGGGAGGGGGTGTGGCACTTAACGGCGTAGCCAACGCACGGCTGCTCGCAGAATCAGGTTTTGAGCGCGTGTTCGTCCCGCCCGCCCCAGGGGACGCTGGATGCGCAATTGGAGCGGCTCTCTATGCCGATCGCGTCCACTTTGGGAATCCGGACCGCGATGTACCTGACCATCCTTTTTGGGGACCTTCCGTCGATGGATCTGAGTTGGCACGGCTCGCTCGAGAGGACGGTCACTGCTCCGAGGAATGCCTCGACGACACCCTTATCCCTCAGGTCGCAGCGGACTTGGCGTCTGATCGCATTGTCGGATGGATGGATGGCGCGCTTGAGTTCGGGCCGCGAGCGCTTGGCCACCGCTGCATCCTTGCGGCGCCTCACACGATCGAAACGCGCGACCGGCTGAACCGCGAAATCAAGTATCGCGAGCCTTTTCGGCCATTCGCACCGGTTGTGCCCATCGACGTTGCAGGACGCTATTTCAACATACCGCCAGCCGGCACTCGCCTTGCACGTTTCATGTCCGGCGTATTTCCCGTTCGGCCGGAGTGGCGGTCCCAACTTCAGGCAATCACACATGTGGATGGGACTGCCCGAGTCCAAGCGCTGGAGCCTGAGATGGCACCGCGGCTGCATGCATTGCTGGTCGCATATGGGGAACGTACGGGAATACCCGTGCTGCTCAATACGTCGTTCAATCTAGCTGGAGAACCGATCGTGAATCGTGCAATCGAAGGTTACTCCACATTCCTGCGCTGCAACATCGATGTGCTTGTCGCCGGAGGGACTCGAGTAACAAAACGAAAATCAGCCATGGCAAGAACCCAACTGGACAAAGTAAAGGAGGAAGTTGCTTGATTAAGACGCGTGGAAGGACCCGGCGCGGACTGATCGTGTTCGGCAGCACGTTCGGATCGACGGCACAGCTGGTACGAGGATTATGGCACGGCGGCCCGGATAAGCGCGCACTCACGCCGTTGGCCATTTTTTTGTGTGTGACGGGTTTGTTGCTGATACTGGCAACGGCAGTTGAAGCGCTGGCTCCCTTCATCTATTCATTGTGGTAATCAATAGTGGCCACTTTCCTGGAACTCTTGGCCTGCCCTTTGTGTGCAGGCACGCTCACCAAGGATTGGTGGTGTCAGAGGTGCGAAAATCGCTATGAAGCGCCGGATGACATTCCGAACTTACGGCTTCCCGGCGATACCCGAACCGAAGCCGTACGAAGTTTCTACGGGCGGGCGCCTTTTCCTGGCTACCCGTCGCACGCAAGCCTGAGTTGGTTGCGAGCCCGCGCTGAGCGCAGTGAGTTCGCGCGCCTGATTGACCGGGCCATTCCCGGCGACGCACGCGTCGTGGAGATCGGATGCGGCACCGGCCAGATGAGCTTGTATTTGGCAAGTGCGGATAGGATAGTAATTGGCGCGGATCTCACACGCGCATCGCTCAGGCTAGCCGCTGGAGCCGCCCGACAGTTCGGCCTCACGAGGGTCCAGTTCATCGAAACCGACTTGCACCATTCAGCCATGCGAGCCGGTGCTTTCGATGTGGTTTACTCATCAGGGGTTTTGCACCACACCCCAGATCCGGGTGCAGCATTCGCTCGCATTGCTCGCCTCGCGCGCCGGGGCGGCATGATCATCATCGGCGTCTACAATGCGTTTGCGCGCATCCCGCTCCGGGCCAGGCGCTTCGTTGCGCAGCTCTCTGGCTACCGATTCATCCCCTGCGATCCAGTTCTCCGCGATCGAGGCACTGAACCGGAGCGACGGAACGCATGGCTACAAGATCAATACCACCATCCCGAGGAGCATCGTCACACCTTGGCCGAGGTCCAGAAATGGTTTGCGGAAAACAACATCGAATATGTTCGTGCGTATCCAAGTGCGATGCTGTGTGAGGAGTCAGAGGAATTGTTCGCCACCGCTAGAGACAACTGGCGGCTTGAGGGCTGGCTCGCTCAGATTGGATGGATTGGAACTCTTGGGCACGAGGGCGGTCTCTTCATTACCGTCGGTCGGCGCACTTAAATCTCCGTCGGCCCGCTGGAGGTCGCCGTGGTGAATAAGCTGGTCTTTGAGAACCTGCGGCACCGGCCGGTCCGAACATGTCTGAGCGTTCTCGCTATCGGAGTCGAGGTTGCGATGATGCTCACGCTCGTCGGGATCAGCTATGGGACGCTTCACGAAGCAGCGCGCCGTGCCCGCGGGGTTGGAGCAGACATTTTGGTTCGCCCACCCGCCAGTTCCATCATCAGCCTCAGCTCTTCCCCCATGCCCGAGAAACTTGTGCCGTTCTTGATGAAGCAACCCCACGTCACGTTTGCAACGGGCACGATGGGTCAGCCTCTAGGTGGCTTCGACGTACTGACGGGAATCGATCTGCCCCAATTCAACCGCTTGAGCGGGGGATTCCACTTCCTGAAAGGTGGGCCGTTTCAGAAGGACGACGACCTCATTGTGGATGAATATTATGCGCGCGAAAGAAAGCTGAATGTTGGAAACACGATCACCCTTGCAAATCACCCCTGGCGAGTGTCGGGCATTTTCGAATCTGGCAAGCTCTCTCATCTCTGCGCGCGGCTATCTGTTCTTCAGTCGCTTACCGGAAATCCTGGACGGCTCAGTCAGATTTATTTGAAAGTGGATGACCCAGCTCGTACGCGGGCCATCGTTGATCAATTGCGAGACAGAATGCCAGGATATTCAATCTACACAATGGAGGAGTTTACTTCCCTGTTGACGATCAACAGCGTTGGCCTACTGCGCAACTTCATCGCCGCCGTGATTGGCATTGCCCTGATTGTGGGTTTCATAACGGTGACAATGGCCATGTACACGGCTGTGCTGGAAAGGACACGAGAGATTGGCATCCTGAAGGCGCTCGGGGCGTCATCCGGCTACATTATGAATCTCCTTTTTAGGGAGACGCTGTCGATCGCAGTCCTCGGTTGCGTGTTAGGAATTGTGATGACTTGTGGAAGCAAGTGGTTGATGATGCATGCTGCTCCGGCAAGCTTGGCTCAAGAAACTGTATACGGATGGTGGCCCATAGCGTCGGGCGTTTCGGTCATAGGCGCTTTGTCGGGAGCCATCCTCCCCGCGTGGAAAGCAGTGCAGCAGGACGTTATCCAAGCTCTAGCCTATGAATAGGAGCGTTTCGGTTGCCGGCACTGTTTAACGCCTCGAACGAGGTTGTCTAGGCAGTGTAAAAGGTATGTCTGGCTTCCCCACCCAAAATGCCGTAATGCTTTGATCGCGCAGCACTTCCTCGAGCCCAGCTTAGGGTCCTCGAATCTAGCAAGTGCAACCAGTCCGACCGTAGAGCTAATCGAATCCACCGTTAGCGCTGGCAAAGGAGCGTGAGTGAGGGTTCGCGAAGGAGAAGGCGATTGAGATCCTTGCTTGGTCTGTTTGTACTGATGGTCACGGCGATCTTTTCAAAGCGCAATGCAGCACCAGGGACCCTCCTGGTGATACTGGGTGGCGCCGCCCTGCTCAGTAATGCGCAACAGCATTCGGCCGGAGAGCAACACCGGGTTCGAGCCGAAATGCACAACGTGCTCTATCACTTCACCGATTCCATATCCGTCCACATCTTCCAGCTTGAGGGCGAATTGGTTCCTACGCAGGCGAACGGCTTGCCAATTTTTGATGACCCCAACTCTTTCACCCTTGCCATCCAATCAGCGAAAATATCCGTCAATACTGATGTGCTTGCCAACGTTCTGAACCAATACGCCTTCTCTGCCGCAGATGCCCCCCTCAAGGGTATTCGTGTTTCAACCCAAGGAGACAAGATCAAAATCCGAGGCCGCTTGCACTCTAAGGGAGACGTTCCATTCGAAAGCGAGGGCTCGTTATCCACCACGCCCCAAGGCGAAATACGGGTTCACACAGAAAAAATAAAGGCGGTACACGTTCCCGTGAAAGGTCTAATGGACCTTCTCGGCGAGACGATAGCCAAGTTGATCGACACGAGAAAGATTCGCGGCATTCGGGTGCTGGGAGATGACCTCTTGCTCACCCCATCCGAGCTATTCCCACCTCCGCACATTCAGGGCCACCTGAACGCCATTGCGATCCGGGACAATGAAATCGTGCAGGAATACGGGACTGCCTCAAAGCCATGGGCGAACCTATCGGGAAATTACATGGCCTACCGAGGCGCGCAACTGCGCTTCGGCAAATTGACGATGAACGCCACCGATCTAATGTTGCTTGACCTCGATCCGCTGGATCCGTTCGATTTCTATCTGGACCATTACAAAGACCAACTCGTAGCGGGCTTTACGAAGATCACGCCGAGCTTTGGTCTACGCAGCTACTTCCGCGATTACAACAAACTCAGGACGAAACAAATAACAAAATCGGCAATGACCCGATGATCCAGCCTCAATCAACTCTGAGTTACGGAAGCCATCCTTGCGTTGCGCTGCCGACCGGCTCAGAGCTGCCTGCCAGGCAATCGGGCTGGCAGCGGCATCGCTCCGAATTCGACGCTATAGCAGCCGAGTCGCATACCTCTTGGGCTTAATGGGACCACAAGTCCAAACCAGACTTGCGGCTCTTCATGTGATCTTTGTTAGCTGGCCCAAGTTGTGGATCGCGGTAGGGACCTTCTGCCCGGTGCCCCGGGCAGAAGGTCCTACGCCGAGAGGCGGAACCGAGTTTAGGCTGCTTTCCCCCGCAGTCTTGAAGCAGGCGTTCGGCTTCCGACAATGATCCATGGGATGTGTTCTTAAACACCTGCAGACACTGGCTAGCAAGTTCACATGCTTGCGGGTCATTTTTTCTACAAAGAATGCAGGCTTCAATAAACCTATGTTCCCACCACATGATCAGGCTTGTTGGATCAATTCCGAATCGCGATTGCAAGGTCTTCCAATAAACGGCGGCACGATCTATCCATTTGCTGGCTTCATCTATGTTGTCAAGCAACAAATATGTTTCAGCGAGTTCTGTGGGGTAGTCCGAATAGGTCCACAACACCCCGCGGGCTGCCGCCTGCTCGATTCCAACCTCTATCTTTCTAAGCTCACCTAATGCACTCGCGTTTCTCTTGAGACGAGCACAGACAAGCATGAGCGATGAGTCGCCGATTGGGAAGCCTCGCACATTTTGACCTTTTCTGGATTCGTGCCTTGCAAGAATACTGTCAACCTCCTGAGATGCGAGCGCGTCTTTACCGGCCAGGAAGCGTGATAGCGCAATTCTGCTGCGCGTGCGGACTTTACGATATTCGTCCAATCCCCCTAGTAGTCTCTCTAAAAGCTTGATGCATTCATCAAAGTTCCCGCGTCGGAACATGTAATTTGCAAGATGTTCGGTGTCCTGAACAGCGTGATGCCCAATCTTTCGCCGATATTCAAGGGCCTCATGGATTTCGTCTCCAACAACAGCTTGGTGTGGAACCAAAAAAGAATGAAAGTGCGCCCTTTGCATCATGATGAAATTTCCCTCCAGTCATACGGGCGCAATTAGCAGCAAAAAAACGATCATGGATTCCGAAAGATTCTTAATCAGGGTTCGCCTGCCAGTCGCTTCTCGACAAGTTCGGCAAGGAAGTCTGCGAATGGCGCGACGTTCGCATCGACAGCTCGCTTTTTTCAGCGTCGCGAAGCAGGCAATGCGCAGCTCATCAGGTCGTCCCGAAAGAGGGCTAAACGGCCTGTCTCCAATAGCTTGCGATGTAAGCTCTCTGGGGCTAGCGTGTCCCACTGGCAATGTTGTCAGTTGGGTGAAGGCATCATTTAAGTCGAAAATTTAATTCGACTTCCCAGTTTGGCAAGAGAGCCAGGGAGATTTATTTATGTCAGCATCTTCGAATTTGGGCAGCGAGTTCAGGGACGACATTAAGAGTCGAGCAGGGTGGGGGATTGGCCTCGGTATCCTGACAGCAATTCTCGGATTACTGCTCATTGCTTACCCACTTTTTGCCGCCACGGTTACCACAATCTTTATCGGCTCGATCCTAATCATCGCTGGCCTCTTCGAGCTTATCCAGGCGCTTCGTGCGCACACGGTGGGCGCGTTCTTTACGAGGCTACTGCTCGGCGTTGTGTACGGCTTCGGGGGATTCGTGCTGTTCCTGCATCCGCTCTGGGGTGCGGCCGTGCTCACGGTAGCGCTTGGCGTAATGTTGGTCGTTGAGGCCGGAGCTGCAGCAGTCCTGGCCTTTCAAATGAAGCCAGTTTCAGGCTGGGGCTGGCTACTCTTTGACGCAACCATTACCGCGATCTTGGGGTTTCTGATCCTTGCCCATTGGCCAGCAAGTTCCATCTGGGCGATCGGGACCCTGGTCGGTGCGGCACTTTTTATACGTGGAGTCACGCGCGTCGCCCTTTCCACGCGCCTGCGTCGCGTCACGGAGAGACTAGAGGAAATAGATACTCGGCCCAGGCGCGCAGCATAGATGAATGTCGACTAGCGAGTCGAGTGCATAACCTGCTCTTGATCGCGGATGCATTATCCATGAACACCTGAATTGGCGCTAATCGCAGCAACACTCAAATCCCTTGAGTGGAGGATTGGTCACCACTCAGGGTGAACACCTGGAAAGTCTCTTCGCAACACGGGATCAATGCAGTTTGTTTGCCACGAACTGCACCAGGCTAGTACTTACATAGGGCGGCGGTGAGAT
>Ga0207667_10005394_pt1 | contig 15595 bp, 18 predicted proteins | sample KBSCornC52_FD_184301 | JGI IMG/M metagenome (GOLD analysis project Ga0207667, IMG submission 184301) | Corn rhizosphere microbial communities from Kellogg Biological Station, Michigan, USA - KBS Corn C5-2 (SPAdes) (version 2) | ecosystem: Host-associated > Plants > Roots > Rhizosphere > Soil ... | reverse complement strand
CGCCTCCAGTGCCTTTTCGGCATGGCGGATCGAGATCACGTCGTGCAGCACGATGCCGCCATAGGCGTGCACGGCATCCAGCATTTCCGGCGGCGGCGCGCGCAGCGACGAGATGATGATGGGCACCTGGTGCTTTACGCACACGGCCACGTCGTGTTCCAGGCGATCGTTCGACTGGTGCACGATCTGGTTGACGGCGATCGGACCGACCTTCTTGTCCGGATGCGCTTCCTGGTAGTCGGCCAGTTCGCGCTGGAGGTCCGTCAGCCACGTGTCGAGCAGCTCGGCCGGACGCGCGTTCAGCGCCGGAAAGGAACCGACGATGCCCGCCTTGCACTGCGCGGCCACGAGCGCGGGACCGCTGGCGATGAACATCGGCGACGCGATGACGGGAAGAGACAGGTCTTGCAGGACGGGAGGCAGCGCCATGGGTTTCTCGCGAGAGTTGATCGGACCCGGACGATTATGGATTATAAAAGCACGACCGTGCTAGATTGTTGGTTCTAAATTCGTTCAGTCGAACGCGATGTCCGCCTCGCGCCGGCGAATGGCCTCCCACACGGTGCGTTTATAGGCGTCGTCGGCACGGCCCCAGGCGACGATCTCGTCGATGGTGCGCAAGCACCCTTCGCACAGGCCGGTCACGGGCGACATCTTGCACACATTGATGCAGGGAGAAGGTACCGGCGTTTGTTGTTCTGCGGGAAGTCGTACGTCGTTCATGCCGTTTCCTGCGCAATCTTGCTCATAAGCAGGCCAAAGTGAAAAAGTGCATCGTGGTAAAACCGCGGCACGATTGCGTGCGCGAGTATCGTGTCGCGCCACTCGAAACGTGGGCCGGGGCTGGAATCCAGGACACATGGGCGGCAGGTTACCGTATCCGGACGAATCGCGCTTGACCAACAAACCCATCCGCGTAGACTTTGACCCGTCCGTTAGGTGCTGCGCACGTACCGCAATTGTAAGGTTGACGCAAGCTTGGCCATCAAGACTGAAAGCGATCGATGCCTCAGCCATGCGCCGGCGGCATTGCCGACACACCCTGCAAGGAGTGCCGATGTCCCTAAAAAAGAATTTCCTGGCGCAAGTGCGCGCCGCCGCACGATCCCTGTTGCGCCGCAGGCCTGTCGCCGCGCGCGCCGTGATCGAGAAGTCCGTCAAGAATGCCGAGGCCATGCAGGCCACTGCCGTCAAAAGCGCGGAGAGCCTGGCGCCGCCGCCGCCCACGTTGAACCAGTCCACCTATGACGCTGTGTCCGACATGCTGGCCGACCTGTCGCGCCTGAGCCTGGAGAACAATCCCTTCCTTGCGACGCTGCCGTCGACCGGTGGGGCCGCCGCCGGCCTGCCCGGCCACTTCATCGACGCCAGCTATACGAACGAGGCCGGCACACGCGACTACAAGCTGTATGTTCCCGGCAGCTATGCCGGCCAGGCAGTGCCGCTGGTCGTGATGCTGCACGGCTGCACCCAGAATCCCGACGACTTCGCGGTCGGCACCGGCATGAACGAACTGGCCGAGGAATACGGCTGCCTCGTCGCATATCCGGCCCAGTCGAAGCAGGCGAATGCATCGCGCTGCTGGAACTGGTTCAGCGCGGCGGACCAGCAGCGTGACCAGGGAGAACCTTCCATCATCGCAGGACTCACGCGCGATATCATGGCGCGCTATGCAATCGATCCGTCCCGGGTATTCGTCGCGGGCCTGTCCGCCGGCGGCGCCATGGCCGCGATCATGGGCACGCAGTATCCCGACCTGTACGCGGCCGTCGGCGTCCATTCGGGCCTGCCGTTCGCGGCCGCCAATGACCTGCCCTCCGCGCTGGCCGCGATGAAGGGCGATTTCCGCACGCACCACAAGCCGAATAAATCGCTGCCGATCATCGTCTTCCACGGCGACCGCGACACGACCGTGCACCCGGCCAATGGCGACGAGCTGATCAAGCGGCGTCGGCGTCATCCTGCCGAAGACATCGTGGTCGAACCGGGCGCCGTGCCGGATGGCCACGCCTATACGCGCACGGTGCACCGCAAGCCTGACGGCAGCATCCACGCGGAACACTGGGTGATCCATGGTTCCGGCCACGCCTGGTCCGGTGGCGATACGCGCGGCACCTATACGGACGGCAGGGGGCCGAACGCGAGCCGCGAAATGATGCGCTTCTTCCGGACGGCGCGCTGATTCCGCAGGCGGCCGCGCGCCGTCGCCGTCACGCGGGCGGCGTGTCGCCGTCGGTGCCGGCCGTGGGAGGCGCCGCTACTGGCCGTTGCGCGATATGCTGCGCCAGACAGGCCGGGCACCAGCATCCGGCCGCCTCGCCCGCCGGCGGCAGCGCGACCACGGGCGGCAAGCGCGTGCACCAGCAAGGTGCACCATCGTTGCCGTCGACCATGGCGCAGCCGAACGCGGCGCCGCAACGCGTGCAGATACTCATGCGTTGCCTCCGTCTCGTGTATCCATATGTAAGTAACCTTAACGACGAGCACCAGAAAATACAACATGAAGCCTCTATAATGCCCACTGCGGCGGGCTATTGCCTGTAAAATCTCGCAAATTCTTTTCCGGACCCCCAATGAACGCTACGCTGAGCACTTTGACGGGCGACGACCAGAACAACGACCTCACTGCGGTCTCGCCGCAGATCAAGGCGCAGATCCTGGCCGAAGCCCTTCCCTACATCCGTAATTTCCACGGCAAGACCATCGTCATCAAGTACGGCGGCAATGCGATGACCGACGAACGCCTGAAGCACGGCTTCGCGCGCGACGTCATCCTCCTGAAGCTGGTCGGCATGAACCCGGTCGTGGTGCACGGCGGCGGTCCGCAGATCGACAACGCGCTGAAGAAGATCGGCAAGCAGGGCACGTTCGTGCAGGGCATGCGCATCACCGACGAAGAAACCATGGAAGTGGTGGAATGGGTGCTGGGCGGCGAGGTCCAGCAGGACATCGTCATGCTGATCAACCACTACGGTGGCCAGGCCGTGGGCCTGACCGGCAAGGACGGCGGCCTGATCCGCGCACGCAAGATGGCGATGCCGGACAAGGACAAGCCGGGCGAATTCCTCGACATCGGTTTCGTCGGCGAGATCGAAGCGATCAATCCGGCCGTCGTGAAAGCCCTGCAGGACGACGCGTTCATCCCGATCATTTCGCCGATCGGTTTCGGCCAGGACGGCCAGGCCTACAACATCAATGCCGACGTCGTCGCCGGCAAGATCGCGGAAATCCTGAAGGCCGAAAAGCTGATCATGATGACCAATATCGCCGGCGTGCAGGACAAGAACGGCAACCTCGTGACCGACCTGTCGGCACGCGAGATCGACGAGATGTTCGCGGACGGCACGATCTCGGGCGGCATGCTGCCGAAGATCTCGTCGGCACTGGACGCCGCCAAGTCGGGCGTGAACACCGTGCACATCATCGATGGCCGCATCGAGCACTCGTTGTTGCTGGAAGTCTTGACCGAACAGGCTTTTGGCACTATGATCCGGTCGCACTGAAATTCTGTGGCGTCCCGAGGCGCCACTGAAATCACTGCCCTTGTAGCTCAGTGGTAGAGCACTCCCTTGGTAAGGGAGAGGCCACGTGTTCAATCCACGTCAAGGGCACCAGGATTTGTCCCCATTTCAAGGACACTCGCGGCGCGATGACAAGCGTCCTGATGCGAGCTTGCAGTACAAGCTGGAGCGGTAGTTCAGTTGGCTAGAATACCGGCCTGTCACGCCGGGGGTCGCGGGTTCGAGCCCCGTCCGCTCCGCCAGAATTTATCCCCATAGAAGTGCCTCCCCTGCGGGAGGCACGGTTTAGGGCTCGAAGGGTTTCGCTTGGAAGCGAAACCGCGGCCCGCGGAACGTGGGCAAGCCCCGTCCGCTCCGCCAGAATTTAAAGAAGGGTCCGATTCGTCGGACCTTTTTTGTTTTATGTCGGACGCTCGTATCGCATCAATTTTAATGATGGTAGCGATATTCCTGGGTATATCCCCCGAAACCATAGGAAGCGGCCCGCACGTCCTGTACGTGGATGTAGCTCTCTTCATGCAAGTTCCCCAGGATCCGGGAGAACCCGTCGAACGCTTCCCTGATATAAAGCGCCTTTTCATCCTTGGTGTTGGTCTCATCCGTAATCTTTATATCGAAATAAAAGCTGTGCTTCCCCTGTTCACCAAGGGATTTTCCGCCAACGATCCAGTCGTCCGGATCGACATAATCGATCGCGATGGCAGTGACCTCCCGTTTCTTCCCGAGGATGCGGGTCGTCAGATCGAGAAGAAGTTCAGATATCTTCCTGGTCAGTTCAGGCGACTTTTCTGCACTTACCTTGACGTTGAGAATAGGCATTTCAGACTCCTTTTAGTTAGCCATGCAACTATATGGTCAAAAAAATCATTCCAGCGTGGTACGGATATTCCTGACTTTCGAGACGGTCTCTTCAAAATGCTTCTGCCCCAGGTCTTTTTTCAGACGTGCGGTGACTGCCGCGCTCGCTGCATTGAGGCCATCCTTCATGGCTTGAGCCGATGCGGTCGGGTAGATTGCATGCTCCCGGCCGTCCGATTCCGTCGGACGGCGCTCCACCAATCCCAGCTTCTGCAACCCATCCAGCGTGCGCGTTGCGGTCGGACGGGAAATGACCAGCTCCTTCGCCAGTTCGTTCTGGCGCAGCGAGGGCTTTTCGAGTATTACCCGCAGCATGAACGCCTGGGATGGCGTAAGACCGAACGGCTTGAACGCCCTGGTCCATTCCCGCTCGAGCGAGCGAGCCAGCGCTGTCGTGTTGAAATATAGGCAGTGATCGAACATGAGCCCACTGTATCCGATTTTAGTTAGCTATGCAACTATATCGGACTCAAAGGCCACGAACGCCCTGCCTGGCCCGATATAATCCAAACTCCCTTTCGTTTTTTGCCGCTCCAGTGCTCAAGCCTTCCTCTCCCGTCTGGCTGTTCGATCTCGACAACACGCTGCACGACGCATCGCACGCGATCTTCCCGGCGATCAGCGCCAACATGAACACGTACATCGCGCGCGTGCTCGGCGACGGCGTCACGCCGGCCAGCCAGGACGCCGTGGACGCGGCCCGCGTGGGCTACTGGAAGCGCTACGGCGCGACCTTGCTGGGCATGATCCGCCACCACCGCGTCGACGCGGCCGACTTCCTGCGCCAGACCCACGACATCGGCGCGCTGCACGACCTCGTGCGCTACGAACGCGGCCTGGAGCGCATGCTGCGCCGCCTGCCCGGACGCAAGATCCTGCTGACGAATGCGCCGACCGCATACTCGACCGGCGTCGTGCGCCACCTCGGGCTGCAGCGCCAGTTCGCGCACCACGTCGCGATCGAGGACATGCATGTGCATCGCCAGTTGCGTCCGAAGCCGTCGAAGCTGATGCTGCGCCGCCTGCTGCGGCGCCAGCGCGTGTCGGCGGCACGCTGCATCCTCGTCGAAGACACGCTGGTGAACCTGAAACGCGCGAAGCAGCTCGGCCTGCGCACCGTGTGGGTCACGCAATACCTGCGCTACAGCGACCCGATCGGCAAAGCCCCACTGCCGAAGATGGTCAAACGCCCCGGTTACGTCGATGTCAAAGTAAAATCCGTTCTTCGACTGCCAACTCAATTGCGCAGGCTCATACATCGATAACACATCGATAACGACGGAGAACATCTAACAACATGGCAAGCACCAAGCCGGGCCAGCGCAAACAGCAGATCCTCCAGGCCCTTGCGGCCATGCTCGAACACCCGAAAGGCGAGAAGATCACGACGGCGGCCCTGGCCGCCAGGCTGTCGGTGTCGGAAGCGGCACTGTATCGCCATTTCGCCAGCAAGGCGCAAATGTTCGACGGCCTGATCGAATTCATCGAGGCGAGCGTGTTCACCTTGTTCAACCAGGTCGCGGAACGCGAGGAAAGCGGCGTCGCGCAGGCGCATGCGATGCTGCAGATCCTGCTGTCGTTCGCCGCCAACAATCCGGGCATGACGCGCGTATTGATCGGCGACGCCCTCGTCGGCGAGGACGAGCGCCTGATCCTGCGCATGAATCAGTTCTACGACAAGGTCGAGCTGGCGTTCAAGCAGGCACTGCGCCTGGCCGCCACCCAGGGCCACGGGCGCGAGGAAGACGTGGCCGCGCGCGCCGCGATGCTGGTCGCCTACGTGACCGGCCGCTGGCACCGCTACGCCAAGAGCGGCTTCCGCCAGCATCCGACCGAAAACAGCCCGCTGCAGCTGGCCCTGCTGCTCGCCGCCTGAAGACCACGATGGACGCCCCCGTATTCGCGCTGCTCGACGACGCCAGCCAGGAAGGCCATCTGCAGGCACGCTCGCGCCTGTACGAGGGCTATGCGGGCACGCTGGCCTGCCAGCACGTGGCGGACTGGCCGCGCCTGCTGGACGGCGTGCAGGACGCCCTCGCGAGCGGCCTGCACGCCGTGCCGGTGCTGACCTATGAACTGGGCGAGCAACTGCTCGGCATCGCACCCGCGCGCGAGCTGCACGCACCGCTGGCCCAGGTGCTGCTGTTCGAGCGCTACGCCATGCTGGACGCGGACCAGGTCGATGCCTGGCTGGCGGCGCGCATCGAAGCGGAAGGCGGGAGCGACGGCCCGGCCGGCATCGGCGCCGTGCGCGCGAACGTCGACGAGGCCACGTTCGCGCAGGCGATCGGACGCATCCGCGACTACATCGCGGCCGGCGACACGTACCAGGTCAATTACACGTATCGCCTCCGCTTCGAGGCCTTCGGTTCCGCCTGCGCGCTGTACGCGCGCCTGCGCGCGCGCCAGCCGGTGCCGTACGGCGCCCTCGTCGCGCTGCCGGACGGGCGCACCGTGCTGTCGCTGTCGCCGGAACTGTTCGTGCGCCACGACGCCGGCCGCCTGCTGGCGCGCCCGATGAAAGGCACGGCGCCGGCGGATCCGGACGACGACGTCGCCAACGCGGTGCGTGCCCAGCAACTCGCGGCCGATCCGAAGAACCGCGCCGAGAACCTCATGATCGTCGACCTGCTGCGCAACGACCTCGGACGCATCGCGCGCACCGGCAGCGTGGGCGTGCCGGCGCTGTTCGACGTGAAGCGCTACAGCAGCGTGCTGCAGATGACATCCACCGTGCAGGCCCAGCTCGCGCCGGGCACGTCGTTGCAGGCCATCTTCGACGCGTTATATCCCTGCGGCTCGATCACCGGCGCGCCCAAGCGCCGCACGATGGAAATCATCCGCGAGCTGGAACCGGCCGCGCGTGGCATCTACACGGGCGCGATCGGCTGGATCGATCCGCCGGCGGGCAGCGGGTTCGGCACGCTGCAGCATGGCCAGTTCGGCGCTCAGTTTGGTGATTTCTGCCTGTCGGTCCCGATCCGCACGCTGACCCTGCAGCCGGAACAGAATGGCGTGCGGCACGGCGAACTGGGCGTGGGCGCGGGCATCGTGTACGACAGCGACGCCGGCGCGGAATACGCCGAATGCCGGCTCAAGGCAGGCTTCCTCACGGGGCTATCGAACGACTTCGAGATCTTCGAGACCATCTACGCCACGCGGGAAGGCGGGTGCCGCCACCTGGAGCGCCACCTCGCGCGCCTGCGCGCGTCGGCCGCGTATTTCGGCCATCCGTTCAATCCGGACGTGGCACGCAGCGCGGCGCTGCAGGCCTGCGCCGCGCTGCCGGATGAGACACCGCACCGCGTACGCCTCGCCTTGCGGCCGGACGGCGAGATCGTCGTGCAGACCGGCGCGCTGGCGCCGCTGGCGGAACCGGTGCAGGTACTGCTGGCGGACGCGCCGACGCGCGCGCACGACATCTTCCTGCGCCACAAGACGAGCATCCGCAGCCGCTACGACGCCGCCTGGCGCGCGGCGGAAAGCGTGGGCGCCTTCGACACGCTGTTCTTCAACGAGCGCGGCGAACTGACCGAGGGCGGACGCAGCAACGTGTTCGTGCGCATCGGCGGCCGCTGGTACACGCCGCCGCTGTCGTCCGGCGTCCTGCCCGGGGTGATGCGCGGCGTGCTGCTGGACGATCCGGCGTGGAATGCGATCGAATGCCCGCTCACGCGCGCGAGCCTTTCGCGCGCGCAGGAGATCGTCGTCTGCAATGCCTTGCGCGGGCCGTTGCGCGCGGTCGTGCGTAAATAAAAAGGGCCGGCGCAAGGCCGGCCAAAACCGGCCCGGGAAGGCTGGCACGCTTTTGGAGGCGTGATAATTATTGCGGAGAGCTTTGATAAAACCCTGCAGTTGCTCCGGAAGAAACTACCGAATACACTGAGCCGTTCCGAACGTCAGCTATGGCCAGGAGTGGACGTTCGCGCTGGACCGCTATCACCTGATTGTTGCTCAGTAGCGAAACCATTTATTATTCATGCTCACCCAACTCGTTCTTATCATTGCCGGCGTTGTTTTCATTCATTTAATGGCGATGGCCGTCTCTGCGTACGCGCTGGGCATCATGGTTCGCTCCATTACCTTTGGTATCGGACCACAAGTCTTTGCGGCGGGGCGCTTTCGTTTGTCTCTATTCCCCGCCGGTGGACACATTCGACTGGCGATGTCGGCCGACGCCACTGAAAAGAAACTGGTAGTTGGCGCCCTGGACCGTGCTGCACGTTGGAAGCGAGTGCTGATTCCTTTAAGTGGCCCACTATTCTTATTGGGCGTGGGCACAGTCATACTGGGCGCGGACGCCATCGACCAGTTTTCCCAGGCGTTCACACAACTGGTGGGTGGCGCGCTGTCTCCGCTGGGGAAGGCGCAAGACCTCTTGCAGGATGCAACAATGGCGTTCGGTCACGTATCTGCCGCACAGGTCCTTGGCATCACAGCGTGCAAATTTGCAGCACTCAACTTGCTCCCGTTCCCTGACTCCAACGGATTAGCTGCTGCGACCGAGTGGCTTCCGCAGGTAGCGCTCGACAGCAATGCAATGGCGCGCATTCGCTCGCTCGTCCTCCTGCCTTTTGCGATGCTGATGCTCGCGTCATGGTCCCTGGCGATAATCGTCTTTGTCGGTTGACGCTCTCGGCAAAACAACAATATTCCGGGCAAATTGAATACTGTCGTAAGATTGTCGCATGGTTGCTGCAGTGTCGCCGCAACGGATTCGTGGCGGTTTCGCGGGTTCTGGCGGACGATGCAAATGCCTCTTACAAACAAGGACTCCCAGGTAGCACGAATGAATATCAATTCCGCGTTAGTTAAACAACTCAGGTCAGAGAAATTCTGGTCACAGGAAGAACTGGCAATTGCGTCAGGTCTGAATCTGCGAACGGTGCAGCGAATCGAGAAGGAGGCAACGGCTTCGCTGCAATCGAAAAAGGCACTGGCCGGGGCATTCGGGATTGCTGTCAAGGACCTTGAATACCAGGAATCACCAACTTTGCAAACCTACGAATACAAGACTCTGGATATCGAGTGGAAGAGCACCTTTTTGTCCAGCCTCAAGGCGCCACGCTTGCCCGACCTTACGCCGACGCTGAACAAAGAAGGCCAGGAGGGTTGGCGTTTGGTACAGATAATTTTACCTGAGCTGTTATTGGGGGCAAAATCGGTAGAGAAATTGGTAGCAATCTTTGAACGGCCGATATCAAATTGACGATAGCGCCAGACATCTACGTGCACGAAGCCGGCATGCGTTCGCCACCGACGGAATCGTACAATGAAATTCAACATTTACGGTCGCTTTCAGGTAGACGTCCGACGTGAGGCCGACTCTTGGGTCGTGTATCGCTCAGAGCTGGGGAAACGAACACGGTTGAACGATGTGGTGATTCCACCGAACCTGGTAGCGCAAGACCTGGCAACTTACCTCGATGACATCTTTCATGAGTTCGCCAAGCCCGGCGAAAACGTTGAGGTGATGCCTGATTGAGCATTAAGCGGGGCCGTGCAGGCATCTGCCACGGCTTTCTTTCGCATGCCCGCTCTCTCTCATCTGTTGGAGGCACGTCGAGAGGTTTTGTCAGGCGCTCGTCAGCCTCCCAGCGCCTGCTCGATCTTGCCGACCAAGGTAGGGTCTTCCGGCGTGACCTTGCTCGGGAAGTAGTCGATGACTTTACCGTTGCGGTCGATCAGGTATTTATTGAAATTCCACTTGGGCTGGTTGCCGGTGGCCTTGATCAGCTCCGAGTACAGCGGATTGGCACTCGCGCCGGTCACGACGGTGCTGGTGAACATCGGGAATTTCACGCCGTACGTGTTGTAGCAGAGGTCGGCGATCTTCTTCGCGTCGGCGTCTTCCTGTTTAAAATCGTTCGACGGGAAGCCCAGCACGACGAGACCGCGCGGCGCGTATTTCGCGTACAGCTTTTCCAGGCCCTCGTACTGCTTGGTAAAACCGCAGTAGCTGGCCGTGTTTACTACCAGCACCACCTTGCCGGCGTACTGGCACAGGTCCTGCGGCGTTTCGTCCTGCAGGCGGTTGAAAGTGTGCTTCAGGACGGCCGGGCAGCTGGCCGGATGGGCCGCGGGCTGGACGGCCGGCGTCTGCGCCAGCGCGGGCGCAGGTACTGTCGCGGAAAACGTCACGGCGGCGCCGAGGGAAAGCAGCAAAGCGGTGGTCTTGAGCATGGTCGGAAGATCGCACGGGTTGTCGGATCTTCATTCTATGCCAATCCACGCGGGTAGGCAGGCTCAGGCGTCGATCTTGACCTTGGACATGTCCGCCTTTGGCGCGGGCCACTCCAGTTTCATGCCCTGCATCGTCTCCAGCAGCAGATGGGCGATGATCAGGTTGCGGTGCGTCTTCGAATCGGCAGGCACGATGTACCACGGCGCATGGTCGCAATCGGTCGCGTTGATCACGTCGGCGTAGTTGCGCTGATAGACGTCCCATTTGCTGCGCGCGGCCAGGTCGGCCGGGTCGAACTTCCAGTGCTTTTCCGGGTCGTCCAGGCGCGCCTGCAGGCGCTCGCGCTGCTCATCCTTCGAGATGTGCAGGAAGACTTTCACGACCGTCGTCCCCGTCTCGGCCAGCATGCGCTCGAAATCGCGGATCTGGGCGTAGCGGCGCGCGCAGGCGTCGTCGTCCAGCGCACCGGAAACGCGCGGCACCAGCACGTCCTCGTAATGGCTGCGGTTGAAGATGCCGATTTCTCCCTTGCCCGGCACGCGCGCGTGCACGCGCCAGAGGAAGTCGTGCGCCTTTTCCTTGTCGGTCGGCGCGACGAAGCCGGTAGCGTGCAAGCCCATCGGATTGATCTGCGAGAACAGCGCACGCACGGTGCCGTCCTTGCCGGACGTGTCCATGCCTTGCAGGATCAACAGCAGCTTTTGCTCGCGCGCGGCGTACAGCTTTTCCTGCAGCTTCGCGATTTCCCCGGTCAGCTCGACAGTAAGCGCTCGCTCGCGTTCCTTGATCTCGCCATTCTTGAGCTTGCCCTTCTTGTCGTCGCGCAGCGGCGTATCGCCGGCGTCCTTGTCGCGCAGCTCGAGTTGTTTCGGCGCACGGAAGCGTTCCAGCATGCTCATGCGGCCCGTGCTCCCAGCTTACGGTGCTCGATCAGCATGCAGTGATTCATCACGACGTCGAGCCCGGCCGCGCGGGCGAGGTCGGCGGCGACCTGGTTCTCGATGCCGAGCTGCATCCACAGGCAGCCGGCGCGCACGTCGATGGCGTCTTTCGCAATGGGCTGCATCTCCTCGGCTTTACGGAAACAGTCGACGACGTCGATGCGCGTGCCGGACGAGGCCAGCGCGTCGGCCGCTTCCTGCAGCGTGGCGTACACGGTCTCGCCGAGGATTTCCTGGCCGGCATAGGCCGGGTTGATGGGGATGATGCGGTAACCCTGCTCCTGCAGGTAAGTGGCCACTTCCAGGCTGGCACGTTCGGGCTTGTTGGAAAGCCCGACGACGGCCACGGTCCGGGCGGCGCGGAGGATCTGTTCGACGGTTCGCATGCTAGGGCCTGTTCGTTTCGTGTTGGTCTTGTCGTTGGCACTAGCTTATCAGGTTCACATCATCGGACGGCGCATGCGAGTGCGGCAATAAAAAAAGGCAGCCCGCAGGCTGCCTCCTTCGATCGTCGCCCGAAGGCAACTGCGATCAGCGTCCTTTATGACGCAGCTTGGCGATGGCCGCCAGCTGTGCAACCGCCGCCGCCAGTTCGGCTTGCGCCTTGGCGTAGTCGATTGCCGATTCCTTGTTGACCATCAGCTCTTCGGCCTTGCGCTTGGCTTCCTGGGCTTTCGCCTCGTCCAGGTCGGCACCGCGGATGGCGGTGTCGGCGAGGACGGTCACGCCTTTCGGCTGGACTTCCAGGATGCCGCCGGCAACGAACACGAACTCTTCGTCGGTGCGGCCCGGCACCTTGATGCGCACGGCACCCGGGCGGATGCGCGTGATCAAGGGGGTGTGCATCGGGTAGATACCCAGCTCACCCGCTTCACCCGGCAACGCGACGAATTCCGCTTCGCCCGAAAAGATCTGCTCTTCGGCCGAGACGACGTCAACGTGAATGGTATTTGCCATAAGTGTCCTTTGAAGAGGCTAGCTCTTAAGCAGCCAGCTTCTTGGCCTTTTCGATCGCTTCTTCGATGGTGCCGACCATGTAGAACGCCTGCTCCGGCAGGTGGTCCAGCTCGCCCGACGCGATCATCTTGAAGCCCTTGATCGTGTCTTTCAGCGAGACGTACTTGCCCGGTGCGCCGGTGAACACTTCAGCGACGTGGAACGGCTGCGACAGGAAACGCTGCATCTTGCGAGCACGTGCGACGACCAGCTTGTCTTCCGGTGCCAGTTCGTCCATGCCCAGAATCGCGATGATGTCACGCAGTTCCTTGTAGCGCTGCAGGGTGCCCTGCACGGCGCGCGCGGTGCTGTAGTGCTCGTCGCCGACGACCAGCGGGTCCAGCTGGCGCGAAGTCGAGTCCAGCGGGTCCACGGCCGGGTAGATACCCAGCGAGGCGATGTCACGCGACAGAACGACGGTCGAGTCCAGGTGGGCGAAGGTGGTTGCCGGCGACGGGTCGGTCAAGTCGTCCGCAGGGACGTACACGGCCTGGATCGAGGTGATCGAACCGGTCTTGGTCGACGTGATGCGCTCTTGCAGGCGGCCCATTTCTTCGGCCAGCGTCGGCTGGTAGCCCACGGCGGACGGCATACGGCCCAGCAGTGCCGACACTTCGGTACCGGCCAGCGTGTAACGGTAGATGTTGTCGACGAAGAACAGAACGTCCTTGCCTTCGTCACGGAACGCTTCAGCCATCGTCAGGCCGGTCAGCGCGACGCGCAGACGGTTGCCCGGCGGTTCGTTCATCTGGCCATAGACCATCGCGACCTTCGAGTTGCCCAGGTTGTCCAGATCGACGACCTTGGCATCGGCCATTTCGTGGTAGAAGTCGTTACCTTCACGGGTACGCTCGCCCACGCCGGCGAACACGGACAGACCCGAGTGCGCTTTAGCGATGTTGTTGATCAGTTCCATCATGTTCACGGTCTTGCCGACGCCGGCGCCGCCGAACAGGCCGACCTTACCGCCTTTGGCGAACGGGCAGACCAGGTCGATCACCTTGATGCCGGTTTCCAGCAGGTCTTGCGACGGCGACAGCTCGTCGTACTGCGGGGCGGTGCGGTGGATCGACGCAGTGCGTTCCTGGCTGACCGGACCGCGCTCGTCGATCGGGTTGCCCAGCACGTCCATGATGCGGCCCAGCGTGGCCGGACCAACCGGAACCATGATCGGGTTGCCGGTGTTCTGGATGGTCATGCCGCGACGCAGGCCTTCCGAGCTGCCCAGCGCGATGGTGCGGACGATGCCGTCGCCCAGCTGCTGCTGCACTTCCAGCGTCAGTTCGGAGCCTTCCATTTTCAGTGCGTCATACACCTTCGGCATGGCGTCGCGCGGGAATTCCACGTCAACCACCGCGCCGATACACTGAACGATTTTGCCATCAGCCATTTTCGTTCCTTCAGATATAGTTTTAATGTCGTTTCGTGAGATCGCTTACGTCGCTTTAGCTGCTGATCGCAGCTGCGCCCGACACGATCTCGGAGAGTTCTTTGGTAATCGCGGCCTGGCGGGTCTTGTTGTAGACCAGCTTCAGCTCGCCGATGACGTTGCCCGCGTTGTCGGTCGCGGCCTTCATCGCCACCATGCGCGCCGATTGCTCGGACGCCAGGTTCTCGGCGACGGATTGGTAGATCAACGCCTCGACGTAGCGCACCAGCAGTTCGTCGATCACCACTTGCGCGTCCGGCTCGTAGATGTAGTCCCACGAGTGGGCGCTGCTGTCCGCCTGCAGGTGTGCGGCCGGCAGCGGAAGCAGCTGCTCGATGACCGGTTCCTGGCGCATGGTGTTGATGAACTTGGTGTAGCACAGGTACACCGCGTCCAGCTTGCCATCCTGGTAAGCGTCGAGCATGACCTTGATCGGCCCGATCAGCTTGTCCAGGTGCGGGGTGTCGCCGATCTGGGTGACGCTCGACACGATCTTCACGCCGACGCGGTTCAGGAAACCCAGACCTTTATTGCCGATTGCAACGGCTTCAATGCGATTGCCCGCGGCTTCCAGCTCGCGGGACTTCTGCGTCACCTGGCGCAGCACGTTGGTGTTCATGCCGCCGCACAGACCCTTGTCGGTCGTGACGACGATGAAGCCGACGGCTTTCGCCTGCACGTCCTTGGCCTGCGCCATGAATGCGTGCGTGTACTCCGGGTTCGCAGTGGCGAGGTTGGCCGTGATGCTACGGACCTTCTCGCTGTAGGGACGGGCGGCGCGCATCCGGTCCTGCGCCTTGCGCATCTTGGACGCGGCGACCATTTCCATCGCCTTGGTGATCTTCTTCGTATTTTCTACGCTCTTGATCTTGCCACGTATCTCTTTGCCTGCTGCCATGAGCCCTTACTCCTTGTGAGGACGGGGGTTCAACCCCGTCCCGAGATCCATCAATAAGCCGGTCTTAGAACGACTTCTTGAAATCGGCGATGGCGGCGGCCAGTGCTGCTTCGCCGTCCTTGTCCAGTGCCTTGGTCTCTTCGATCTTCGACAGCAGGGCGCCGTGGCTCGACTTCAGGAAGCCGTGCAGACCGGCTTCGAAATCCAGCACGCGCTTGACTTCGATGCTGTCGAAGTAGCCCTTGTTGACGGCGAACAGCGAAGCGGCCATCAGCGAGATCGGCAGCGGCGAGAACTGCTTCTGCTTCAGCAGTTCGGTCACGCGCGCACCGCGGTCCAGCTGTTTGCGGGTCGATTCGTCCAGGTCCGATGCGAACTGCGCGAACGCGGCCAGTTCACGATACTGTGCCAGGTCGGTACGGATACCGCCGGACAGGCTCTTGATGACCTTGGTCTGGGCTGCGCCACCGACGCGCGACACCGAGATACCCGCGTTAATCGCCGGACGGATACCGGCGTTGAACAGCGAGGTCTCCAGGAAGATCTGGCCGTCGGTAATCGAGATCACGTTGGTCGGCACGAAGGCCGAGACGTCGCCTGCCTGCGTTTCGATGATCGGCAGTGCGGTCAGCGAACCGGTCTTGCCCTTGACGGCGCCGCCCGTGAACTTCTCGACGTAGTCGGCGTTGACGCGTGCGGCACGCTCCAGCAGACGGCTGTGCAGGTAGAACACGTCGCCCGGGTAAGCTTCGCGGCCCGGCGGACGGC
>Ga0207667_10005393_pt1 | contig 15595 bp, 25 predicted proteins | sample KBSCornC52_FD_184301 | JGI IMG/M metagenome (GOLD analysis project Ga0207667, IMG submission 184301) | Corn rhizosphere microbial communities from Kellogg Biological Station, Michigan, USA - KBS Corn C5-2 (SPAdes) (version 2) | ecosystem: Host-associated > Plants > Roots > Rhizosphere > Soil ... | reverse complement strand
CTTCTACGATCGCAACCGCGACCGCGAGGACAACACGGCCAAGGCCCGCAAGGCGCGGGAGCGGCTGCGCAGGTACATACGCAAGAAGCTGGCCGAGCTCGCGCGCCGCGATGCGATCGCCGCGGCCGAGCGCGACGGCATCGAGCGGCGTCTCATGCAGATGCCGGACGAAGAGCTCGAACGGCTCAATGTGCAATTGGCCAACGAGATCAGCGGCCTCTCCGACGCGGCGCGCGGGTTGTCCACACGTCACGCGGTGTCACGCCGTGACACCGTGACTGTCACGCCAGAGAAGAGCACAGATTTTAGAAGCGTGACTGGGGAAAACTCCGGGGGCGGTGCGGAGGAGACGCCGCAGGCTGTCCGAAAGGACAGCAGCGATTCCGGTGCCCCCCCTGCAGACGCTCAGGCGGCGGAGGAATGGCTCTCCACGGCGGGCGTGCGCCTGGTGGTCGAGCGCTCCGAGTGCATCCTCAGCGTCGCGCAGATGCGGGTCGGGCGCTGGCGCGCATCGTTGGGCGGCGATGCGACGGCGCTCCGCGAGATCTTCGATGGCCTGAGCGCGACGGGTTTCCGCGCCGGCCGTTTCCTCACTCTCGTCGACGACGAGATCGCGCGCAGGAAGCACCTGGCGCAGGGACCGCCGCTGCCGCTCGGGCCGGCGATCGCCATCAGCAGCAGGAGGAAAGGCCATGGCTAGCACGAGTGAGCAGGGAGAACGGCTCGCCGGAGAGGTCTCCGACGTCGTGAGGCAGTTCGCTCCGCCGCAGGCGCGACGCACCGCTCGCGGGCCGGTGCAGGTGCAACTCGACCGGCTGCTGGCTGCGCAGGGCCGCGTCGCGACGGCGGCCGGCAAGATCGGTCGCTCGCGGGAGACGATCTGCGGGCCGCGGCCTGGCGCCGGCCGCGAGATCATGCGCGGGCCGACCAGCGCCACGGATCTGCTGACGGCGCTTTCGGCACTGGCCGATCGCGAGGAGCAGATCGCGGGCGAGCTGGAGGCCGATGCCCAAGAGATCGGCTCGCTGTTCTAGCAGCGCTTCAACTGCGGCTGTTAAGTCACTGGCGGCGCGCGGCAAACGGGTATAAATCTACCCGCGCCGCGAGCGGCACAGGGGCAAAGCATGGCGCACCGAGGCCTCGACCGGGGGGCTGCGATCCGTGTGGGGCGTGAGGAAAACCTCCCGAATTCTGCGCAGGTGCTGCACTACGAGAGCGGGCCGGTCACCTACCGGCAGTTCGTGCGCGCTGGTGAGCCCTGGCTCGCCGTCTATGAAGCCGCGCACGACGGCGTCGGCTGGCTCGTCTTCAGATCGACCTGCCGGCCGATCTTCTTCCTCGACGGCGACCACGTGCACTGTCGGTTCCGGTTCCTGGAGGACCGTGGCAGCACAGTCGTTGTGGAACAGCGGCGGGGCGGCATGACGCGCGCCGTCGAAATCGACCGCGACCAGGTTGTGTTCATCGAAGAGGCCATCGCCTCAACGAATGCCTGAGGTTTGTCCGTTAAGTCCCTCGCAACGTTAGCGTGTCAGAGGAGTCGCGTGGGGTCGGTGCCATGCGTCCCGTCCGCGAGCCCTATCGATTGAGCTTTCTGCTGCCCCCCGGCGCCATGGCCGGGAATCTTCCGGTCGTGGCGCCACCTGCGCAGCACGGTTGCGAGGTCAGTGTGTACCGTGCCGGCCTGGTGGTGATCCTCGGCCCCTCCCGCGACGCCGTCTTCGAATGCGCGGGCGCAGCGCTGCGCGACGCCTGTCGCTCGATCGGGCCGGTGTCGGTTGCTGCCGTGCTCATGACGCCGGGCCGCGGTTTCTGCGGCAGCGATTCCTGGTCGATCATCCTCGGCGCCGACGTCGCCTTCTCGCCGACCGGCCTGCCTCCCTGGCTCCCGCAAACGCCCGCCCGCTCGCCGCCGCGCCTCGCCTCGATCGACGGGAGACGCACGAACTAACAACAGCGGGACGGCGCCATGGGATTGCAAAGGACGCGGCAGCGGGTCGACACAGAGAAGCTGCTGCAGTGGGCGCTGCGCGATGAGATCCCGAAGCGGACGATTGGCGATCTGCCTGGCTACGTTTCGCCGCTCGGGCGCCTCGTCGACATGGGCACCAACATCGATGAGACCGCCGGCGAACCGGGATTTCCGGCGGCGCTCGGCGAGCCGCATCCCGACGCGCTGATCATCGAGCACGCCATCCTGTCGCTTGATGACGCAGCGATCGACTGGCCGGCGACGCGCGTCAGCCTGGTCGGGCCGCTCGGCGGCCTGCTGACAGACCAGGAGATCACCTTGGCGCGCCTGACGATCGGCTGCCCGGGCCTGGTGGCGATGCACGCGCGCATGGGCACGCGGCCGCGATGGTCGAGAGATCCCGAACCGGAGCCGCTGATCGGCCGCAACGGCAAGCCCGTCATTCAATTCGAGGACGAGGCCGGGCGAGTCGTCGAAGGCCGGCGCGGCCGACACTACGGCCCGACGGCGCGGTGTCCGCTGCGCTGGTTTCCCGAGCCGCGCGAGGCAGCCTTCGAACGCATCGAATACTCGATTTGGTGGCAGGCGCTCGACACGCTGGCCGATCATCTGCGCCCGCTGCTGATGAGCTACGAGGCGCTGCCGCCGGCGGCGCATCCGAGCCCGTGGGTGCAATAGGAGGATCACATGCTTGTCGGCCGTATCCCAAATGCGACTCGCGTTCTCGGTGCCCCTCCTGACTGGGACAAGGCGACTAAAGGTCCTTGCTGCGGCCTGCCTGTTCAAGACATCGAGACGGCTGCAGGGCCTGCCATGATGAGCGCCTGGCAACCTACACCTGACGAGCTCGCGCGACTGATCGCCGGCGCGAGCGTGACCCTGCTTGTTCTTGGAAGGATCCATCCGCCGGTAAGTCTTGCCGTCAGCATGCCGCCGGCGGAAGGGGACTATTAACCACGTCGACCGGTGCCGATGGACATGCGCCTGGAGCTTGACGAGGATCGGACGATCGAAAGTTCACCCCGGAGCCGGCGACGGCTGCCGGGTTTTTTGTTGTCTGGGGACCGTCATGTGACCGCGCAGCTGGCGATCGAGCTCGAGGCTTTTGCCGAACGGATCGGACGCATCCGCGTCGTCGGCCGCAATGGCGATCTCGAGCCATTTTACCTTGACCGCTCCCAGGCGCGGCAGGACGCGCTGCAGCTCGCCGAATGGGCGCGCACCGGCAGGCGGCCGGGCTCCTACGAGCTCGCCGCCGAACGCGGCCGCGCGGATGAGTCGCGCACGAGGTACAGTCAGCGATGACTGCTGCGGATCTGCACGAGCGGCACGATCTCTTCCGGATCAGCGACGCCGCGACGATTGCCGCCGTTGAGCGGCTTCCCGACAACGATCGCCGTTGTTTTGATTGTTGGCCGGATCCCCCGCGGCGCGCGCTGAAAGCCCTGCTGCGTCGTCAATTCGAAGGCTGCCTTCCGGAGCACTGGCAGGCTGGTGCGTCCTTGGCGAGTGGCGTTGCACGCACGCCTTCCGGTGACCCTGAGTACGCTTGGTTCCGGTCGACGATGTGGGTGCCTGGATCGGCGCGGGCGGTCAGCTGCGTTTCTGGTGTCCGATAAGCGTCAGTCTCGGACGTCAGGCCTGTGGCTCGATTGTGAGCGTCACGACGGCACCGTCATCGTCGATGAAGCTCCAGCTGTCGTCGTAGGTCTGGTACTGCGCGCGGCGATTCCCGATCAAAGCGGCGACTGCCGCCTCTGCGGCGTCTCCATCGTCGTACCGGCCCGGAAGGACGGTCGAACGGCCTCTCACCTCGCTCCTGATCTGCAGCGGCATCGGGCGGTCATATCATGGGCGAGCTCGTCGATCCGCTCGCCTCGGTCCGCGCCTATCTGGCGGCCGAAAAGTCTTCCAACACGCGGCGCGCCTATGCCTCTGATTGGGCTGACTTTCTCGATTGGTGTGGACTAGTTTCGGAAGCACCGCTCCCATCTAGTCCACTCGTCGTCGCCCGCTACCTGGCGCAGCTCGCCGACAAGGGGCTCAAGGCCTCGACGATCGTGCGGCGCTGTGCCGCCATCCGCTACGCACACCGCGCTGCCCAGCTCGAGCCGCCGACAGGCGCCGAGGGTGTCAGGGCGGTCCTTCGCGGGATCCGGCGCACCAAGGGCACGCGACCGAACCGCAAGGCGCCGGCCGCGGCCGCGGCGATCACTCTCATGCTCGCGCAGCTGCCGGCGACGCTCGCCGGCATCCGCGATCGCGCGCTGCTGCTGATCGGCTTTGCTGCGGCTCTGAGGCGTTCGGAACTTGTTGACTTAAATGTCAACGACGTCGAGCGCCGCGGTTCCGGCGTCATCCTGCACATCCGTCGCTCGAAGACGGACCAGGAGGGCAAGGGTCAATCGGTGCCGGTGCCGACCGGACGCAAGCTCAAGCCTGTTGCGGCGCTGGATGCCTGGCTAGAGGCCTCCGGGATTACCGAAGGCCCTATCTTTCGTGAGATCGATCGCCACGGACACGTCGGCCAGGCGGCGCTTTCGGGGCGGTCGGTTGCGCGCATCGTTAAGCGCGCAGCGCGCGCAGCGGGATTGGATGAAGCGATCTTCTCCGGTCACTCGCTGCGCGCCGGTTTCGTGACGCAAGCTCTCGATGACAAGGTGGACCCATTCAAGGCGATGAAGATCACGCGGCACGCGGACCCGCGCTCGCTGGCGATTTACGATCGCCGCGAAGTCGAGCTCGAGGACCACGCGGGAAAGGACTTCCTGTGACGGTCGCGCCGGCGCCGAAGGAATTGCCTCCTCGGCGCACCTCGGTCGTGCATTGCTGGGTGACTGCTGCGATTGCTGAGGCACTCAGCAAAGAGGCTAACCGCCGCGGTGTCCATCCGGACCGGCTCGCCGCCGATCTTTTGACCATCATTGTGGGCGATCGGGCGATCTCGGCGGTGGTGGATCAATAATGCCGATCCTCAAAAACGCCAAGCATGAAGCCGTTTTAGCGGCCTTTATTGCAAATTCGGATCGCGTCGGTTGGCGCGCGTATCAGTCCGTCTACCCGAATTCGTCGCAGCGCGCGGCGGAGACGGCGTGGTCGCGGCTGATGAAGGATGCTGAGTTCTCAGCACGCCACGACGAGCTCGTCGGGGCGGTCACCGAAGAGGCCAAGCGGGCCGCGGTGATGGATCTCACCGAGGTGCTCGAGGAGCTCTCGAAGCTCGGCCGATCGAACATTCAGAACGTCGTCGTGCGCAGCGATGACACCGCGGACGTGGTGCAGTCGCTGAGCGAGATGGCGCCGGAGCACGCCGCGGCGATCAAGTCGCTGACGATCGAGACCTACATGGAAGGCGCCGGCGAAGAGGCGCGCGAGGTCAAGAAGCTTCGGTTCGAGCTGCACGACAAGAAGGGCGCTCTCTCGGAGCTGCGCCGGCATTTCGAACCGGACAAGCACGAGCACACGGGCAAGGATGGCAAGCCGATCGAGGTTGCCGACGCGACCGAGCCGCTCGACGAATTGGATGTGGCGCGCCGCATCGCGTTCCTGCTGGAGCGCGCTGCGCGTGCGCCGGCAAGGCCTGCAGCTGCGGCCAAGGCCGGTGCGAAGGCGAAGGCAAAGCCGAAGCCGAAGGCGAAGGTAAAGCCGAAGCCGAAGGCAAAAGCGAGGTAGATTATGGCCAATGTGCTGAGTTCGCTCGCGACGATCTGCGTCGAAGAGCCGGGCTGCAATCCGCGTTCGGCGCCGAGCTACGTGTCGTCGCGCCTGCTCGCGGCAACGACTGCGGAGTCGATCAGCATTCCGGCTGGCTCGGCGTACGTGCGCCTCGCCGGCACGGCGGACTTTTACTACGTCTTTGGTGCCGGACCGGCCACGGTGCCGGGCGACATCGACGACGGCACGGCCTGCGAGCTCGTGAAGCAGCAGGGCGATGCGGACTGGCTCATCATTCCGCCGGGCGCGACCACGATGAGCGTCATCAGCGCCGGCACGCCGATCGTTACGGCGAGCTTCTACAAGACCTGACCTGATTTCCGCGCCGCGCGGATCTTCGCGGCTCCCCTACATCAGCTCTCGAGGAGACTGCGATGGCTCTGCAAAACCTTGCGGACAAGGTCCTGCTTTGGCTCCACGGCCGCCGGCTCGGTATCGTTGGCGACGGTCAGACGGGCGGCCAGTCGGCCCTCGTGCTCGACGGCGTGCCGATCGCGTGCACGCGCTCGGACATCGTCGTCACCACGCTCGGCCACAACGGCGCCGGCGCCGTCGCGGTTGCCGGCGTGCAGGTCGGCGACAACGTCCTCAACGTCACCAACCTGACCACGCCCGGCGACGTCACCGCGAGCTTCGAGTCGACGGCGACCGTGGCCGGCCAGGTGCAGCAGACCGCGGCGACCAACCTCTCGGCCGCGGTGCTGATGTTCCAGGTCCAGCCGCAGAGCTGATCCAGATCGCCGCGGCGTAAGCCGCGCAGTAGGTCCGCTTCAGACCAGCCGGAGAATGGCCCTGGCGCCTGAAGGTCGGGATGCCGGTCACGCGTGCTCCACGCGCGCTCACTGACCGGCCGGCCCCGGCGGCGGCGGAATTCCTTCAACCTGAGGAGAGCACATGAGCCTGGTAGCGAAAGTCGAGCAGCTCTACGCCGAAGCCGGCGATGGTCTGCTGAATGCTGTGAAGCATCTTGCCGGCGAGCTCGAGAAGATCGGCGGCGGCGGTGTCGACGTCGCGAAGCTCGAGGCCGAGATCAAGTCGGCGTTCGAGGCAAAGACGAGCGAGCTGTTCACCTCGCTGCAGCAGCAGGTTTCCAAAGAGCTGGCCGCGATCGCGGGCGGCGTTGGTGACCTGCATTCCCGCATCGCGAAGCTCGAGCATCCGGTGCCGCAGCTGCCGCCGGTCGATCCGCCGCCGGCGAATGCCGGTTCTACCGGCGCCGGCCAGGTGCAGGAGCAACAGCCGGCCGGTGCTGCTCAGGGTGCCGCGTCGACCTGATCTGAATGAGCGCGCTTGACGAGCTGCTCGCGCGCGTCAAGGCACTCCCGGCGAAAGAACGGGAGGCGATCGAGCGCGAGGCGCTCGCGGCGACCGCCTCGCATCGCTGGGTCCCGAACGTCGGGCCTCAGACGGCCGCGTATTTCTGCGAGGCGGACGAGCTGCTGTATGGCGGCGAGGCCGGCGGCGGAAAGAGCGACCTGCTGCTCGGCCTGGCGCTCAACGAGCACACGCGGGCTCGTGTTCTGCGCCGCATCGACGCGGACGCCGGCGATCTTGGCAATCGGCTCGTCGAGATCCTCGGCTCGAATACCGGGTATCGGTCGACGCCACCGACCTGGCGCCAGGGGCAGAAATTCGTCGAGCTGCGCGGTTGCCAGCTCGAGCGCGACAAGCAGCGCTTCAAGGGTAAGGCGCGCGACTTCATCGGCTACGATGAGCTCGCCGACTTCCTCGAGAGCCAGTACGTCTTCATCAACACCTGGAACCGGTCGACCGACCCGAGCCAGCGCTGCCGCGTTGTTGGTGCCACGAACGGGCCGACGACGGCGGAAGGGCAATGGATCCTGCGGCGCTGGGCGCCGTGGCTCGATCCGAAACATCCGCGGCCTGCCAAGGACGGCGAGCTGCGCTGGTTCCTGCAGATGGGGGGCCAGGACACCGAGGTCGACGGGCCCGGCCCGCACGACGTCGGCGGCCGCATGCTGCGCGCGACGTCGCGCACGTTCATTCGCTCGCGGCTGTCGGATAATCCCGACCTCGCGCGCACCGATTACGCGACCAAGCTTGATGGCCTGCCGGAGGAGTTGCGGCGCGTCTACCGCGACGGCGACTTCACGGTCGGCCTCAAGGACAGCGACTATCAGGTCATTCCCACGGCCTGGGTCGAAGCGGCGATGCAGCGCTGGTCGGAGAAGCCTCCGGCACGCCTGGCAATGAGTGCGGTCGCGGTCGACGTCGCGCCTGGTGGCGGCGACAACCGCGTCATCGGCTATCGCTACGGCGCCTGGGTTGGGCCGCTCGACTCGGAGAAGCAGGTCGATCGCACCGGTCGCATCACGGCCGCGAAGGTTGTGGAGGTCCGGCGCGATCGCTGCCCGGTCATCGTCGACGTCGGCGGCGGCTGGGGCGGTGACACCGTCATCGCGCTCAAGGACAACGGCATCGAGAACGTGGTCGCGTTCAACGGCGTGGTGCAGTCGACCGCCAAGACGCGCGACGGCAAGCTCGGCTTCTACAACAAGCGCGCCGAGTCCTACTGGCGCCTGCGCGAGGAGCTCGACCCGTCCCAGGAGGGCGGCTCGGCGATCGCGTTGCCGCCGGATCAGGAGCTCAAGGGTGACCTGACCGCGGTCCATTGGAAGCTTACGACGCGCGGGATCTTGCTCGAGGACAAGAAAGACATCGTCGAGCTGCTCGGCCGATCGCCGGACAAGGGCGACACGGTCGCGATGCTGGTGTCAGAAGGCAATCGCGCGATCGCACGCGCGGTCCGCGCTGGCCAGCAAGGCAACCGGCCGCAGACGGCGAATGTCGGCTTCTCGCAGTTCAAGAACCGCCGATGACGCGCTTCCTCAACGGCAGCGAGTCTGCGGTGCCGTTCTCGGATCGCAAGCTCGAGACCGATGGTGATCGCGTCCCATGGACGCTCGAGGAGCTGGTCGAAGCCCAGTGCATGGATTGCGCCGGCGCGAGCTCGGCCGAGATCGCCGAGCGCCTCGGCCGTGGCGTGGGCGATGTTGAGCGCAAGCTCAACGTCGATCGCGTCCCGCGGCCGCCGCGTGAAACGACCGCCGGCGTGGGCTTCCCTAACCTGAAGAGGCGCTGATGAGCGAAGCTCGCAAGACCGGGCTCGACGATCCGCTGCTCGCCGCGCTCGTGGCGAAGCTGCCGGCGCCGGGCAATCCGTGGCCGCGCGGCCAGCGCGTCAACTGGATGCGCATGATCGCGATGGCGCTCAACGAGGCTTACGGGCTCGAGGAGCCGATCGTCATTACCGACGTCGAGCCGGCGCGTACGCCGCTCTCGCGCAGCCTGCGCATCGTCAGCGAGGACGCCGATGGGGCTGCAGCGCCCGTCGCTGTGGCGCGGCCGCGCTACGTCATCGATCCGCAGGGCTTCGCGCTGTGTGACAGCAAGGCGATCGACCCCGAGGACGTGCCCGCCGGCGAGGTCCTCATCGACGAGCGCAGCGCCGCAGAGCAGGGCGATCTGAGCACCGTCTACTGGAAGACGGGCGGCGTGCGGAAGCCAGAGGCGATCCCCAATCTGAAACTGAGGGCCGCGTAATGACCCAGATGTTCACCAAGGCGCAGACGCCGGCGGACGTGCCGCCGCCTCCGACGCCGACGCCTCCGCCGCCGATGCCCGATCCCTATGGCGTTGCCAGCAAGGAAGCCTCGCGCCAGGCGGCGCTGACCGCCGCTGGGCGGTCCGGACGCAGCGCCAGCATCCTCACCACCGCGCAGGGTCGCTCGACGATCGCCGGCGGCGGGAGCAGCAGCTCTGCCGCGCCGTATTCGAGCCCGGTGCTCGGCGGCAAATGAAATCACGCTGCCGCGAGCTGATCGAGATCGGCGATCGCGAATTCTCGAAGCGTTTCCCGCTGCTGACGCTGTGGCAGACGTTCGCCGAGAACTTCTATCCGATCCGCGCCGACTTCACGCGTGCGCGCTACATCTCCGAGGAATTCGCCAGCTACCTGATGACCGGCCGCCCGGTGCTGGCGCATCGCGAGCTCTCGAGCTCGCTGAGCGCCATCCTGCGGCCGCCGGGCATGCCCTGGTCAAAGGCGCAGACCGACATCGATGCGGTCAACAAGGACCGCTCGTCGGCGGCCTGGCTCGCCGGCTGCGACGACGTCATGCGCGGCGTCTTCAACGATCGGCGCTCGCAGTTCAAGCGCGCGACCAAGGAAGGCGACGCGGACTACGTGCTGACCGGGCAGTGCGTGATCGAGCCGCGCGTCAACGCCATGCGCGACGGCATGCTGTTCCGCTGCTGGCACCTGCGCGATTGCGTTTGGACGGAGAGCGCCGAGCTCGTCATTGACAGCTTCCACCGCAAGTGGGCGCCGGAGGCGCGCCAGCTGCAGCGCTTCGGCGCGTCGCAGAACTGGCAGATGAGCAGCCAGCTCGACGACAAGGTCAAGAAAGACCCTGGCCGCAAGATCAACTGCCGCGCCATCGTGCTGCCGGCGGATGAGTACGACTCGTTCGGCAAGGACGAGGAGGGCTACACCCGCAAGCGCAATCCGAAGATGCCGTTCGTGAGCATCGTCGTCGACGAGGAGCACGACACCATCCTCGAGGAGGTGCCGCAGCGCAAGCTCGGCTACGTCGTGCCGCGCTGGGTGACGATCGGCGGCTTCTCGCAATACGCCTATTCGCCGTCGGCGATCGTGGCGCTGCCCGATGGCCGGATGCTTCAGCAGATGACGCTGATGCTCCTGGAGATCGGCTCGAAGATCGTAGACCCGCCGATGAAGGCGGTCGGCGACGCCATCCAGGGCGGCGTGAACCTCTACGCCTGCGCCATCAACTGCGTCGATCCGGACTACGACGAGCGCACCGGCTCGGTGCTCGAGCCCATGCAGTTCCACCCGGAGGGGCTCAACTGGGGCACCGAATACGAGGACAAGATCGAGAAGGTCATCAACGAGGCCTTCTACCTCAACGTGCTCAATCTGCCTGAGTACGACGAGAAGGAAATGACGGCGTTCGAATACGGCGAGCGGATGAAGCAGTTCATCCGCCGTGCCACGCCGCTCTTCGACCCGATCCGCGAGGAATACAACGGCGCGCTCTGCGACGACGTGTTCGACACGCTGCTGCACATGGGCGCCTTCGGCTCGCCGCTCGACATGCCGCCGGCGCTGCGCGGGCGAGAGGTGAGCTTCAAGTTCCGCGACCCGCTCGTGGCGGCCGAGGAAGAAGGCACCACCAACAGCTTCAAGAACCTCGCCCAGCTGCTCGGCGCGGCGATGCAGATCGATCCGACGCTGGCGGCCGACGTCGACACCGACACGGCCTTCCGCGATGCGGTGCCGGGCACCGGCGCGAAGCCGACCTGGTTGCGCGACAAGGACCAGGCCGACGCGATCAAGGCGCAGCAGCGCCAGCAGCAGCAACAGGATGCGATGGCCGCACGGCTCGGCGCCGCGGCGGACAACGGCAGCAAGATGGCCAACGCAGTCGAGAACGTCGGCGACGCTGCCACCGCGCTGCAGAAGGCGGGGCTGACACAGTGACCGCCGCCGTCGAGCTCACGGCCTGGGAGCACGTCGAGCACGTCCGGCCGACGGCCGAGCTCGAGAAGCTCGTCGGCGAGCCCAATAGCTTTTCATCCTGGCCGCCGTTCTATCGGGCGCAGGCGCTCAAGTCGTTCAAGCGCGGCGCCGAGCTCGGCCACGTCGCCGGCGATTTCGATCAATCCGCGATTGTTGGCACGGTGGATTACCGGCAGGCCGACACGCTCGAGCTGCGCGCCCGCTGGGCGCCGGCGTCGGTGAGCTGACATGCGCAGTCCTCGCGGGTCCATCGCGCCACCGCCGCGCAAGCCGAAGGCGGCCGACGGCAAGCTGCGCATGCCGTGGCAGATGCCGAACGGGCCGCTTGCGATCGAGGACGCGGACATTTTCGCGCTGCAGGCGCTGCAGCAGGGCAAGGCGAACGCCGGCCAGCAGCAGCGCGTCCTGACGCTCGTCATCGACAAGCTCTGCGAGGAAAGCCGGATGAGCTTTTACCCGGGCGGCGATGACGGCCGCCGGGCGTCCGACTTTGCCGAGGGCAAGCGCTGGCCGGCTTCGCAGATCAAGCGGCTGCTGCGCATGCGGCCGGACCATCGCGACCAATCTCCGCCGAGCGGCGAATAGCCGTCGGCGCTGACTAACCTGGGAGACTATCCATGAGCTGGCTTCTGCGGTCTCAACTGCTCGGCACGACGCCGTTCGCTGGAATGATCATGCGCGCGCCGGATGACGGCGCCGGCGCTGCAGCTGCTGCGGCTGCTGCCGCGCCCGCGGCCGGAGCCGCGGCCCCGGCTGCTGGGGCGGCTGCGCCAGCTGCTGGCGCGCCGGCCGCTGGTGCTGCCGCTGCAGCTGCAGCAGCTGCGGCGCCTGCCGCGGGTGCTGCTGCCGCCGAGCCGGCCAAGGGCGCGGGCACGATCGCAGCGGGCGCGGATGCGCCGGCGATCACGGCCGCGGCGAAGTGGCCCGACAACTGGCGCGAGGAGCTCGCCGGCGGCGACCAGGCGAAGCTGAACATTCTCAAGCGCTACGACTCGCCGGCGGCCTTTGCCGCGTCGGGTTTCGAGCTGCGCGGCAAGATGGATCGCGGTGAGCTGAAGGCTCCTGCGGCGCCGCTGCCGGCGAACGCGACCGACGAACAGAAGGCGGCCTGGCGCGAGGCGCAGGGGCTGCCGAAAGACGCCGCCGGCTATCTCGGCGCACTCAAGCTTTCCGATGGCCTGGTGATCGGCGAGACCGACAAGCCGCTGGTCGAAGGCTTCGTGAAGGACGTTGCGCTCGAGGCCGGCCTTTCGGCCGACGCCGCGAACAAGGCCGTCGACTGGTTCTTCAAGCAGCAGGCGGTTGCGCAGCAGCAGCAGATCGCCGCCGACGGCCAGTTCAAGCAGACGACGCTCGTCGAGCTCGGCCAGGAGTGGGGCAAGGACTTCACGGCGAACAACAACGCCGTCACCGGCCTCATCAACATGATGCCGGAGGCGATCCGCGATCGCCTGCTGACGGCGCGCACACCGGATGGTCGCATGCTCGGCGACGATCCGAACTTCAACCGCGCCATGCTCATGCTGGCGAAAGAGATCAATCCGGCGGCCGCGGTGCTGCCGGCGACGGCGGGCGGTGGCCTGACCGGCGTCGAGACGCGCATTGCCGAGATCGAGACGAAGTACATGAAGGCGCAGCAGGGCACGCCGGAGTGGAACCAGTACTGGAAGAGCGAGGCGATGCAGAACGAGTATCGCGAGCTCCTCGGCGCCCGCGAGACGATGAAGGATCGCGCGAAGTCGGCGGCATAACGCATGCGCGTCGTCAACGCCTTCCCGCCGATCTACGCGGAGATCCTCGCGGCCTTCCCGGAAGCCGCGCACCGCAAGCCGATCTTCGCGTGGGGCGACGTCATCTACAATCCGCACGGGATTGAGGTGACGCACGAACTGCACGTGCACGAGCAGGTGCACGGCGATCGGCAGGGCGTGAACCCTGAGGCCTGGTGGCGCCGCTACATCGCGGATCCCGGCTTCCGGCTGATGGAGGAGCTGCTCGCGCACGCGGCCGAGTACCGGGCCTGGTGCTCGAGCGCGAACATCACGCGCAATCAGCGCCGGCTCGTGCTGCGCTCGCTGGCGCAGCGCTGCGCCTCGCCGCTCTACGGCTCCCTGATCTCGGTGAACGACGCGAAGATCGCGATCGCCGAGCCGGGCAAGCCCTTCAAGACGCGCATCGTCGGATCGACGAGCGCGGCCTAGCAATTCGCGTTCACCGGACACCCCGTCTCAAGCGGCTCCGGCTGAGCGAATACACCCGCCAATGTGAAGCCCCGAGCGAATGCCGATGGCCCGCGCCTTCAAGCGCGGCACCCCGGAGGTCTGCGCGCGGACACCCCGAACGGAGGCTCGACCATGATGCTCATCGGAGTATTGGACCATGGCCGACTCGGCCTTCCAAATCCAATACCGCCAGGAATTCATCGCGCAGTTCGAGCAGGGCCAGAGCTGGCTTCGCACGACCGCGACCACCGAGGCGGTGATCAAGGGTAACCAGGCGCAGTTCCTGGTTGCCGGTTCCGGCGGCGCTACCGCCGTCACTCGCGGCCTGAACGGCAACATCCCTCCGCGCGTCGACTCCCTCGCCACGGTCCCCACGACCCTGGTCGAGTGGCACGACAAGCCGCAGCGCACCGAGTTCAACATCTTCGCCTCGCAGGGCGATGGCCGCCGCATCATGCAGATGTCGACGGTCAAGGTGCTGAACCGGAAGATCGACCAGGACATCATCTCCGCCCTGGCGACCGGCACCAACAATCTGGGCACCGCCCAGACCTTCACCCTTGCTCTCGCGATGCGCGCGATGAGCAAGCTCGACCTCAACGACGTCGACACGACCGAAGAGGACAACCTCTTCTTCGCCGTGACTCCCGCTGCGTGGGCCTACCTCATGCAGATCAAGGAGTTCAACGACGCCGATCTCGTCGAGATCAAGCCGCTCTCCGGGCCGGCGCGCCGCTTCCGCCGCTGGGGCGGCTTCAACTGGATCAAGCATCCGCATCTTCCCGGCGTGGGCACGGCCAGCGAGAGCTGCTTCGCCTATCATCGCGCGGCCCTCGGCCACGCGGTCAACTCCGGCGAGATGGATGTCCGCGCGGGCTACAACGAGGAGAACGCCTATTACTGGGCGCGCTCCTCGATCTTCATGGGCTCGTCGGTGCTCCAGAACGCCGGCATCGTCGTGGTCACCCACGACGGCTCGAAGTACACGTAACCAGCAGCTGAGCCTGGCGCTTCGCCCGCTCGCGCAGCGCTAGGTCTCCGCGCGTAACAGAGGGTCACAATCGTGGCTTACACTCCCGACACCCTGACGCTGCTGGTCTCCGGCGGCATCGAAGGTCGCGTCCCGCAGATTTGGACGTATTCGACCGCCGACGCCGACGCGACCATCGTCGGCGCCAGCTACTTCGCGGACGCCTACAACAAGGGCATGCGCGTGGGCGATCTCGTCGACGCGGTGAACCCCACCGGTCCGAAGTACAAGCGCTACCAGTGCTCCGCGGCGAGCGCGACCACTGGTGCCGCGACCGTTGCCGCGCCGACCGCGATCACCTGATCGCTGGCCGGACTGGCACAGAGAGCCCGGCGTTTCGGCGCCGGGCTTTTTAATTTCCTGAGGAGGATCCCGCATGGGCCTGTTCAAGCCGCGCAGCGCGCTTCAGCGCACGATCGCCGAGCATCTGCAGGACAACATGCGCGAGATCAAGGAGCTCTTCCCGGGCGCAAAGCTGACGCTGATCATCCGGACCGACGCGCTCGAAAAGCCGGTGATCCTGTCGAATGACGAACAGGCCGAGGCCATCAAAGCCATGCGCGAGATGATGCCCGGCAAGGGCGGCATTCTGCTCAACTGAACCTGCAACCGAGAGGTGCTCTGTAATGGCTAAAGCTGCAACCCTGGAGAAGACGGAGACGGCGGTGTCTGATCTGCCGCGCGCTTTGTCCGAGAGTCGTCTGAAGCTCGTCGGCGCGAGCGGCGCCGACATCCAAAACCATTTCGCGGCGGTGACGCCGCAAGGCACGCCGTTCGAGCACGTGCTCGAGCCGGAGTTCTGGGCGCATTGTGCCTACAAGCTGCGCCCGTGCGATCTCATCACCGTGCACACCGACGACATGACCTACCTCGGCCGTCTCTACGTGCGGTCGGTGTCGGCGCCGGCGCGCGACCGGCCGAACAACCGCGCCACCGTCGCCAAGCTCGAATATCACGAGTTCGGCGCGGCTCCGAAGGATCTGCGCGGCAAGAACCACGAGGTCCGCTTCATGGGCCCGCACCTGAAGTGGTGCGTCGTGTCGCTCACCGACGAGCGCGTCCTCAAGGATGGCTGCGGCACCTCGGAAGAGGCG
>Ga0207667_10005390_pt1 | contig 15598 bp, 10 predicted proteins | sample KBSCornC52_FD_184301 | JGI IMG/M metagenome (GOLD analysis project Ga0207667, IMG submission 184301) | Corn rhizosphere microbial communities from Kellogg Biological Station, Michigan, USA - KBS Corn C5-2 (SPAdes) (version 2) | ecosystem: Host-associated > Plants > Roots > Rhizosphere > Soil ... | reverse complement strand
TGAGCACCTCAAACTGCTCATCAACGTAAAACGGCCCGATCGCAAATGCGATCGGGCCGTCAAATCCCGTCCGGCTCGTTATGCCGTTCGATATCTTCGGAAAGACCTTAACTGAACGGCATTACCGCTTGCGCGGGCTTTTTCATTGCGTGGCACGCGGTGCGTGCCTGCTGTCAGAACGACTCGTCGGGCGACAGGTAGCGCCATTGCCCTTGCGGCAGCGCGCCGAGCATCACGCGGCCCATCCGCACGCGCTTCAGCCCGATCACTTCGAGACCGACCAGTTCGCACATCCGGCGGATCTGGCGCTTCTTGCCTTCACGCAGCACGAAACGCAGCTGTTCGCCGTTTTGCCAGCTCACCATCGCGGGCTTCAGTGCGACACCGTCGAGTTCGAGGCCGTGGCGCAGCTTCGCGAGCGATTCGGCGGGGAAGTGCTGGTCGATGTCGAGCAGCCGTTCGCCGAAGCGCACGCGCACCAGGTACTCCTTGTCGATGTCCGACTGCTCGCCGATCAGCTGCTTCGCGATCCGGCCGTTCTGCGTCAGCACGAGCATGCCGGTCGAATCGATGTCGAGCCGGCCGGCCGGTGCGAGCGCGTGCAGATGCTGCGGCGAGAAGCGCAGCGGCGAGCGGTCGCCGCTCCACTGGTTCGCGCGCGTGATCAGCACCGACGCGGGCTCGTAGCCGTCTTCCGCCTGACCGGACACGTAGCCGACCGGCTTGTGCAGCAGGATCGTCACCTGTGCGGCCTGCGCGGCGCTCGCGCGTTCGTCGATCTCGATCTTCTGGTCGGGACGGACCTTGGTGCCGAGCGTGTCGATGCGTTCGCCGTCGACGAGCACCCAGCCCTTTTCGATCCATTCGTCGGCTTCGCGGCGCGAGCACAGGCCGAGCTCGGACATGCGCTTCGACAGGCGCATCAGGCCGGTTTCGTCGCCGTGATCGATGTCGGGGGCGCGGCGCTTGACCGGTTGTGCGGTCTTCGGCGCGGTGGCCGTCGAGCGGCGCTCGGTGTTGCCGCGCTCGCCGAAGCTGCGCTTTTCGCCGTAGCCGGGTGCCTTGTCGCGATACGGTGCGCGTGCGCCGCCTTCGGCGCCTGCGCGGCGCGGCCGTGCATCGTCGTCGCTGCGGCGAGCCGGGCGGTCGGTTGACGTACGGCGTTCGCCGAAGCTGCGCTTCGGTGCGTCGCCGATTGCCTTGTCACGATAGGGCGCGCGTGCGCCGCCTTCGGCGCCTGCGCGGCGCGGCCGTGTATCGTCGTCGCTGCGGCGAGCCGGGCGGTCGGACGACGTACGGCGTTCGTCGAAGCTGCGCTTCGGCGCATCGCCGGTTGTCTTGTCACGATAGGGCGCGCGTGCGCCGCCTTCGGCGCCTGCACGGCGCGGGCGCGTATCGTCGTCGCTGCGGCGTGCCGGGCGGTCGGACGACGTACGGCGTTCGCCAAAGCTGCGCTTCGGTGCATCGCTGGTTGCCTTGTCGCGATACGGCGCGCGTGCGCCGCCTTCGGCGCCTGCGCGGCGCGGCCGTTCATCGTCGTCGCCGCGGCGAGCCGGGCGGTCGGACGATGTACTGCGTTCGCCGAAGCTGCGCTTTTCGCCGTAGCCGGTTGCCTTGTCGCGATACGGTGCGCGTGTGCCGCCTTCGGCACCTGCGCGGCGCGGCCGCGCATCGTCATCGCTGCGGCGAGCCGGGCGATCGGTCGACGTACGGCGTTCGCCGAAGCTGCGCTTCTCGCCGTAGCCCTCCGCCTTGTCGCGATACGGTGCGCGTGCACCGCCTTCTGCGCCCGCGCGGCGCGGCCGCGCCTCGGGCTGGCCTTCGGCACTGCGATACGGACGCGCGGGACGCGTGTCGCCACGCTCCGCACCGCCGTCACGCGGTGCGCGCTTCGCCGGCGCACGATCCGCCCCCGGGCGTTCCGCGCCGCGCGGCTTGAACGCGCGTTCGCCGGCGGCTGCCGGCGCGGCGGCCTTCTTCGGGCGCGGCGGCTTGTCGGCCGCGGGCGGCCCGGCGGGGCGCACCGCCTTGCGAGCGACGAGGCTGCCGGAGCGGACGGGTGCGCGGGTCGGCGACGCCGGACGCGGATTCTTGACGGTTAATTTGGTGCGCATAAACGCTGGGTTTCATTCAGACTGCGATCGCGCGCAGCAATTCGGTTTCGAGCTGGATCTGCAGGCGGTTGTCGGACAGGCCGGCACCATCGAGCAGGAAGATGTCCTCGACGCGTTCGCCGAGCGTATTGATCCGCGCCGCGTGGACGCCGACCTGATGCTCGGCCAGTACGCGCGCGATCGAATAGAGAAGGCCCGGCCGGTCGTTGGCGGACACGGACAGGATGTAGTACTGGCCGCGCTCGTCGGCCCGGAGGTCGACGCGCGGCGTGATCGGAAACGTCCGGGACAGCCGCGACAGGCGGCCCTTGGACGGCTCCGGCAGCGGCGCGGTCTCGGCAAGGCGCGTCGCAAGCTGCTGTTCGACGAGATTCGCGATGTCGCGATAGCGCACGTCGCGTTCGGTTTGCGTGACGATGAAATTGTCGAGCGCATAGCCATGCCGCGTGGTGCTGACGCGCGCATCGAGCACGGAGAGTCCGTTGCGGTCGAAGTACGCGCAGATGCCCGCGAACAGGTCGGGGCGGTCCTTCACGTACACGAGCACCTGCAGCGCGTCGCCGATCGGCGACGGCCGCGCGCGGACGATCGCCGTCTCGGCGTTCACATGCCGGTACAGCACGCGCGTCTGCCATGCGATGTCGGCCGCGTCGTGACGCAGGAAGAAGCCGACGTCGAGCTGATCCCACAGCGCGCGGTGCGCGTCGTCGGGCACGGTCTCGAGGCGCAGCAGCGCGAGCGCCTGCTCCTGGCGCGACTTCAGTTCCGAATGCGCGTCGGGGTTGGCGCCGCCGAGCACCGCGAGCGTGATGCGGTACAGGTCCTCGAGCAGCTTGCCCTTCCACGTGTTCCACACCTTCGGGCTCGTGCCGCGGATATCGGCGACGGTCAGCAGGTAGAGCGCGGTGAGGTAGCGTTCGTTGCCGACGACTTCCGCGAAGCGCTTGATGACCTCGGGGTCGCTCGTGTCCTGCTTCTGCGCGACCTGGCTCATCGTCAGGTGATGCTGGACGAGCCACACGATCAGCGCCGCGTCGTCGCCGGTGATTTCGTGCTCGCGGCAGAAGCGCCGCGCGTCGGCCATCCCGAGCGTCGAATGGTCGCCGCCGCGGCCTTTCGCGATGTCGTGGAACAGCGCGGCGACATACAGCACCCACGGGCGCTCGAAATTGCCGATCAGCTGGCTGCAGAACGGGTATTCGTGCGCATGCTCGGCCACCGCGAAGCGGCGGAGGTTGCGCAACACCATCAGGATGTGCTGGTCGACCGTATACACGTGGTACAGGTCGTGCTGCATCTGGCCGACGATGCGGCGGAAATTCAGCAGGTAGCGGCCGAGCACGCTCGTCTGGTTCATCAGCCGGAATGCATGCGTGATGCCTTCGGGCTGCTGCAGGATCTGCATGAACGTGCGGCGGTTCTGCGGATCGCGCCGCCACGTGTTGTTCATGATCTCGCGCGAGTTGTACAGCGCGCGCAGCGTGCGGGCGGACAGGCCCTTCACGCCGCGGGTCACCTCGTACAGCAGGAAGGCTTCGAGGATCGCGTCGGGATGGCGTTCGAACACGCCGTCGTCGACGATCTCGAGCATGCCCTGCTTCTCGACGAAACGATCGGGCGACAGCACGCGCGTGATGCCGCTCGTCGCGGGGAACAGCTGCGCCTCGATGTTCTGGATCAGGATCGTCGCGAGCTGCGTGACCGCCTTCGCGGCCCAGTAGTAGCGGCGCATCAGCTGCTCGCTCGCGCGCTTGGCCTGCGTCGGCCGGTAGCCGAAGCTCTCGGCGGCCTGCGTCTGCAGGTCGAACACGAGCATGTCCTGGCGGCGGCCGGCGATCACGTGCAGCCGCGCGCGCAGCGTCTTCAGGAATCCTTCGTTGCGGCGCAGTTCACGCGCCTCGCGCTCGGTGATGAGCCCGCGCGTGTCGAGCTCGCGCCAGCTGCTGCCGAAGCCGGCCGCGCGCGCGATCCACAGGATCGTCTGCAGGTCGCGCAGCCCGCCGGGGCTTTCCTTCACGTTCGGCTCGAGGCTGTACGGCGTGTCCTGGAACTTCGCGTGGCGCTGGCGCATCTCGAGCACCTTCGCGGTGAAGAACGCGCGGGCGTCGAGCGCCTCGTGATACCGCACGGTGAAGCGCTCGAACAGCGCGGTGCTGCCGACGATGCGGCGCGCCTCGAGCAGCGACGTCTGCACGGTGACGTCCTGCGACGCTTCCTCGATGCATTGCGCGACCGTGCGCACGCTGCTGCCGATCTCGAGGCCGAGATCCCACGCCATCCCGATGAAGCGCTCGATGCGCGCGTCGAGCGCCGGGTCGTGCGCGTCGGGCAGCAGCACGAGGATGTCGACGTCGGAGTAGGGCGCGAGCTCGCCGCGTCCGTAGCCGCCCACGGCGATGAGCGCGAGCGTCGCGGGCAATCCACAGTCGTCCCACACGCGCTTGAGCGCGTCGTCGGTGAGTTTCGACAGCGCGTGCATCAGCGACGCGACGTTCGCCGCGCTGCGAAAGCGCTCGAGCATGTCGGCCTTGGCGGCCTTGAATTCGGCGCGCCGCGACAGCGCTTCGGACGAGGGGGCGGCGTGAGCGCTCATGGGTGGCCGTTCAGGTCGGGGGCGGGCAGGCGGGCGGGCGCGACGGCGCTCAGACCGCGGCGGCCGGTTGCGCGAACACCGGGCGTGCCGGCGTGCCGGCCGATACGGTCAGCACCTCGTAGCCCGTCTCGGTGACGAGCACGGTGTGCTCCCATTGCGCGGACAGGCTGCGGTCGCGCGTCTTGACCGTCCACTGGTCGGGCATCGTGCGGATGTCGCGCTTGCCGGCGTTGATCATCGGCTCGATCGTGAAGATCATCCCGGCCTTCAGTTCGATGCCGGTGCCCGGACGGCCGTAGTGGACGACCTGCGGATCTTCGTGGAACACCGTGCCGATGCCGTGGCCGCAGTATTCGCGCACGACGCTGTAGCCCTGCGCTTCCGCGTGCTTCTGGATCGCATAGCCGATGTCGCCGAGGTGCGCGCCGGGCTTGACCTGGTCGATGCCGAGCCACATGCACTCGTAGGTGGTCTGCACGAGGCGCTTCGCGAGGATCGAGCCCTCGCCGACGATGAACATCCGGCTGGTGTCGCCGAAGTAGCCGTTCTTGATCACGGTGACGTCGATGTTCAGCGCGTCGCCGTTCTTGATCACCTTCTCGCCCGGGATGCCGTGGCAGATCACGTCGTTGACCGAGATGCAGGTGGCCTTCGGGTAGGGCGGGTAGCCGGGCGGCTGATAATTCAGCGGTGCGGGGATCGTGCCCTGCTCGTTGACCATGAATTCGTGACAGAGCCGGTCGAGTTCGCCGGTCGTGACGCCCGCGACGACGTGCGGCGTGATGAAGTCGAGCACTTCGCTCGCGAGACGGCAGGCGACGCGCATCTCGGCGATGTCGTGTTCGTTTTTGAGCGTAATAGCCATCGAGGTATGCCTGGAATGCGGTGAATTGACGGATTATCGCACCTTATGGCTGGCCTCGCAGCCCCTGCCGGCGGTGCCGATGCGGGTTTTCGGGGATTGTCCGGCCCGCTGCCGCGCGGCAAGCGAAAGTGGCGAGCGACTTGAGAGCCGACAAATCGGCGTGCTATACTCTTTGGCTAAGTCGACATCCAAATGCCGAACCTGTCTCGTTTTGGGGCGGCATGGCGATGGAAGGCTTGTGGCACGCGCATTTTCGCACGTGCCGAATCGCAAGCCGGCGCAACCAAGGGTGCCGGCCGCGCGGAATGAAGGTCCTTCGGGGCGCGTTCGCGCGGCGGTACGGCAGCCGGCTTAAGACCCAACCCTCGTGGAGAATTTACATGGCAGTTACGATGCGCCAAATGCTGGAAGCGGGTGTCCACTTCGGTCACCAGACGCGCTTCTGGAACCCGAAGATGGCTCCGTTCATTTTCGGTCACCGCAACAAGATTCACATCATCAACCTCGAAAAGACGCTGCCGATGTTCACGGACGCACAGAAGTACGTGCGTCAGCTGGCAGCGAACCGCGGCACGATCCTGTTCGTCGGCACGAAGCGCCAGTCGCGTGACACGATCGCCCAGGAAGCGCAGCGCGCGGGCATGCCGTTCGTCAACGCACGCTGGCTCGGCGGCATGATGACCAACTTCAAGACGCTGAAGGTATCGATCAAGCGCCTGAAGGACATGGAAGCGGCAGTCGAGGCGGGTGAGCTCGAGAAGATGAGCAAGAAGGAAGCGCTGCTGTTCGAACGCGAAATCGCCAAGCTGCAGAAGTCGATCGGCGGCGTGAAGGACATGGGCGGCATTCCGGACGCAATCTTCGTCGTCGACGTCGGCTACCACAAGATCGCCGTCACGGAAGCGAACAAGCTGGGCGTGCCGGTCATCGCCGTGGTCGACACGAACCACTCGCCGGAAGGTGTGGATTACGTGATCCCGGGTAACGACGACTCGAGCAAGGCAGTCGCGCTGTACGCTGAAGGCGTGGCCGACGCGATCCTCGAAGGCCGTGCGAACGCGGTCAACGAAGTGGTCCAGGCAGCGCGCGGCGACGACGAGTACGTCGAGGAAAACGCGTAACTGGCCCCGAGCCGGCGCAAAAAGGGGGCTCTCAACAGGCCCCCTTTTTTTAAGCTTGTGCGCCGGACCTGATCGCGCCGAATCGGCGCGGGTCCGGAAACGATTTTCGGCCGTTCGCGTCCAAGCGGGCGGCGTGGTGAATACAGACTCAAGGAGCGAATGATGGCGGCAATTACCGCAAGCATGGTGGCAGAACTGCGCGCAAAGACCGACGCACCGATGATGGAGTGCAAGAAGGCGCTGACGGAAGCCGACGGCGACCTGGCCAAGGCTGAAGAGCTGCTGCGCGTCAAGCTCGGCAACAAGGCGAGCAAGGCGGCATCGCGCGTGACGGCCGAAGGCGTCGTCGCATCGTTCGTCGGCGGCAATGCAGGCGCGCTGGTCGAACTGAACTGCGAAACCGACTTCGTCGCGAAGAACGACGACTTCCTCGCATTCTCGAAGACGGTTGCAGAACTCGTCGCGACGCAGAACCCGGCCGACGTGGCCGCGCTGTCGGCGCTGCCGCTCGAAGGCTCGACGGTCGACGCAGTGCGCCTCGCACTGATCGGCAAGATCGGCGAGAACGTCTCGATCCGCCGTTTCGTGCGCTTCGAAACCGCGAACAAGATCGCGACGTACCTGCACGGCGCGCGCATCGGCGTGATCGTCGAGTACACGGGTGCGGACGAGCAGGTCGGCAAGGACGTCGCGATGCACATCGCCGCGATGAAGCCGGTCGCGCTGTCGTCGGCCGACGTGCCGGCGGAGCTGATCGACACGGAACGCCGCGTGGCCGAGCAGAAGGCTGCGGAATCGGGCAAGCCGGCCGAAATCGTCGCGAAGATGGTCGACGGCAGCGTCCAGAAGTACCTGAAGGAGGTGTCGCTGCTGAACCAGACGTTCGTGAAGAACGACAAGCAGACGATCGAGCAGATGCTGAAGGCCGCGAATTCCACGGTGCAGAAGTTCGCGCTGTTCGTCGTCGGCGAAGGCATCGAGAAGCGCCAAGACGACTTCGCCGCCGAAGTGGCCGCGCAAGTCGCAGCAGCAAAGCAGCAGTAAGCAGTCAGGCAGTATCCGCGGCGGGCGTCCGCTCCGCCGCGGCCGGCGGCGCCGCCGGCCGGCCGGGAACCCCGGTCCGACCGTCGGCGCTTGCCCGAATCAGTATTTCGCCCCTACAGTTCGTGGTTGTCATCCTCTCGTCGCTCGGAAGCCCCTATGTCCAATGCCTATAAACGCGTCCTCCTCAAACTCTCCGGCGAAGCGCTGATGGGCGACGATGCCTTCGGCATCAATCGCGCGACGATCGAACGGATGGTGGCGGACATTGCCGAAGTCGTGGGTCTCGGTACGCAGCTTGCGGTCGTGATCGGCGGCGGTAACATTTTCCGCGGTGTCGCGGGCGGTGCGGCCGGCATGGACCGCGCGACGGCCGACTACATGGGGATGCTGGCGACGATGATGAACGCGCTGGCGCTGCAGGACGCGATGCGCCACGCCGGCATCGTCGCACGCGTGCAGTCCGCGCTGCGCATGGATCAGGTCGTCGAGCCGTACATCCGGCCCCGCGCGATCCGCCAGCTCGAGGAAGGCAAGGTCGTGATCTTCGCGGCCGGCACGGGCAACCCGTTCTTCACGACGGACACGGCCGCCGCGCTGCGCGGCTCGGAAGTGGGCGCCGAGGTCGTGCTGAAGGCGACCAAGGTCGATGGCGTATATTCTGCCGATCCGAAGAAGGATCCGTCGGCCACGCGCTACGCGACGATCAGCTTCGACGAGGCGATCAGCCGGAATCTGCAGGTGATGGACGCGACGGCCTTCGCGCTGTGCCGCGACCAGAAGCTGCCGATTCGCGTGTTTTCGATCAACAAGCCGGGCGCGCTCAAGCGTATCGTGCTGGGCGAGGACGAAGGTACGCTCGTCCACGTGTAAACTCCCGCGGATGCGGGCAAGCGGCGTGGGTCGCCGGCCGTGGTGCGTCGCGCGCCGGGCGGGGCCCGCGTTCTTTGAAGGTTGAAGGTTTGGAGGTTGAAATGAGTGTCGCTGATGTCAAGAAGGGCGTAGAGCAGAAGATGCAGCGCTCGATCGAAGCGTTCAAGAACGATCTGGCGAAGATCCGCACGGGCCGTGCGCATACCGGTCTGCTCGATCACGTGCAGGTCGACTACTACGGTTCGATGGTGCCGATCTCGCAGGTTGCGAACCTGACGCTCGTCGACGCACGCACGATCGGCGTGCAGCCGTGGGAAAAGAACATGGTCGCGAAGGTCGAGAAGGCCATCCGCGAAGCCGATCTCGGCCTGAACCCGGCGACGGCCGGCGACCTGATCCGCGTGCCGATGCCGGCGCTGACGGAAGAGCGCCGCCGCGAGCTGACCAAGGTGGTCAAGAGCGAAGGCGAAACGGCGAAGGTCGCGATCCGCAACCTGCGCCGCGACGCGAACGAAGCGCTCAAGAAGCTCGTGAAGGACAAGGAAATCTCGGAAGACGACGAGCGCCGTGCGAGCGACGACGTGCAGAAGCTGACGGACAAGCACGTTGCCGAAGTCGACAAGCTCGTGCAGAGCAAGGAAGCCGAGATCATGACGGTCTGACGACCGTCCTCGCGCGCCGCCTTCTTCCCGCATTACTGTCTCAACGGCCATGACCTATACAAGCTCTACTGTTCGCGTGCCTGACGTCGGCGCCGTGCCGCGTCATATCGCGATCATCATGGACGGCAACGGCCGTTGGGCGACCGAACGCCGCCTGCCGCGCGTCGCGGGGCACACCCGCGGCGTGGATGCCGTGCGGGCGGTGGTCGAAGGCTGCGCGCGCGCCGGCGTCGAATACCTGACGCTGTTCGCGTTCAGTTCGGAAAACTGGCGCCGGCCGAACGACGAAGTGTCGTTCCTGATGCGGCTGTTCATCACCGCGCTCGAGCGCGAGATCGGCAAGCTGCATGCGAACGGGATCCGCCTGCGGGTGGTCGGCGATCTCGAGCGCTTCGAGCCGCGCATCCGCGAACTGATCCGCCGCGCCGAAACCAAGACGGCGCGCAACACCCGCCTGACCCTGACGATCGCCGCGAACTACGGCGGCCGCTGGGACATCCTGCAGGCGACGAAGAAGCTCGTCGAGCAGGCCGTGCGCGAGGGCCGCGAGGTCGACGTGACCGAAGACGCGTTCGCGCCGCACCTGGCGATGGCCTACGCGCCGGAGCCCGATCTCTTCATCCGCACCGGCGGCGAGCAGCGCGTCAGCAATTTCCTGCTGTGGCAGCTCGCGTACGCGGAATTCTATTTCACCGACAAATACTGGCCGGACTTCGACGGCGCGGCGCTCGCCGACGCGATCGCGTCGTATACCGAGCGCGAGCGCCGTTTCGGGCGCACCAGCGCGCAGCTCGAACCGCAATCGCAGAACGCCGATTCCCTTTCATGCTGAAGACCCGTGTGATCACGGCGGTCGTGATGCTGGCAGTGTTGCTGCCGGTGACGCTGTTCGCGCCGCTCACCGCGTTCGGCGCGCTGATCGGCGTCGTGCTCGTGTTCGCCGCGTGGGAATGGGCGCGCCTGCTGAAGCTCGGCGCGACCGGCTCCATCGTCTATGCGATCGTCGCCGCGGCCGCGCTCGCGGCGACCGCGCCGCTCGGCGTCGGTGCGTCGTCGTCCCGTCCCCTTTTCATGGCAGCCGGCGTGTTCTGGCTGCTGGTCGGCCCGTTCTCGCTGCGGCGCAAGCCGGAGCTCGCGGGCGGCGTGTGGCGGGCGTTCCTGCTCGCGGCCGGGCTCGTCGTGTTCGCGGCCTGCTGGCACGCGCTCGTCGCGGCGCGCGCCGAGGGCGTTCCGTTCGTGTTGTCGCTGCTTCTGGTCGTCTGGCTGGCCGATATCGGCGCATACTTCGCGGGCAAGGCCTTCGGAAAGCGTAAACTGGCCATCACGATCAGTCCCGGGAAGAGCTGGGAAGGTGCGATCGGCGGCTGGTTCGCCGTGATGGTCGTCGCGGGTGTCGCGATGGCCGCGCACTGGTTCGAGCCGACCCTGTTTTCCGCATTCGCCACCCGCTACGGGATGCCCGGTGCGTGGGCCGCGCTGACGCTGCTGGTCGCGTACAGCGTGATCGGCGATCTGTTCGAGTCGCTGCTCAAGCGTCAGGCGGGCGTGAAGGATTCCAGCGGCCTGCTGCCCGGGCACGGCGGCGTGCTCGACCGTGTCGACGCACTGCTCCCCGTGCTGCCGCTCGCAATGCTGCTGCTTGGTTAAACCACTATTTCTGTTATGCAAAAACGTCTGACACTGCTCGGTTCCACGGGCTCGATCGGAGACAGCACGCTCGACGTGGTCGCCCGCCATCCCGAGCGTTTCTCGGTCTATGCGTTGACCGCGCACCGCAACGGCGACAAGCTCGTCGAGCAGTGCCTGCGCTTCGCGCCCGAAGTCGCGGTGGTCGGCGATGCAAACACGGCGGCGCACGTCGAGGCAAAGCTGCGCGCGGCGGGCAGCAAGACCGTCGTGCTGTACGGGCCGCAGGCGCTCGTCGACGTGTCGAAGAGCGACGGCTGCGACACCGTCGTCGCGGCGATCGTCGGCGCGGCCGGCCTGGCGCCGAGCCTGGCGGCCGCGCGCGCCGGCAAGCGCATCCTGCTGGCGAACAAGGAATCGCTCGTGATGTCGGGCGCGATCTTCATGGACGCCGTGCGTGACCATGGCGCGATCCTGTTGCCGGTCGACAGCGAACACAACGCGATCTTCCAGTGCATGCCGCGCGACGAGAACGAGCACGGCGGGATCTCGAAGATCATCCTGACCGCATCGGGCGGCCCGTTCCGCACGCGTGAGCCCGCCACGCTCGCCGACGTGACGCCGGACGAGGCGTGCAAGCACCCGAACTGGGTGATGGGCCGCAAGATTTCGGTCGATTCCGCGACGATGATGAACAAGGGCCTCGAGGTGATCGAGGCGCACTGGATCTTCGGTCTGCCGGGCGACCGGATCGACGTGCTGATCCACCCGCAGAGCGTGATCCATTCGCTCGTGTCGTACCGCGACGGCTCGGTGCTCGCCCAGCTCGGCAACCCCGACATGCGCACGCCGATCGCGCACGCGCTGGCGTTCCCGGAGCGCGTCGACGCGGGCGTCGACCAGCTCGACCTTGCGCAGATCGCGCAGCTGTCGTTCGAGAAGCCCGATTACACGCGCTTCCCGTGCCTCGCGCTCGCGCTGAAGGCGCTTGAAGAGGGTGGTATCGCGAGCGCCGCGTTGAACGCGGCGAACGAAATCGCGGTCGAAGCGTTTCTCGAGCGCCGGATCGGCTTCATGGCGATCGCGGCCACGGTCGACGCGGTGCTCAACGCGCTGCCGAACCGCAGCCCGAACGGGCTCGACGACGTCCTTGCGGCGGATGCCGAGGCACGCCGCCTCGCCGCCGAGATCATTGCGAAAGCGCCTGCGCCCCGCGTGGAGCGTACTGTCTGAATGAGGTGCTCATGAACGTGCTGGTCGAACTGATCGCGTTTGCGGTGGCGATCGGGGTGCTGGTCGTCGTGCATGAGTACGGACATTATCGCGTCGCGCGCTGGTGCGGCGTGAAGGTGCTGCGTTTCTCGATCGGTTTCGGCCAGCCCGTCGCGCGCTGGGTCAGCCGCAGGACGGGCACCGAATGGACGCTGTCCGCACTGCCGCTCGGCGGTTACGTGAAGATGCTCGACGAGCGCGAGCCGGGGGCGGACATCAAGCCCGAGGAGCTCGCACAGGCATTCAACCGGCAATCGGTGTTCAAGCGCATCGCGATCGTCGCCGCCGGCCCGATCGCGAACTTCCTGTTGGCAATCGTCCTGTTTTCCGTTGTATTCGCCACCGGCGTGACCGAGCCGGCCGCGGTGCTCGCGCCGCCGGCCGCCGGCACGGTGGCCGCCCGCGCGGGCTTCGACGGCAACGAGACGATCGTCTCGATCCGTGACGTGCACGCAGGCGACGCGCAGGGTAGCGAGGCCGTGCCGGTGCGTTCGTGGTCGGATCTGCGCTGGAAGCTGCTGGCCGCCGCGTTCGATCATCGCGAGGTCGTGCTCGGCGCGCGCGACGGCGGCGCGTCGACGTTCGATTTCCGCGTCGACCTGCGCAACGTTCCCGAAAGCGCGCTCGACGACGATTTCATGACGCACCTGGGCTTCGAGACCGGCGGCGGCACGTTGTCGGTGGCGTCGGTGCAGCCCGGTAGCGCGGCCGAGCGCGCGGGCCTGAAGGCCGGCGACAAGCTGCTCGCGCTCGACGGCAAGCCCATCGGCGGCGCCTCGCGCTTCATCGACGCGGTGAAGCACCACGCGGGGCAGCCGGTCGACCTGCGCGTCGAGCGCGGCGGCGCCACGCAGACGATGTCGATCGTGCCGCAGGCGCAGCGCGACGACGAGACGGGCCAGCAGGTCGGCCGCATCGGCGCGGCGCTGTCGATGCACACGCCGTCGGTCGACGTGCGCTACGGTCCGATCGAGAGCCTGCGGCTCGGCGCGCACCGCACGTGGGACATCGCCGTCTATTCGCTGAAGATGTTCGGGCGCATGATCACGGGCAACGCGTCGCTGAAGAACCTGTCCGGTCCGGTGACGATTGCGGACTACGCGGGCAAGAGCGCGCGGCTCGGTCCGTCGGCCTTCCTGTCGTTCCTCGCCCTTGTCAGCATTAGCCTCGGGGTGTTGAACTTGCTGCCGATTCCCGTTTTGGACGGGGGGCATCTGTTATATTATCTGGTTGAAGCCGCGACCGGGAAAGCCGTTTCGGAGCGCTGGCAGCTGATTCTGCAAAGAGCCGGGTTGATCTGCATCGTCGCATTGTCGGCGATCGCGCTGTTCAACGACCTGGCTCGGTTAATCCATTTCTGAAGCGTCAGGCGGCGGCCAGTCGGCCGCCGCCTGATTTGATGCAGCTAAATATTGGGGATGCACGTTGTTCAAACCTCATCGCTTTGTACCTAAGACAGTTGCAGCGGCCGCGCTCGCCGCGCACGGCCTCGCGGCGCATGCAGCGGCACCGTTCGTGGTGCAAGACATCAAGATCGAGGGGTTGCAGCGCGTCGAAGCGGGTTCGGTGTTTGCCTACCTGCCGATCAAGCAGGGCGATACCTTCACCGACGACAAGGCATCCGAAGCAATCCGCGCGCTGTACGCAACGGGCTTCTTCAACGACGTGCGCATCGCCACCCAGGGCAACGTCGTGATCGTGCAGGTGCAGGAGCGTCCGGCCATCGCGTCGATCGACTTCACCGGCACGAAGGAATTCGACAAGGACAATCTGACGAAGGCGCTGCGCGCGGTGGGTCTGGCCGACGGCCGCTACTACGACAAGGCGCTCGTCGACAAGGCGGAGCAGGAGCTCAAGCGTCAGTACCTGACGCGCGGCTTCTACGCGGCCGAGGTCAAGACGACGATCACGCCGGTCGACGCGAACCGCGTGTCGATCCTGTTCGCGGTCGCCGAAGGTCCGAGCGCGAAGATCCGCCAGATCAACTTCATCGGCAACAAGGCGTTCAGCACCAGCAAGCTGCGCGACGAGATGCAGTTGTCCACGCCGAACTGGTTCTCCTGGTACACGAAGAACGACCTGTACTCGAAGGAAAAGCTGACGGGCGACCTCGAGGCCGTGCGCTCGTACTATCTGAACCGCGGCTACCTCGAGTTCAACATCGAGTCGACCCAGGTATCGATCTCGCCCGACAAGAAGGACATGTACCTGACGGTCACGCTGCACGAAGGCGAGCCGTACACGGTGTCGGGCATCAAGCTGTCGGGCAACCTGCTCGATCGCGAAGCCGAACTGACCAAGCTGATCAAGATCAAGCCGGGCGATCGCTTCTCGGCCGAAAAGCTGCAGCAAACGACGAAGTCGATCGTCGACAAGCTCGGCGAATACGGTTACGCATTCGCGACCGTCAACGCGCAGCCGGACATCGACCAGGCGAACCACAAGGTGAACCTGAACCTCGTCGTCGATCCGAGCCGTCGCGTGTATGTGCGCCGCATCAACGTGGTCGGCAACACGCGCACGCGCGACGAAGTCGTGCGCCGCGAAATGCGCCAGCTCGAAAGCTCGTGGTTCGATTCGAACCGCCTCGCGCTGTCGAAGGATCGCGTGAACCGTCTCGGCTACTTCACCAACGTCGACGTGACGACGGTGCCGGTCGAAGGCACGAACGACCAGGTCGACGTGACCGTGAAGGTCGATGAAAAGCCGACCGGCGCGATCACGCTGGGCGCGGGCTTCTCGTCGACGGACAAGGTGGTGCTGTCGGCCGGCGTGTCGCAGGACAACGTGTTCGGCTCGGGCACGAGCCTGTCGGTGAACGTCAACACCGCGAAGAGCTACCGCACGCTGACCGTCACGCAGGTCGACCCGTACTTCACGGTCGACGGCATCAAGCGGATCACGGACGTCTACTACCGCACGTACCAGCCGCTCTACTATTCGACGAGCTCGAGCTTCCGGATCATCAGCGCGGGCGGCAACCTGAAGTTCGGCATTCCGTTCTCGGAAGTCGACACCGTCTACTTCGGCGCGGGCTTCGAGCAGAACCGTCTCGACGTCGACTCGAACACGCCGCAGAGCTACCAGGATTACGTGAACGAGTTCGGCCGCGTGTCGAACACGGTGCCGCTGACCGTCGCGTGGTCGCGCGACGCGCGTGACAGCGCGCTGATCCCGAGCCGCGGCTACTTCACGCAGGCGAACGTCGAGTACGGTGTGCCGGTCGGCAAGATCCAGTACTACAAGGCCGACCTGCAGGCGCAGTACTACTATTCGTTCTCGCGCGGCTTCATCCTGGGCATGAACCTGCAAGGCGGCTACGGCAACGGTATCGGCAACCCGTATCCGATCTTCAAGAACTACTACGCGGGCGGTATCGGCTCCGTGCGTGGCTACGAGCCGAGCTCGCTCGGTCCGCGCGACACGAAGAC
>Ga0207667_10005389_pt1 | contig 15599 bp, 15 predicted proteins | sample KBSCornC52_FD_184301 | JGI IMG/M metagenome (GOLD analysis project Ga0207667, IMG submission 184301) | Corn rhizosphere microbial communities from Kellogg Biological Station, Michigan, USA - KBS Corn C5-2 (SPAdes) (version 2) | ecosystem: Host-associated > Plants > Roots > Rhizosphere > Soil ... | reverse complement strand
CGGCAACAACTCGGGCTGGGGCGTGGGCGGTTCCACGGTCCATTTCAGCATGATCTCGCTGCGCTTCCGGCCCGACTGGTTCCTGGCCAGGAGCCGCCTCGGCTACGGCGTCGACTGGCCCATCGCGTACGACGACCTGGCACCGTATTACGACGAGGCCGAGCGGGCGCTGGCCGTGGCCGGGCCCGTGCGCTATCCGTGGGGGCCGCCGCGCCGGCGCTACCCGTACCGCGAACACGAGATGAACGCGGCCGGCCTCGTGCTGGCGCGGGGCGCCGAACGCATGGGTGTCCCGTGGGCGGCAGTGCCGCTGGCGACCGTGTCCGCGCCGCGCGGCAAGTCGCCGCCGTGCGTCTACCGGGGCTTCTGCAATTTCGGCTGCGCGACGAATGCCAAGCAGAGTGCGCTGATCGTATGGATCCCGCGCGCGCTGGCCGCCGGCGCCGAGGTGCGCGACCTCGCGATGGCGGGCCGCATCGAACTCGGAGAAGACGGCCTGGCGGCGGGCTTGCACTATCGCAGGAACGACGCATGGCGCTTCCAGCGCGCGCGCAACGTCGTCGTGGCCGGCTATGCGATCGAGACGCCGCGCCTCCTGCTGAATTCCGCGTGCGGCCGTTTCCCGCACGGGCTCGCGAACAGCTCCGGCCTCGTCGGCACGCACCTGACGACGCACGCCGGCCCCGGCATGTGGGCCCGCTTCGACGAGGAGATCCGCTGGTACAAGGGCCCGCCCAACATGGCGGTGTGCGAGCACTGGAATTACACGGACGACGGCAAGGATTTCCACGGCGGCTATGCGTTCATGAGCCAGGGCCCGCTGCCGCGCGCATGGGCCCAGCTGCTCGTCACGGAGCGCCGCCTGTGGGGCGCGGCGCTGCGGCGCGAGATGCTGGACTATAACCACATGGCGGGCCTGGTGGCCGTCGCCGAGACCGAGCCGCGCGCGTGCAACCGCGTCGGATTGTCCGACGTGCGCGACCGCCACGGCCTGCCGGTCGCCCACGTCACGTTCGAGTACTCCGACAACGACCGCCGCATGCAGGACCATGCGCGCCGCTTCATGGGCGCGATGCTGGAGGCGGCGGGCGGACGCGACGCCTGGACCAGCGACGACACGAGCCACATCCTGGGCACGTGCCGCATGGGTGCCAGCCCGGCGACGAGCGTCGTCGACGCCGACGGCCGCAGCTGGGACGTGAGCAACCTGTGGATCTGCGACGGTTCGCTGTTCCCGACCGCGGGCGGCGTGAATCCGTCGCTGACGATCCAGGCCCTCGCCTGCCGCATGGGCGCGCGCATCAAGGCGCTCGCGGCGCGCGGGGAATTGTAGGAGAACCCAGATGAGCAAGGTGGCCAGCATCTTCGACCTCGAATGCCTCGCCCGGGAACGCCTGCCCGGCGTCGTGTTCGACTACATCCACGGTGGCAGCGAACAGCAGCTGACCGTCCAGCGCAACCTCGACGACATGCGTGCACTCGCGCTGCGCCAGCACAGCCTGCGCGACGTGTCGCACCGCGACACGGCCGTCACGATGGTGGGCGACCCCGCGCGCATCCCGCTCGCCCTCGGCCCGACGGGCCTCGCGGGCCTCACATGGGCCAACGGCGAATGCGAGTCGGCACGCGCGGCGGTGGACTTCGGCGTGCCGTTCTGCCTGTCCACGTGCTCCATCAATTCGATCGAGGACGTGGCTGAGGCGATCCGGAAGCCGTTCTGGTTCCAGCTGTACCTGATGAAGGACCACAAGGTCAACGAAAGCCTGATGCGGCGCGCGCACGACGCCGACTGCTCCGCGCTCGTGCTGACGATCGACCTGCACACGCAGGGCAAGCGCTGGGCCGACGAAAAACACGGCCTCGCCGTGCCGCCCAGGCTGACGCCCGCCAACATCATGCAGATGGTGACCCACCCGCGCTGGCTCGCCAATATGGCCGGCAGCAAACGCCACACGTTCGGCAATTTCGAGCACGAGATCGAGGAAGCCGGCTCGATCGGCTCGCTGTCGAAATGGATCGAAGACCAGTTCGATGCGTCGTTCGACGTCGACACGGCGCGCTGGGTGCGCGCCAAATGGCAGCGCAAGCTGGTGCTGAAAGGCGTCATGAACCCGGACGATGCACAAACGGCCATCGACATCGGCGCGGACGCCATCATCGTCTCGAATCACGGCGGGCGCCAGCTGGACGGCGCGCCCTCGTCGATCTCCGTGCTGCCGGAGATCGTCGACGCCGTTGGCGACCGCATCGAAGTCCTGTTCGACGGCGGCATCCGCACGGGCGGAGACATCGTCAAGGCGATCGGGCTCGGCGCCCACGCCTGTCTGTCCGGCCGCGCATGGCTGTACGGCCTGGCCGCGCGGGGCCGGGAAGGCGTCACCTGCGCCCTCACGCTGCTGGAACAAGAACTGCAGGACTGCATGCTGCTCACCGGTATCGACAACCTGCACAGCATCGATTCCGGCGTCGTGACCGCGCAGCCGCCGCTGGGGAGGCGTTGATGCTGCCGTTCATGTTCGCCACCGGCATCGAGAACGGCGCGCCGACGATTGCGGTGGCCGGATCCGGCCCGTGGGCGAGGCGTACCGCGACCTGATCCCCGCGTGGGACGGGCAGATCGGGACGATGTCGTAACCGCGTGGGCGCCCGGTGTTTCAGGTATCCTCGAAGTGTTTACATGACAACAGAGAGGAAACGCCGATGGTTCGATTCGCCGCACTGTACCTGCTCGTGTCGTTTGCGTTTGCCGCGCCGGCAAGCCGGGGTGAAGGTGCCAGCGTTGAAACGCATGGCGAGCTGCCCGCAGGATGGGTCGCCGGGGCGCCGCCTTCCACGCAGGAAGAACTGATGTGCGCAAACTGGGCCGATGGCTGGAGCGTCGAACACAGCGGCAGTGGCGGCATCTCCCTGTCGCGCGCGGGGCATACGCAGCCGGAGTTTTCCATCGCGCTCGCCGATGGCGTCATGTGGGGCACGAACAGGGGCGAATGGGGCGGCAAGATCGAATGGCAGGCAGCCGATAGCAACAAGCGCATTTTCGTCATGGGAGGCAATCCGGTGGCTTTCATGACGTTCCAGGACGCCGTGTACGTCGCCGGAGGGCTTGCGCATTTGAACCACGAAGGCGGCATGCAGGTGGCCAGGCTGGTCCGTTCGGACGGGACCTGGAAGGCCGACGGCGCCATGAAACTCGATATGGTGCCGCAAGCCGTGCTGCAATCGGGAGAGAATGCCGTCATCGTGGCCAATCGCGGTGTGATTGCCGCCAACCTGCGGATCATGCAGGCATCACAGTTGCACCGCAACGACGACTGGGATTCGCTGTACCCGAATTCCATCGTCGCCGTCGGCGGCGACAGCTATCTGGTCGGCCTGCGCAGCGCTGTCGTGAAATTGACCAGGAACGGTGCCAAGTTCGACGAACAGTGGTGGCGGCCGGCCGCTTGCGCACGCCTGCAGCCGGTGGGCGCCAACACCAAGTGCGCCTGTCTGCCCCAGCCGTAGCAGCGCAGACCTGGCCCGACTGACTTGACGGCGGACGCCGCGTGCGGTCTACTCCAGCCGCCCGTATCTCCGAACGCCATCCATGACATTCAAACCGCTGCTCGACCTGATCAACCTCGTCCCACGCGACCTGATCCTGCCTCCCACCAGCCTGTTCATCATGATCGCCATCGGCCTGGCTCTGTGCCGCCGGCGGCCGCGCGCCGGGCGGATCGTCGCCGGGACCGGACTCGCACTGCTGGCCTTCCTGTCGACGACGGCCGGCGCGCGCCTCCTCGTCATGCCGCTGGAGCGGATGACGGCCCCCGTGCAGGCGCCCGAGCGCGCCGGCGCCCAGGCCATCGTCGTGCTCGCGGCCGGACGGCTGCGGCGCGCCCCGGAATACGACGGCCGCGACATCCCCGACTACATCGGCCTGGCGCGCGTGCGCTACGGGGCGCACCTGCAACGCCTGACAGGGCTGCCCATCCTCGTCAGCGGCGGCAGCGGCGGCGGCCCCGACGTGCGGGACCGCGGCTATTCCGAGGGCGACGCGATGGCCGCCGCGCTGCGCGAGGATTTCGGCGTGCCGGTGAAATGGATCGAGGGCCGCTCACGCGACACGGCGGAGAACGCCGCGTTCAGCGCCGCCATCCTGCGCGCGGACGGCGTCCGGCGCGTCCTCCTCGTGACCGACGCCATGCACATGCCGCGTGCGCGCGCCGTGTTCGAGCGCGCCGGCCTCGAGGTCGTCAGCGCGCCCACGATGTTCTTCGGTAACCAGCCGTTGTCCTTCCACGCATGGATGCCGAGTGCCGAGGGCATGCGCCGCTCGTGGTATGCCACATACGAACTGATCGGCATGGCCTGGTATCGCTTGCGTGCCGCCGGCGGCTGAACGACGTCACGCCGCCGCGCCCACGAGCGTGCCGCGCACGGTATTGCGGCCGGCATGCTTGGCCGCGTACAGCTCGGCGTCGGCCGCACCGATCAGCGCTTCCGCCGACGCCGGCAGGTCGACCGCCAGCACCGGCACGGTGGCGATGCCGAAGCTGGCCGTCGCGGACACGGTCACGCCCGACAGCGTCCGACTGGCCGTCCCGGCGAACGCGAGGCGGATGCGTTCGGCCAGCGCGCAGGCGCCCGCCAGGTCGGTCTGCGGCAGCACGACGAGGAATTCCTCGCCGCCGTAGCGGATCACGCTGTCGACCGTGTCGCGCGTCAAGGTCAGCAGCAGGCCGGCGAAATCGGCCAGCACCTGGTCGCCGGCCGCGTGGCCGTACGTATCGTTGACGCGTTTGAAATGATCGATATCGCACAGCATCACCGACAACGGCGTGCCGTAGCGGCGCGTGCGTTCCAGTTCGGCGTCCAGCGAGCCTTTTTGCAGGAAACGGCGGTTGTAGCAACCGGTCAGGGGATCGCGGTCGGCCATCTGCTGCAACAGGATCGATGCGCAGTACTGCTCGCGCTGGGCGACATGGAAGCGGCGCGCCGCCACATAGCCGAGCGCATTGCCGAGGACGAGCAGCAGCACGAGCGTCAGCATGTCATCCATCTTCAGGTTACCCTGGACCAGCAACATGCCCGCGAACACGGCACTGGAGATGACCCCGATCGCCACCGCATACACGAAACGGTTCGGGAAGTTCACGTACACCGCCATCAGGATCAGCGCCTGCGACATCGCATTCCACGCCAGCACGCCGGGCTGGTACCAGCACACGACCATGAACACGGCCAGCGCCACGCTCAGCAGGGTACACGCGGCCCCTATCGATACGGACACGGAACCGGGCCGGCGCGTGACGGCGACCCAGGCGCCCAGCGCAACGACGGCGACGCCGACCCGCAGGCCCATGAGGACCCACGCGACGACCGTGGCGCCCAGGGTGGCGAAGTCGGTCGTCGCGAAGGCGACGTAGAACGCGGCCGCGAACAGCAGGCTTGCCTTCAGCTGGGCATTACGCTCAGGCAAGAAATGCCGGATGAAGCGTTCCTCGCTGCCGCGGTCGGCGAACTCTGCCCGCCTGCGGTCGATGACGAGGCGGGGATCGGATGGTTTTCGAAGCAACACATGCGTTCGGCGGTTGGGGCCCCCGACGGGCACGATAAGGCTATGTTCTCACCGGCTGCCCATGCGCGGCGCCACGGTGGCCGGCTGTTGCCATGGCGCCTTCAGTTCGGTGCGGGTCGTGTAATCCGTCAGCGCCAATCCGAACAGCAGCGCCAGCGTGACGGCCCCGGTGACGGCCGCGAGCCGCAGCAGCACGGGCGCGCGTTTCAGGCGCATGAACACGATGGCCACGAGCAGCGCCTTGGCCAGCGCGATCGCGAGGCTGACGGCGGTGTTCAGCCAGCCCAGGCGCAACAACGCGCAGCCGGCCGTCGTGGCCAACAGCGCCAGCAGCGCGAGCCACGTCAGGACGAGGGGGCGGATCGACCTGTCCATGTCAGCCCCCCGAGCGTGCCGTCAGGTACAACAACGGGTACAGCACGATCCAGACCACGTCGACGAAGTGCCAGTACAGGCCGGCCAGCTCGACGCTCTCGTTGCCCGGTCCGCGCGGCGGCGGATGGCGCAGCGCCAGCATCAGCCACAGGCAGGCAACTATGCCGATGCACAGGTGCAGCGCATGCAGGCCCGTGGCGGCGAAGTACAGCAGGAAGAACAGTTCCATGCCGTGGACCGTGGCGGGATCCGTCGCGTCGTCCGGCCGGAAGCCCGCACCCGGGAACAGGTGCTCGGCGAATTCCTGGTGCCATTCGTAACCCTTGATGGCGAGGAAGACGACGCCCAGCAACGCCGTCAGCGCCAGCAGGCGCGCGGCAGGCCGCCGCCCACCCCCTTGCGCGGCGTGGCCGGCCAACGCCATGCAAAAGCTGCTGGTCAGCAGGACGGCCGTGTTGACGGTTCCCAGCAGCATGTCCGTGTGGCGGCTGGCCATGCCCGTCGCCGCCGGATCGTGCATGCGCAGGTACAGGTAGCCGAACAGCAGCGGGCCGAAGAACAGCAATTCGCTGGACAGGAACACCCACATCCCGAACGAGCGGGCGTAGTCCTGCTGGGCGTGGCTGCCGAACTGCGGCTCGAGGACCGGCGCGCTCATGGCGCCTCCGGCGTATAGGCATACGGTTCGCGCACGACGACGGGCGGAGTCGCGAAATTGTGCTCGGGCGGCGGCGAATCCGTCTGCCATTCCAGGCCCGTCGCGCGCCACGGATTCGCCGGCGCGCGCGGGCCATGGCGCAGCGACCACGCGAGATAGCCGAGCGGCATCAGGTAACCGACGGCCAAGGTGACGGCGCCGGCCGACGACAGCACGTGCAGCAGCTGGAATTCCTCGGGATAGCTGTGGTAGCGGCGCGGCATGCCCGCATAGCCCAGCAGGTATTGCGGGAAGAACGTGAGGTTGAAGCCGGCGAAGATGACGAGCGCCGCGATCTTCCCCCACGTCTCGGAATACATCCGCCCCGTCACCTTGGGCCACCAGAAGTGGATGCCGCCCAGGTAGGCCATCACGGAGCCGCCGACCATGATGTAGTGGAAGTGCGCGACGACGAAGTACGTGTCGGACAGGTGCACGTCGAGCGCGAGCGCCGCGAGGAACAGCCCGGTCAGCCCGCCGATCGTGAACAGGCCGACGAAGCCGAGCGCGTACAGCATCGGCGCCCCGAAGCGGATGCTGCCCTTGTACAGCGTGGCCGTCCAGTTGAACACCTTGATCGCGGACGGGATCGCGACGAGGAAGGACAGCAGCGAGAACACCATCCCCGCATACATCGACTGGCCGCTGACGAACATGTGGTGGCCCCACACGAGGAAGCCGATGACGGCGATGGCGAGGATCGCATACGCCATGAAGCGGTAGCCGAACACGGGGCGGCGCGCGAAGCACGGGATGATTTCGCTCGCGACGCCCATTGCCGGCAGCACCATGATGTACACGGCCGGGTGCGAGTAGAACCAGAACAGGTGCTGGAACAGCAGCGGGTCACCGCCGAGCGCGGGGTCGAAGATGCCGACCTGGAACAGGCGCTCGATGGCGACGAGGACGAGCGTCATCGCCAGCACGGGCGTGGCCAGCACGAGGATCAGCGACGTCGCGTAGTTCGCCCACACGAACAGCGGCAGCCGGAACCAGGAAAGGCCCGGCGCGCGCAGCGTGTGCACGCTGACGATGAAGTTGAGGCCAGTGAGGATCGACGAAAACCCCAGCACGAGCACGCCGGACAACGCCGCCACGACGTGCGAGTTCGAGAACATCGACGAGAACGGCGTGTAGAACGTCCAGCCGGTGTCCACGCCGCCGGCCAGCAGCGCCCACAGCACGATCGCCCCGCCCAGCATGTACAGGTACCAGCTGGCGAGGTTCAGCCGGGGAAACGCGAGGTCGCGCGCGCCGATCATCAGCGGCATCAGGAAATTCCCCAGCACGGCCGGGATCGACGGGATCAGGAACAGCCACACCATGATGATGCCGTGCGCCGTGAACAGCTTGTTGTACGTGTCGTCGCTGACGAGATCGCCCTGCGGCGTCGCCAGTTCGAGTCGGATCAGCGCAGCCGCCACGCCGCCGAGGAAGAAGAAGAACGTGATCGACAGCGCGTACAGCACGGCGATGCGCTTGTGGTCGCGCGTCGTCAGCCAGTCGCGCAGGCGGTAGCCGCCGTGCAGGTAGCTGGGCTCATTCTGCGCGCTCGTCATGTCCGCTCTCCCTGATGTATTCGATGATGGCCAGGATGTCCTCCTCTCCGATCTGCCCCGCGAACGACGGCATGATCGGCGCGTAGCCCGCGACGACGTCCTTCGCCGGCAGCAGGATCGAGTCGCGGATGTACGGCTCGTCCGCCGTCAGCTCGCGGCCGTCGGCCAGGTGCACGCGCCGCCCCAGCAGCCCCGTGAGATCGGGCGCATGCACGCTCGAACCGGGATCGTGGCAGCCGCTGCAGCCGTAGCGGCGGTACAGCTCATAGCCGCGCGCCGCCATGCCCGGCTGGCGCGGGCCCGCCTCCAGCCACTGCGCGAACGCCGCCGGCTGCATGACGACGATCCGGCCCAGCATCATCGCGTGCTCCGTGCCGCAGAATTCCGCGCAGTACAGGCGGTATTCGCCCGTGCGGCTCGGCGTGAACACGATCGAGGTATACCGGCCCGGCACGACGTCCTGCTTGATGCGGAAGTCCGGCACGAAGAAGCTGTGGATCACGTCCTGCGACGTCATGACCATGCGCACGGGCCGGCCCAGCGGCACGTGCAGCTGGCCGATCTCGCGCCGGCCACTCGCGTGCTGCGCCTCCCACATCCACTGCTTGGCCACGACGAACACAGGCATCGCATTGGCCGGCGCCTGGTACAGCTTCACGTAGTCGATCGCGCCCCACGCGTAGATGCCCAGGAACAGCAGCAGCGGGATCACGGTCCACGCGATTTCCACGGGCAGGCCCTGCTTCGGCACGTGCGTGCGGTCCGCCTTCGACCCGGCCCGGTAGCGCACGGAAAACCCGACCATCAGCACGAACAGCGCGAGCGCGACGGCACCCGTCAGCAGCAACAGGCACAGGGCAAGGCTGTCGAGGCGCGTGGCGGACGCCGCGGCCTCAAGCGGCAGCAGGTGGAATGCCGGACTCATGCCCGCCCTCCCCGCCGGCGCCACAGCCAGCCGGCCAGCAGCAGCGGCAGCGCCAGCACGCCGGCGCGCACTGCGCTAAGCGCCGCCTGCGTATGACGGCCCGACGCGGGTGCGTAGTGCGCGCACAGCAGCAGCAACTGCTGGCCGAACGAAGACGCGGAACCTGCCGTGCCGGGATGCGCCGCCGCGCGCACGGCGTCCCGCAGCGCGGGCGGGTCGAATCGGACGCCGGGAAAATAGTGCGCGATGCGGCCCTGCGCGTCGACCACGACCAAGCCGGCCGCATGGGCCAGTTCGCCGCTGCCCGCATCGGGCGCGGCGCGATAGCCCAGCGCGACCTGCACGCGCGCCAGCGTGGCCGCGTCGCCCGTCAGCAGCACGAGGTCGGCCGCGCCTCCGGGCAGCAACGACGCATACGCGCGCTTGCGTGCCGCGGCCGTGGCGGCGCCGTCGTGCGGGTCGACCGACAGGCCGGCGAGGCGGTATTCCCCGGCCGCGAGGCCGCTGAGCGCCAGCGCCTGCAGCACGCCCTCGAACAAGGTGCTGCACAAATTCGGACATGTGTAATAGCCGGGCACCAGCACGAGTGGACGCGCCCCGGACAACGCCCCCAGCCGCACGGCGTGGCCGGTGTCGTCGCGCAGCACGGCGTCAAGGGGCAGCCGGGCGCCGGGCACGGGGTCGAAGCGCGCGGCCGGCGGCGGCGGCAATGCCAGCGCCTGCGCGCCCGCCGGGGCTTGGGCCAGCATCAATGCCGCTGCGACCAGTACTTCGGCCGGCTTCATCGTCCCTCCCGTGGCGCGAGAACCGGCGGCGTGCGCCCCAACGTGGCGGGCGCCGGCCCGTGCGCCGCCGGCTGGGGCGTCGCTACGCCGCGCGCGGCCAACAGCTTCATCGCGTCATCGAGCGGAATGCGCACGATGCCGGCCTGGCGGTCGACCCAGCCATAGCTGTCCAGCAGGCGGCGCTTTTCCGCGAAGTAGGCGGCGCGGTCCGGTTGCGGCGCCGGCTGCAGCAGCGGCGGCGGGCCCTGGAACGGTCGCGGCGGCGTGTTCGCGGCCGGTCCCTTTGCGCGCAGCATCAGCGCGGCCGCGAGCAGCGCACTGGCAATGCCCCCCACGATGATGGCCGCGCCCCAGCCCAGGGCGCGCAGGTTCAGGTCGCCGCTGGTGTAGTCAGACATGGGCGCCCTCCTTTCGCCGATCCGCCAGCGCCATCCACGCCAGCACGCCAAAACCGGCCGCGACGAGCGGCGCGAGCCACAGCCAGTGCCGGGTCAGGTGCTCGACGGACGGCAGCACGAGCCACCAGCAGTCGAGCAGGTGCGCCGCCAGCAGCGCGCCGGCCAGCACGCCCAGCAGGCCGGGCGCGCGCTTGGCGTGGCGCGACAGCAGGATGCACAGCGGACCGGCGAAGTGGCCGACGACGAGCACCCAGGCCACGAGCTGCCAGCCGGGCGCACCACGGCGCAGGTACCAGGAAATCTCGTGCGGCAGGTCGGCCGCCCAGATGATCAGGAATTGCACGTACGCGAGGTAGGCCCACGTCATCACGTACATCATGAGCAGGTTGCCGAGGTCCGGCAAGCGGGCGCGCGCGGCGCCGCGGTCGATCAGCAGCACGCCCAGCGCGAGCCCGGTCAGCATCTGCCCCGTGCCGGCCAGCCAGCCAAACACGCTGGAATACCATTCCGGCTGCAGCGACATGATCCAGTCGACGGCCGCCAGGCTGACGGAAAAGCCGTACACGAGCAGGCAGGCAGCCGCACGCGCCGGCGAGCACGCCGTCGCGCCGTCCTGCGCGCGCGTCTCGACGATGGCGAGCCCGCTCCACAGCACAAGGTAGACGATGCTGCGCACCGTGAAGAACACGGGACTCAGCCACAGGTGGCGGAACGCGGCCCCGGGCTCGCCCGGCACGCCGTGCTGCCATGGATACAGCAGCGGTGCCCCAAGCAGCACGGGCAGGAACAGCAGGCAGGCCAGCGGCAGCCAGCGCGCCGCGCGCAGCAATGGGGCGCGGATCGTCTCGCCCCATGCGCCGCCCGTCAGCTGGTGCAGCCAGACATTGGCCAGCCCGCCCAGCAGCGCACCCGCCACGAACCACCACGCGGCCAGGTAGCTGGCCAGCAGCGCGCGCAGGTCGAAGCGCCAGCCGGCCAGCGCGACGATGGCCGCGACGATCAACAGCGCAACCACCTTCATGGCCGGCCTCCAGCGTTGTCCAGCTGCGCGCGCAGCGCCGGTGGCAAGGTCGCCGCATCGGCATGCTGGCTCAGTTGCAGCGCGCGAATGTAAGCGACGATGGCCCAGCGGTCGGCCGGCTCCACGCGGTCGCCATAGGGCACCATCACGCCGTAGCCCTTCTTGATGACGTCGTACAGGTGGCGGTCGGGCGCGTTGCGCAACCGGTCCTGGTGGTAGCTGGGCGGCGGCGGAAAGCCGCGCCGCACGACGAGGCCGTCGCCATCGCCGGCCGGGCTGTGGCATGGCATGCAATAGATCATGTAGCGGTCCTGGCCGCGCTTCAGCAGGGCCAGGTCGACCGGGTACGGGATCGTCTGCGCGTCTTCCGCCACCGCGTCGCGCCGGACGAGATCGACGCCTTCCCGGCCGCCGGAACTGTCGGCGAACGCACCGCGGGCGCGCGGTTCCGTGCCCGCGACGGGCGGGCGCGCGGACGCCCCATCCTCGAACAGCGGGCTCGGGGCATAGGTCTTGTAGCGCGGCTGGTCGTACATGTCCTGCTTCGCGCGCTCGCAACCAGGAAGCAGCGAGGTCGCGATCACGATGCAGGCCAGGCCCTTCATGCCGGCACCTCGCACAGCAGCAGCGGATGCAGCCCGGCCAGCAGGTCGCGCGCGGGACCGGGTGCGAACACCGGATCGCGCGCGGGCAGGCACAGGAAGAAGCGGTTGCGGCTCGCCAGGTCGAATTCCTCGACCTCGAACAGCGGATGGTGCAGGCGCGGCAGGCCGTTCGCCACGAGCATCGTGACCACGGCCGCGAGCGCCGCGCCGAGGATCGTGATCTCGAACGTGGCCGGGATGAACGCGGGCCAGCTGTGCAGCGGCCGCCCGCCGATGTCGATCGGGTAGTCGACGACGGCAGCATACCATTGCAGGAAGTAGGTGCCGGCCCCGCCCAGCAGGCCGCCCAGCAGCGTGAGCGGCGCGATCCAGCCCTTGTCCGCGCCGATGATCTCGTCCAGTCCCTCGATCGCGAACGGCGAATACGCTTCGACCCGCGTATAGCCATGCTCCCGCACATGGCGTGCGGCGGCGCACAGGCTGTCCGCGGTGGGAAATTCGGCCAGCAGGCCATACAGCGCGGGTTCGCTCATGCCTCCCCCTGCGCGCTTTCGCGCACCAGTTCGCGCATCTCGGCAATGGAAATCAACGGCAAGAAGCGCACGAACAGCAGGAACAGCCACACGAACAGCGCGATGGAACCGAACAGCGTGATCCAGTCCCACGCCGTCGGATAGTACATGCCCCAGGCGGACGGTAGATAGTCGCGGTGCAGCGACGTGACGACGATGAGGAAGCGCTCCATCCACATGCCGCAGTTGATGACGAGGCTCAGCACCAACAGTGCGGGCACACTGAGTCTTACGCGCCGGAACCACAGCAGCTGCGGCACGAGCACGTTGCACGTCAACATGGCCCAGTACACGGGACCGTACGGGCCCATGAAGCGGTTCACGGTCATGTAGCGCTCGTAGATGTCGCCGCTATAGAACGCCGTGAACATCTCGGCCAGGTAGCCGTAGGCCACGAGCCAGCTCGTCGCCAGCAGCACCTTGGCAGCATTGGCGAGGTGGCGGCCCGTGATGAAAGCGTGCAGGCCGAACGCGTGGCGCAGCGGGATCGCGAGCGTGAGCACCATCGCGAAGCCGGAGAACAGCGCGCCGGCGACGAAGTAAGGCGGGAAGATCGTCGAGTGGTAGCCGGGCGTGTTCCCGACCGCGAAGTCGAGCGAGACGATCGTGTGCACCGAGACGACGAGCGGCGTCGCGAGCCCCGCCAGCAGCAGATAGGCCCACTCGAAGCGCGCCCAGTGGCGCGCCTCGCCGCGCCAGCCCAGCGCCAGCAGGCCGTAGGCGACCTGGCGCCCCCGCTGGCCGCGCTGGCCGGCGCGGTCGCGCAGGGTGGCCAGGTCGGGAATCAGCCCGACGTACCAGAACAGCAGCGACACGGTCAGATACGTGGCGATGGCGAAGAAGTCCCACACGAGCGGGCTGCGCCACTGGGGCCACACGTTCATCACGTTCGGGTAAGGCACGAGCCAGTAGAAGAACCACGGCCTGCCCAGGTGCAGGATCGGGAACAGGCCGGCGATGCCCGCCGCGAACAGCGTCATGGCTTCGGCGAAGCGGTTGATCGACGTGCGCCACTTCTGGCGCAACAGCAGCAGGACGGCGGAGATGAACGTGCCCGCGTGGCCGATCCCGATCCACCACACGAAGTTGCCGATGGCGAAGCCCCAGGCGACGGGAATGTCCACGCCCCAGATGCCGATGCCCTTCACGAACAGCCAGGAGATCGCGGCGAGCAGCGCGCCCACGCCGGCGGAGGCCGCGAGGAACGCGGTCCACCAGCGCCAGCCGAAATGATCGGTCAGCACGATGCCGGCGATCTTGTCCGTGACGCTCGCATAGCCCCAGCCGGGGCGCAGCACGTCGCTGCCCCGCGAATGCAGGGTATCGTGGTTGGCACGGCTATCCGGCGTACTCATTCCAGCTCCGGGTCGGGATTCAGCACGCGCGTCGTGTAACTCGTGCGCGGCCGGGTGTTCAGTCCTTCCAGCAGGTGGTAGTCGAGCGGCGAGGCCTTGGCCGCGACGACGTCGCTGGACGGGTCGTTCAGGTCGCCGAAGCGGATCGCGCGCGTGGGGCAGGCGGCCTGGCACGCCGTCACCATCTCGCCGTCGTGGATGCGGCGCCCGGCCTTCTCGGCCTCGATGCGGGCGCGCGTGATGCGCTGCAGGCAGTAGCTGCATTTCTCCATCACGCCGCGCCGCCGCACCGTCACTTCCGGGTTCTGCAAGGCCTTCAGGCTCTCCGCCGTGCGGTTCGAATACTGCAGGAAGTTGAAGCGCCGCACCTTGTACGGACAGTTGTTCGAGCAGAAGCGCGTGCCGATGCAGCGGTTGTAGACCTGTACGTTCAGGCCTTCGCTGTCGTGCATCGTCGCGCCGACGGGGCACACTTCTTCGCAGGGCGCGTGCTCGCAATGCATGCACGGCACGGGCTGGAACAGCGTGCGCGCGCCGGCCTCGTAGCGGTCGACGCGGATCCAGTGCATGCTGCGGCCGCGTTGCACCTCTTCCTTGCCGACGACGGGGATGTTGTTCTCGGCCTGGCAGGCGATGGTGCACGCGGCGCAGCCGATGCAGGCGTTCAGGTCGATGGCCATGCCCCATTTGTAGCCGTCCCAGGCCTGCTCGGGGTACATCGATGCATGCTGCGGCTGTTCGCGTTTCACGGTCGACAGGTCCGCCAGCGCCGCCACGTGGACGGGGTCGCGCCCCTGCATGTCGACCTCGCGCTGGCGCCGCGCGAAGTCGTGCTTGCGGCTCGTGCGCTCGAGCAGCAACGGGCGCGGCGCCGCCAGCGCGGCACGGGTGCGCAGGCGGTAGGCATCGAAGCCGACGCCCTCCCCGACGCCGCCCGCCGCGCGCCGCCCATACCCCAGCGGCAAGGTGATGACGCCCTCGGCCTGCCCCGCCACGACGAGCACCGGCGCCTCGATCGTGCGCCCGTCCACGCGCAGGCGCGCGACGGCGCCGTCGGCGAGGCCCTGCTGCCTGGCCGTGGCCGGGCCGACGAGGGCCGCGTTGTCCCACGTGAGCGACGTCAGGGGCCGCGGCAACTCCTGCAGCCACGCGTTGTTGGCGAACGCGCCGCCGTCGACGGCCGGGTCGGGAGCAAACACGGCGACGAGCGGTGCCGGCGCCGGCGCGTCGACACGCTGGACTGCCTGCGCCGCCGGTGCCGCGACGGGACGCGCCGTGCTGCCGTCGACGATGCCCCGGCGCAGGCTGGCGCGCCACGTGCGTTCGTCCGCCTCCGTGCCCTGCCCCGTCCACGTCGCGCGCACGATGGCGTGGCCGTCGCGGCTGTCCGCGCCGGCCAGCAGCGCCAGGATCTCGTGCGCGGAACGCCCACCGTACAGCGGTGCGATCAGCGGCTGCACGATCGTGGCCGTGCCCTCGTGGGCGCGGGCGTCGCTCCACGCCTCGTAGCAGTGCACCAGCGGCAGGTGCCAGCCGGCCGCGCGCGCCGTCTCGTCGCGGTACAGGCCGAGGTGGGCGCTCAATGGGACCTGCCGCAGCAGCGCGGCGAAGTCGACGTCGGCCGGCGCGTCATAGGCCGGGTTCGCGTCGAGCATGATGAGGGTGTCGACGCGGCCGGCGCGCATGTCGTCGGCCAGCGCCGCGAGCGATGCGCCGTGGTCGAGGGGACTCCGTTCGACCGGATCGA
>Ga0207667_10005382_pt1 | contig 15604 bp, 11 predicted proteins | sample KBSCornC52_FD_184301 | JGI IMG/M metagenome (GOLD analysis project Ga0207667, IMG submission 184301) | Corn rhizosphere microbial communities from Kellogg Biological Station, Michigan, USA - KBS Corn C5-2 (SPAdes) (version 2) | ecosystem: Host-associated > Plants > Roots > Rhizosphere > Soil ... | reverse complement strand
AAGACGTAAGGGCTATGGGTTCAATCGTCGCAGGAGCTTCGGTTGGCTGTAAGTGTTGCCAGCGTAAGCGAGTTTCTAGGGCTCAGGACGGACACGCCGCAATCCAAGTGTCCTCCGAACTACTCGCCTGACTGTTCGGATATGGTCTTCTCGCCCGGAGGAATGGCGACCAGAAACCCCTTCCGAAAAGACGTAAGCCTTCCTGCAGAAGTCGTCTACCGCAAAGAGTTTCTGGCAAAGAATGGCACGACTCAGATTCTTGCTCTAGACGTAAATGGTGCGCTCTATGTGGTGCATCAGGATGGAACGTATACCCAGATTGATTCAGTCGCTCCTGGAAGCAAAGTCAATTCTGTTTCGGCTTACGGAAGAGAATATCTCTCGTTTTTCAATGACAGCGGTGGATGTGACGCGCCGCGACAGTGGGACGGCAAGAATCTTTACCGGGTGTCTCAGGGCGGACCGGGAGCGCCGCCCTCTTTTTCCGCCGCTGCGATTGTGGGCGATGAGTACCCGATAGTTTCAATTACCCAGCCTGCAGCGCAGGGAGGTCATGCTCCTTGGGGATTCAGCTACTTCTTACAGTGCTCTATTCCTGCTCCGGCTCCGAATAGCCTTTCTGGCCTGACTCCGGGGAATGTGGTCACGATCTATTACGCCGACTCGACTCTAAGCGGGCCGGACATGGATTTGGTCAATGCGTTCAACTCAGGGAATCCGGTTTACATCAAAGTCTCATTTACCGGCACTCCTCAGACGTTAGGGCCTTGGGTTGCGCAAGTCACTTCTGTAGGCGATGCACAACCTCCCAATGGACAGCCAAGGTCGTTCTACTACTTCACATTCAACATTCCCACGTCAGCTTTGGTCTTTTACGCAGGCTCGGGGCATGCAGGGTACACGGCGAACTATCAAAGGACTCTGGCGACGGTAACGACTTCGGTTCCTGTCCCTGAACTGGAAGTCACGGACTCAGTAGATATCTCTGGAACCTCGGTCACAGGGTATGACGGCACCCAGACCATTACGCAAACGCTGAACTCTGGCGATGTCCTTATCACTCAGACCTCTAGGACTGCAGGAGTCGCGACATACCACTACAACCTGATTACCGGCCAAGCCCCTGCAGCGGGTCAACCGATCACCATTACAGGGACGTTGAACGCCAATGGTGGGTTGAACGGGTCGAATCTGACCATTGCCAGTGCTACAGGTGGAAATTCTGGGTCTTTCACTATCGCAATCGCAGGCGCAGACTTCGCTCTGGCCTCAGAAAACGGCGATGGCGTCACTGCAGGAACGATCTTCGCATTTGATCCGGGAATCGCAGCGGTTGGGACAGTCCAAGACCCAATTTTCGGTGACTCTACCGGGGGAACACTGACTTTCGGCGGGTCTCAAGCGACGATTGCCCCTGGAACTCGGTTGGGAGTCGTCTTTTTCATCACAGACACGGACGCTTTCACTGCTCCAAGCCCGATTGTTAAGTTTACGGTCCCGGCGAACACCAATGCGATTGCTTTTGACAACCTTCCCATAGGCCCAGCGAACGTTAAGGCCAGAGGACTGGCGTTTACCGGGGCAAATGGCGGGCGTTTCTACTTCATGGATAAGGTTCCCCAGATCAACGGAGTGGTTTTAGGCACTGCCACGCTGATAAACGATAATGTAACCACTTCGGGAACAGTTCAATTCACCGATCAGGCTCTTTTTGGTGGAATTGCCATAGATATACCGGGAAATAACCTGTTTGAGCAGGTCGCGCTGAATCTCCCAAGAGGGGTGGATTGGTATGGCGACCGCTTGCTCTGGATTGGCGAGAAAAACACCGTCATCGGCTTTCAGAACATGGACTTTGCCGGTGGAACGCTATCTGGTTCTACTGCACCCTTAGGATGGACCGCTTTAGGCTCTGGAAAGATTCAGCAGCTCGGCTTTATGCCTGCGTACTCCGTAACTGGCCCGGATATGGGGCAGCTTACCCAAAGTGCTTATCAGACCGCTGCGGGAGTCGAGATTCTTCAGCCGCTGCTGAACTACTCTCTGAGGCTATGGGTCTCCACTCAGGGTACGGGGACTTTCCGTGCTCTCATTTATTCCATTTCCACGGGATTCAACTCTACCGCGATGCTTGATCTCTCTACCGTGACAAACGCCGGTTATTACACCATATCTTTCGATACGCCGATGCCGAACACGATTCCATCGGACATGACGCTAGATACGTCTTTTGTGAGCCTCCCTGCGGGGCAGGTTGCGGCGATACGAGATTTACAGCCGATTTATACGGACAATCCGAACAGAAACCCGATTGCAAGATTCGCTTACGTGCAAAACCCAGAGGCTTACGACGCCGAAACAGGGAACGCAGGGCCGAACGATGATTCAACAGAGCTAAGGGCAACGGCGGTACTTCAAGAGTCCTTGTACTTCATTACTCAGAGGGGCTTGTACTCGATTCAGCAGATCGGCAACACCGAACCGTCTTCGTGGATTCCTCAGCAGGTCGCTGACAAATGTGGTGCGTTTGATTCGAATTCTGCGACAACAGGGAAGGGCTGGATTGCGTGGGCTGGGCCTGAAGGAGCCTTCTGGTTTGGCGGAGGACTGCCGGAGAAGATTTCGGCAACTATCGCACCGACCTGGAGACAGGTTTCGGGGGTCACGAACGTCTTCAATGACGCCGACGCTGAAAGAGTCTATTTCGGGGTCATAATCGGCGGAGTCAAGAGCCAACTGGTCTATGACTATCACGAGATTGCGCTAGGCGGTTCTGGCAAGTGGTCTCCCTGGAAAAGGCCTGTGGATTGGGTGTCATCCTCCGCAAGCGGAACGGTCTTTACCATCGGCGCGAAGTTCTTCCATCTGGATTATGTCGCAGGGGTTTCAGACGACGATCTAGGAGCCATTGGAGGCTATTACACCTTCGCTGCGGTGGCTTCAGGGATTTCGCGCAAGCTATTCCAGTATTTCGGGCTGCAAATCTCCGGTGCGGGGCCGATGACGCCGTTTGTGTATACCAAGACTTTGCAAGACACACCGCAAGCGTTGAATGCTCAGGAACTCTCCAGTCTGCTGGATATTGTTGCGGAGTGGCCTGACAGCATTACCGGAAGGCTGATGTATTTGAAATTAGGGCAGGACAATGTTCAATTTTCCGCGCAGAACTACAGCGTGGTGTATCAGCCTGACCCGAACCAACCGATTTCTGGAGTGCGGTAGTGGCTCAGTTCACCATTCCGAACATCAGTTATATCCGCAGTCAGATGGACTCCAAGCTGGCAAATGCTTTAGAGGCCATCAACGACCGAGTAGGAGTGATTGCCGATCAGGGGAACATCGACCCGCAGAGTGCAACACAGGCGGCTCCGCCTCCAGTCGGGGCAATCAATGTTGTCGAGGCGGGCGGGATTCATGACATCAAGATCACCGATGAATCTCCCGCTTATGCAGGGCTGAATTACACAGCGGATTATTCGCAAACGGCCGATTTTCAGAACTTCCACACCATCGACATGGGAGTGTCGCAGAATCACAGGGCGAATCTAGGACCAGGAACCTACTACTGGCGAGCTTCGAGCTTTTACCACCCTGCTACGCCGTCAAGCCCTGTCTATCACGGCGGAGCAACACCTCAGCCGGTAGGGACGGGTAGTTATACAGGGCCGGACATGCAACAAAAACAGGGTTTCACCGGCCCTTATCGAAATTCCAACACGCCGCCGATCCGCAAGTGACTAGCGGAGCGTTTCAAGAAGGGATTGCAGCTGGTCCTTTGTCATAGACACGTCTGCCTCAACTTCTCGTAAGTCGGCGTTTTCCTTCACGTAGAACAAGAATTTGCTGGTAATAGTCCCGTCGCCAATGTTTGTTAGCGGAAATGTGGACTGGCGGGTATATGGATCATGCCAAAGTCGATCACAAAGGCGGCTCTCAAGCTCGGTAGCAATTTCTGCCAAGTGCATACGAAATGATACGCCCGCTGAAGTCGCAGGACATACCAGTTTTGGAACGGATTCATGCGGCGCAAGGGCACTCTTACCCGTTTCCTGACCTTGAGAAATTCGTTGGGGTGGTGGTCGCAGTCGATGAAAACGATGTTCCAGTTCAGGCAATCGCCGCGCGCCCAACCGTGGAGCTGTATCTAATCGGAGATCCAAACTGGAGAACCCCGAAGTGGCGACTCCTCGTAGTGGAAGCGCTGTTCCATAGGATTACCGACGTTCTTAGGAGTTTGGGGTATACGGATTGTCACGCTTGGCTGCCCCCGTCAGTTGAACGGGCTTTTGGTAGGAGAATGGAGCGTGATTTTGGATGGCTTAGGTCTCGATGGAAATCTTTCTGCTTCTATCTTTCATAGCAGGCGTACTCACCGTGGACGCGCTTTGCTAGCTCGACTCTTGCAGCGATAGCAGAGGCTAAATCTTCATGATGACCTCCGCTATGTTTCTTACCGTGAACGAACACATACACAACGTATTTCTTGAATGTCTTGCACCAATGAACACCCTTGAATCCCGTGTTTGAATGTCCAAATGCCCTACGGTTGCAGGCATTTTGAGAATGATCTACCACACGTAGATTACAGCGTCGATTATCGAGGGTGTTGCCGTTGATGTGGTCCGCGAGTTGTTCCGATCCGGGTTGGAGGATGAGCCTATGCATAAGGCTGGCCTCTCCCGGACGATACATTCTTGCCGCGTATAGCTGGCCAGTCTTTCGGTCTTTCGCTGCTATCCAGTTATTGCCCGCGAGTAATGAAGCGTCTTGCGCGTCTACGAGGGCGAAGGCACCACGGGTTAGGGCCACATATGCAATAGAGGGACCTATCGGATGAACTATAGGCCGAACCTTGATGGCGTATTTCTTTGGCATTTGTATGTCAATTTTACTACGAGATCATAGCCGTAACTAACGTAAGTTGCTGGAAGCGAGGGTACTTATACGGGTAGGGATACTAGCAACGCCGCGATGCAGAATTCCAACTCCGCACAAGGTCTATCCAAGGCTTATGCGGGGAACGCCAACAATACCTATTCGATCCTCACGCCCACTCTTTCAAGAATGGCAACTGCTCCCCAGGGCTTTACTCCGCAGACGATGGCGAACATGGACACCGCCGCCGAACAGTCGATTGGCGGCGCGACGGCAGGAACAGTAGGGCAGGGTAATCTACAGGCCGCAAGAACAAATAACGCCGGGGCCTTCCAGCCCGTAGCGACGCAGGCAGCGCATGATGCTACAGGGCAGTTGAGCGACGCGGCTTTGGGAATCCAGAACCGCAACGCCATGCTTCAGGAGCAGCAGAGACAGCAAGGACTGAGCGGATTGCAAGGTCTCTACAACACCAACGTAGGAGCGGGAGAGAACGCTTTAGGGCTTTCCAATAACGCGCTTTCGGTGAAGAACCAAGCGGATGCCGAGACATTCAACAACATCATGGGAACGGTGCAAGGAATTGGCGGGTTAGGTCTAGGCGGGTACAGCATCTATAAGGGGAACAAAAAGTGAGCACGCAGCCAATCATCACGGACCAGATGAGAAGGGCTTTGCAGGCTCAGGCAGCCCTTACGCCTCCACCTGTACCGCAGTTGAGCATGTCTCAGCCCATGCAGCCGCTTCCCATGCCCCAAGCCCCTCAGGTGCAGAACGTTCCCAATGCTACAGACCTGACCAATCGCAGGGTATTGGGGCTAGGAAACGAGTTGCAGCGGCTGAATACTTCAGGCTCTGGAATCGACCAGATAACCAAGCCTGTAGATGCCTCAGGAATGCCCACAGGGGCCCCCGTAAGCGGTCTACGTAAGTTTGGTGGGGTGTTAGCCCGTATTGGAGACACGGCGCTCTCTGTGGCCGCTCCAGGCGTGGCGGCACTAACTCCGGGAACGACGCTGCACCACAGGCTTTTGCAGGACACGACTCAGGGGCGGCTTCAGGATGCCCTGGAAAACCAAGGCAAGCAGGCCCAGACTGCACAGGAACAGGCACAACTCCCGATTCAGCAGAATCAGGCGCTGGCGGGGCAATTAGCCAACGAGGAGGCACAAAGAGGACTGACCCGCGAGCAGAACGCTGGAACTATCGTGCGCGATGGGTGGGGAAGACCTATTGCATGGCAGGACGTGCAGGGCGTTACCCACGCCGCCGGAGACCCCGCCATTCCAGCAGGAATAGCGAGTTCGATGGCTGTTGATCCGGGGAAAGCCCCAAATAGCCAATTCGAATTGTGGCTACGGCAGAATCCGGGGAAGACGGCCGACGATTATCAACGCGAGGTCGTACAGAAGCCCATCTCTGCGGAAGAGGCGGCATCTCTGAACGCCGTGTGGGACGGATTAGCTCACAAGCATGGGCTACCACAGGGACAGTTTCGACCAGGAATGCCGCGCGGCGATGCGCAGCAACTAGAAAGCGCGTTGAATGGCGCAATCGGGAAACAGCAAGGGGATACGCACGTTTCAATCAGCCTTGCAGGGTTGGACTTGAACCGCCAAAGATTCAACGCGACTCAGGGAGTTGATCTTACGGACCCAGCGACGGCCTCTGCTGTGGCTGCTGTAGCGCGGGGTGACCTGAAGCTGACAGACGTATATGGACGCGGGGCTTCGATGGCACAAAAGGCCGCCTTCGTTGCAGCCGTGAAGCAGATGAACCCAAATTATAACTCCGGGGATCACGATCTTGAGCTAGGTGCACGCAGATACATGACCTACGGCCAAGGTGGCCAGACGCTCAACGCCCTCAACACCGCTCGGGGCCATCTCGTGCAGCTCAGTCAGGCTGCGGATGCGCTGCAGAATGGCAATATTCAGGTTCTGAATCGTATCGCACAGGAATATGGGGTGCAAACAGGAGCGCCAGCCCCTATAGTCTTCCAGGCCATCAAGACAGCCCTTACGGGAGAACTCGGAAAGGCATTCAGCGGAACAGGCGCGACAGTGTCTGAGCAGGCGGAGATTGCCAAGGCTCTCAACGATGCGCAATCTCCAGCGCAGTTGAAGGCGTTTGCCGACACCAATATCCACCTGATGGACACCAAAAAGCAGTCCCTTGAGGGGCAGTACACGCAGGGGCAGCAGGGGCAGCCAAACTTTGGGACGGCTCCGCAGCACATCATTCAGATTGGGAATAAGAGGTATCAATACAAAGGTTCCGGGGCGACGGATGACATGAGCAATTACACCGAGGTCAAGCAATAATGGCCGATCCGATCAAGCTCCCTCCGGGGGCAACCCTGGTGAGCGATGGGACGATGAAACTGCCCCCTGGAGCCACGCTGGTGACGGGCTCGGGCAACGCACCCCCTCCACAACAGGGGTTCTTCGGCTCTGCGCTGGACTCTAGCGGCCTGACATCGCTCGGGCACTTGCTGACCAGTCCGAAACAGACGCTAAAGGGAATACCGCAGGACATTTCGGATGCAATCAACAACACAACCAGCAACGTGCGGCAAGGGCTAAAGGACTTCAAGCAGTCCGGCTTATCCCAGACGACCCGACGCGACTTCGGAAGAGCCGTCCCGATCATCGGCCCCGCGCTGGCAACTGCGCAGGCGCAGCACGATTCTGGCAACAATTCTGGAATGGCCGGTACGCTGGCGGGAACTATAGCAGGGTTGGCAGCGCCTTCATTATTGAAGGGTGGACTAGAGGCTGCCGCTCCTACCCTGCGCGCTACGGGCGATGCGGCACAAGACGCAGGAGCGGGAATAATGAATCGCACTGCTGGGAGTCTAAAGGCCGACTTCAAGCGTGGAGCAAATCCAGGGCGGGCATATTTGGACGCAGGCGGTGGCCCGGCTCTCTCGATGCAATCTCTGGCCACAAAAGCGGCAGACCTTAAAAGTGCGGTAGGTGGGAAAGCGGCGTCCCTCAGGAATGCCGCGACGAGCGCCGGAACGGTAATTCCCACCGATAGGGTGCTTGATGTGCTCAACCCGCCCATCGCAAAGGCCGTATCTCTTGAAATGGGTCCAGGTGGCATGAACAACGTAGCGCCTATTCAGCGGTATGCAGAGAGTTTCACCCCCGCTCTGAATGATGCCAAACAGGCGGGCGGGTTCACTCCGGATGCTTTATTCAGGCTCAAGAAGGGAATCGCGGATAACACGAACTGGAGTGATCCAACCCAGTTCAGCCTCAAATCAGTCCGTCAGCAGCAGGCGGGAGGGTTAGGTGGGCTGCTTGGGGATGAAGTGCCGGGATTGAAGCCTTTGAATAGCCAGTATCAAGGTCTGAGCAGATTTGCAGCTAGGACTCAGGAGAGGGCTAATACCAATTCGGTTCCGCTGTCTGGAATTGCCCTAAAGACCGGACTGTCTGCATTGGGGGCTGGTACGGGAGAGTTTACGGGGCATCCGATTCTTGGTGCTGCACTTGGCTTGGCTACCGATTCCGTGCCATTCAAGACCGCACTCGCCACTGGGCTGTACCGCGGTGGGCGTGGGCTGAGTGCTGTCCCCGATCTAGTTCCGGTGCCACGTCTTTACCCTGCGGCTATGGCGATACCCGGCTACCGCCTGAACGCAGGCTCCAAGAAGCAGAACGGCAACGATGGTGAATGACGCACCAAGCATGAACTCCTCCGGGTCAAGAGTGTATCACTATCGATTTCTATGCGTGGGGCACGGGTAAGCATCCATAAGTGCGTTAGCTAGCCCAACCGACTTTTGAATTTCAAACATTTTCGGATTTTTCTCCATGTAAACCACATAAATTCGGGCCAAGGTTCCCATGGACGACTCGGGCATGCAGATTCTTCCACCGCCGATATCTATCCCGTCAAGAAATCCTGCAATATACGAAACGCACGACACAGACTCTACCATCTCGTTGCTGCGTGGCATTGTGTCTGGTGCATCTTGAAGCCGAACGCTGGTCTTGCATTGCTGAAACAGCTTAGAGCCCTTGTCGTAGTCGTCCACATGCGTTGATTGCCCAAACGCCAGCATTGGAAGAGAAGCCAGCAGCAATAAGGCATATTTCTTCACGTTCTTTCCTCGGCAGTGAATTAGGGGAGAGCAGAAGTGTACTACCTCACAGTTCGCTTATAGCCCTTTTTGCCGGTTCTGGGGTTGACGTTGCCGCGAGCAGACCAGTTATTCAGCCGTGAATGGTCTGGATTGGTCCGCACATGAGAGCGGCGGTAGACGCCTTTTCGGGTGACAGTGCTGCGGACGTGAACCGTTGCATACGCAGGAATGGAACACAGCAGTAGAAGCACCAGGGTCTTCATAGGTTCTGAAAGTTTACCCCCAAAAAGGAAAAGTGAATGAAAAAGCTCTTAGCGGCTGTATTTTGCGTGCTTACAAACTCCCTCTGGGGGCAAGGCAGCCGCTTTGACGCGAACGTCTTTACCTCTGCGAATTCTGTCCCATATGGCACGCAATCAACGCTTTACACGGTTCCCTTTGCCCTCATCAAGGTCTGCGCTTACCCCGCTGCAGGGAATCCTTGCACGAATGCGGTGAATGTCTACTCCGATCCCGGATTGACGCAGGTCATCACTCAGCCAATTACGGCAGACGTTCATGGAAGGTTTGGATTCTGGGCGGCTCCGGGTGAATACACCTACAACGCGCAATCACCTCTAGGAACGAACTATGGCAACTTTACCTTCACGCTTGCGGGCACAGGAGGAGGATCAGCGACTTTTCCAAGCACTCCGGGGATTGTCTACAACCTCTCCATTTCTTCCGCAAGGAATGCGACTGCTGCCGATGTGACGGGACTCTTTTCAGGATGCTCAGGGACGCTGTTTCTGAGAGCAGATGGGACGTGCGGAAGCTCTGGATTAACTCTGACGACCACAGGCACTACAGGTCTGGCAACGCTCTCCGGTTCGACCCTGAATATCCCGAATTACACCCTGACCACTGCAGGAGTAACGGCGTTAGGGACGTTGACCAATGACACGTCAGGCTCAGCAGCGAAGATCGGCGGCGTAGCTGTTTCAGGCGTTCCGGGAGTGGGGCAAGTTCCTGTGGCTCTCAGTTCGACTACCGCGAGTTGGCAGACAGTCGGCACAAATCCCGGTGGCTCTGACACTCAGGTTCAGTTCAATGATGGCGGGACGTTTGGTGGGAATTCGAATTTCACATGGGACAAGACCAATAACGTCCTTGCGGTGGGCTATCCGAAACTAGTTCCTTTGACTGGCGGCTACACCATCTCTGGGCCTATCGAGTCGGGACCCCAGCCCAGCACGTTTGGTATTGCCCTGCAGCATAATCTCGCGCTGGATGTAACGAATGTACTCACCCAAAAAACTACTGGCAGAATCAATTCGGCACTGGCGCTGTGGAACCAGACGCAATCCAGCACTGTACAGCACTCCCATGCGCTAGAAGCCATTAACGAGCAGCACGGCACTAGTTCCTCGGTGGGCAGCTATAACGTCGGGATCATCTATCCCGGCGTTGGTGCGACAGCGAGCGAGATGGTCGCTGGCGTCATTGGCTATGCGCAATTAGGGGACTATTCAACTACGGGAACCGATGAGGGGACGGTTCCGCGCATGGCTTCACTGTACGCGGCGAACAACTCAAATTACGGCATAACTTCGAACGTGCCCATCAATACAGGGCTTTATGTTGAGGGCCAGTTTGGCGGTGTTCTAAATGCTGGCGTCTACATTGCAGACCAAACCGGTGCGTCAGACAGGTACGGGCTATATGTCGCAGGCGGACAGAATAACCTTGGCCCGCAAACCACCACAGTAGGCTCACTCGCTATCCCAAGCACTGGGGTGGCCGCCTGGAATTCCGATACTGGCCTCTCTCGCGATTCGGCAGGCGTTCTGGATGTAGGCAACGGCACAGCAGGGGACACAAGCGGAACAGTCAAAGCGAGTGAGGCGGTTGTTTCAGGATCATTTGTCTGCCGTCAGGACGGCACTCACTGTCCCGCTCCAACTTACGGGCATGTCAGTACAAGCATCGGGCCGGGTGGATTCACCTACGCCGCAAACACCTGCGTGAACGCCTTTACCTTCACTGGCACCGCAGCAACAGTCTCCTCGGTCTTGATGGCTTCGTTCCAGACCACCACATCAGGTCAGGCAACGAGCTATCTCGGATTGACCTTGACGGCCAAGTGGGACGGAACCAACCCAACTGTTGATGTCTGCAACGTCACGAATTCCGCAGTCACCATCACCGGCAACATGAACATCGGCCTTTCCTGGATCAACTAAAGGACAACTGAATGAAGCTGTTTCTGAAAGTCTTAGCCTTCGTGTGTCTGTCTGTTCCTTTATGGGGGCAGGGGTATCGGTATGACTCGAATGCATTCACCTCGGCCAATAACGTACCGGCCGGGTCGCAATCGACCATGTTCACCGTGCCCTTTGCAAAGATCACGGTCTGCGCCTACCCAGACAACGGAAGTCAGCCCTGCACGAATACCGTTCCGATTTACCAAGACCCCGCTCTGACTGTTGCTGCGACGAATCCGATCACAGCGGATGTGCATGGCCGATTTGGTTTTTGGAAATCGGCAGGGACTTACACGTTCTCAATGGTTTCTCCGGGCGGAGAGTTTCTAGGAACGTTTGTTATCTCTCTGGGGGGTGGTGGGCAGACAACTCTTGCACTGACGACTACAGGAACAAGCGGGCCCTCGACGCTTACCGGAGACTCAGCATCCGGCTACACGCTGAATGTCCCGAATTACTCCACAGGAAGCGGAGGCTGCGGAACCGGCACTGCCCACCAAATATGCTTCTTCAGCGCCGACAACACGGCGATTGGAGACACGCTGTTTTCCGATACAGGAAGTTCGGCAGGCGCAGCGGGAGGACTCGTCTACACGGGCAATGGAATCCACGCGACCGCTCCATTGGCAGGGTTCTATCAGTTCCTGTCGAACGATACGGCAGCGGTGAGTGGCGGCTCATTCTTCGACGTGGAGATGACCACCAACGGAGGGAATGGAGCTGGCAACATCACGCTCCAGACGGATACCAGTTCTGGGACTTCCGCCAACGCGAATAGCGGCAATATCCGCATCTATACGACCGGAAACACTACCAACGGCAACAACATCAACATCACCGCAGCCTCGACCATCAACGGCGGATCGGGCCAGATTATCGCGGATGCTTCAGGCGGAATGACACTGCGGACAGATACAGACGACATCCTTGTCCAATCAGCAGGTGGAATCAACGTCTTTTCAGGTACTCAGCCGACAACCCTGAAAGACGGTTTCGCTCTTGGCGAGTTCATCTTTACGGTTACGGATTCGCCTTACACTCTGGGCTCCAGTGGCGAGAGCACGGCGTATTTCGATGCTTCAGGCGGAGCGATTGTGGCGAACCTGCCCGCACCTACGTTTGCAGGCACAATCTACATCGTCAAGAAGCTGGACGCCTCAGCCAACGCTGTCACTGTTACAGCCCCAGCAGGCTACACCCTGGACGGCGGCACGACCTACGCCCTTACTTCTCAGTGGCAGTCGGTGATTCTGCAGTATGACTCCAACACCACCAAGGGCTGGCACGTCATTGGGACGAATGCAACTGGAGCGGGTGGCGGACTCTCCGGCCAGACTACCGGCTATCTTCCTCTGGCGACCTCAGCCACAGCCTCTACTACGTCCTCTGCGCTGCAGGACACCGGCTCAAGCCTTGTGTACCACGGCACAGGAACGCAGCACGGATTGGCGCTTCCTTCTTCTTCTGGAGGGCTAGTCACTCCCGTCGCAGGCAATGCAGGACTCGGGACTGACGCATCTGGGTTATGGAACGCCTACGAGAACGGCGGCTCATGGTCAAGGCTATGCACGGTAGGGAATGGGCTATGCAGTAGTGGTTCAGGCTTCCCCATCACCCTCGGCTCTACCTCCGTTGCGGCGGGTAGCACGACCACGACGATTGCGGGGCTGACGCTTACGGCCCCCACTTTCACGACGCCCGCTCTGGGCACTCCGGCGTCTGGAGTAATGACCAACGCAACCGGGCTGCCGCTTTCTACGGGTGTCACCGGCAATCTTCCGAATGCCAATCTCGCCACGCAAACCGCCAATACGGTCTTAGGCGCATTGACTGCGACCACCCCATCGGGTTTGGCAATGCCATCCTGCTCCGGAGCTACCAATGCGCTGAAGTGGACAAGCGGAACCGGGTTCGGGTGTAACACCATTACCCCCGGAACAGGAACGGTAACATCTTTCGCCGCTCCTTCCGGTTCATGGCCTTCGTGGTTGGTGCCGACGGTCACAAATTCGACTACTACGCCATCTCTGGCCGTGGCCGCGAGTGCGATTCCCAACTCAGCCCTTGCCACGCAGACTGCGAACACTGTCCTTGGCGCTCTCACCGCAACCACGCCAAGCGGCCTCACGATGCCTTCCTGCTCTACGGGAAGCAGCGCACTCACCTGGACGACTGGAACGGGATTTGGCTGCAACACTATTAGCGGCGGGAGCACAGCGTTCTCGGCACTGACAGGAAGCACCAACACAACCGCAGCCATGCTTGTAGGGACAGGGGCTTCCCTGGCTCCAACCGGCTCGGGAACCATTCAGGCGACGAGTTTGGCGGGAGGAGCGACTGGTTCCGCACCATATCAGTCGGGAGCGGGCGCAACCTCCTTCGTTGCTTCTCCCACAACCTCGGGACACACCTTTGCTTTTGCGTGGCAGCCTTCGGGGAGTGCCGTCGCTCCAGCCGCCCTTGACCTCGCAACCTACCTTGCATCGCCCCCCGCGATTGGCGGGACGACTCCGGCAGCGGGAACCTTTACCAGCGTGATTTCCGGCACGCCTACAGCCGGAGCAATAGCAGCTCTCCCCTCTGGCTCGCGTGGCTTCGCCTGCGATGAGACTTCTACCGCTGGAGTCCCCGCAGCAACCGTCGATTACATTCGCTGCGATTCCACCACGCACCGCATTGTGCAGTCCGTAAACAACGGCTCTGAGGCTGCGCTGGTAACAACGTCCAGCACGGACACACTGACCAATAAAACGCTCACGTCGCCCACGCTCGTAAGCCCGATTTTAGGTACTCCCACCTCGGTAACGCTGACGAATGGCACAGGCCTGCCGCTCTCCGGCCACACATCACAGGCGGCAGACACCGTAGTGATGAATGCCACTGGAGGTTCTGCGGCTCCGGCCGCAGTAGCCATGCCAACCTGCACATCGGGCGCAGACCTCTACAACACCACGACACACGCATGGTCCTGTGTTTCGACAGGCGGAAGCAGTGCCGCAGGAATGTTCAGCTATACGAACGCCTCTGGGCAGGTCGCTGGTTCGACGACGTTTTATTATCCGCTCTCGGGAGCTAATTCTAGCTCCACGAATTACTACGGCGAGTATGCGCCCCTCTCGGCTGCCTGCAGCGCGAAGAATCTCTATGTCGTAACCGCAACACCTGGCCAGCCCGCAGGCGGAAGTCTAGTGGTCACGCTGATGCATTCGGTGGGAGGCGCTTCCCCGACCGCAACCGCGCTGACGATTACCATTCCGGCTTCTGCGGCGGCGAATCAGGTCTACTCGGACACTACTCACTCGGTCACTATCGTTCCGGGCGATATGTACGAGTGGCAGGCCGTGAACAGTTCAACCAGCAGCTCGGCAGGAATTGCCGGAATTGCGATGTCATGCCAATGAAACGCCTAATTCTTATCTGTCTGTGTCTATGTTCTCCTGCCTGTTTCGCGGTGACATATGTCTCGCAGAGCGGCGGCACGTTTTCAGGCGGAGCCGCGTGTAATGCGCAGACCGCCATCAGCGTGGCGACATTCAACGCCGGGACTGAAGCCGCAGGGGGTGTTTACTACTTATGCGGCACGATCACCACCGGGTTGACACTCAACTCCAGTGGAGCAGCAGGCAACGTCATCACTCTGCGGTGGGATACCGGGGCCAGAATATCGCAGTCCGTAGCTCAGGCGATCAACATCAATAACCAGTCCTATTGGCTGTTTGATGGATTGGTAGCGTGTGGACCTGGAACGGCTTGCAATACCGTCGAAGCTGCGAATCCAACCGGATACGCAACCGGACAGGCGGGAATCATCGAGGCCACGGCCAACGGCTCGGCGCTGGCAAACCAGAACGCAACCTCGCAGGCGTTCACTGGATGCACGAGCAGTAGTTGCCATGACATTGAGATCAGGAACCTCATCATCCGCAACCTGTACCAGCACACACTGACCTCGGATGCGACTGCAAACATTGATGGAGGAGCTTACACCTTCCAGTGTTCAGGCTGCGGCGGCGTGGTTTCGATTCACGACAGCGATTTGCACGATGGCGGAAATCAGATCAACATTGCCTCGACCGCTGGGGGTATGACCCTCAACGTCTATAACAACGACTTCTGGCATGACAACTGGGGAATAGCGCCAACAGGGACGGGGACGCGCACTGTCAACATCTACAACAACCATTTCCACGATGCCTCGAATTGGGATACGGTTTCAGACGCCTTCCACCACAATGCGATCCATGAGTTTCTGGCGACCAGCCACGGAACAGACTCAACCGCGCTGAACGTCTACAACAACATCTCGGATGGGAATTGGGGTTCATGCTGCACGACGGCCATCGGGATATTCGTTGATACAGGCGGCTTCTCGAATATCCCGATGGCCGTC
>Ga0207667_10005380_pt1 | contig 15607 bp, 9 predicted proteins | sample KBSCornC52_FD_184301 | JGI IMG/M metagenome (GOLD analysis project Ga0207667, IMG submission 184301) | Corn rhizosphere microbial communities from Kellogg Biological Station, Michigan, USA - KBS Corn C5-2 (SPAdes) (version 2) | ecosystem: Host-associated > Plants > Roots > Rhizosphere > Soil ... | reverse complement strand
GCTTTGCCTCGACCGGCCCAGCACAGCCTGTGGGCGGAACGCTGCTCCTCCACAAAAGGCCCTGCCCTGCTGGTCATTGGTGATCGCGCGCTCTACCGACTGGCGACGTGCTTGATTGCTTCGCATTCGAACGCGCGCACCTTCCACTGCGCACCGGACGATGCCGTTGGCATGGTGAACGCCGTGGCGGTCGATCTCGTCCTGCTGAATGCCGACGCGTCGTTGGCGGGAAGCTTCGTGCTGGCGGCACACATCCGCGCCGCCGGCAGGCGGCGGGATCTCCGAAGGTGGACTGCAATCGTGGCGGTATCCTCGAGCCACTGCACGCTCCAGGATTGCCTTGTCGGCGGCAGCGCCATCGATGGCGCGATGAAGTTGCCTTGCGACTGCCAGCAGGTCGCCGCATGCATCGAGACCTGGTGCCCTCCCGATTTCCGGGGCCCCGGATCCCCGGGACCTCGCATCGTGCAGTCACTTTGACGCCCGTGGCCGCTGCCGCCTTCCGTCAAAGGGAGCGATGCAGCGGCAGCCCAATGGTGAAGACGCACCCGATCCCGGGAACATCTCGGACAGACAGCGTTCCGAAATCCGCCTCGACGCTGTGCCGGGCTATGGCGAGGCCCAGGCCCAGCCCTGTGCGGTCAGCGCCGCGCTGCGTGAAGGGCCTGAAGATCGCCTGATCCATTCCGTGCGGCAAGCCGCCGCAATGATCGTGCACTTCGATGAGCACCTTGCCATCGGAAGAATACGCCCGCAATGTGATCTCCGTATGAGGATGCGTGAACTTGAACGCATTCTGAAGAAGGTTGCCAAGGGCCGCGTGCAGCATCGCTCGGTTGCCCCGCACGGAGATGCCCTCCTGCACTGGTTCGACGCGCAGTTCGCAACCCGTCGCATCGGCCGCAAGCCGTGCGGCGCTCTCGGCATCCTTGATGAACGACGCAATGGTAAAGACCTCTCGATCCGACTGCGTCCCCTGGCGCACTTCATCCACTGCCCGGTCGATGAGCAGGCCAAGCGTTGCGAGGCTGCGCTTGAGCACCGCACCTGTCGCACCAGCCACAGGCAAGTTCCCGAATTCCAGCGCACTCACGGCGACGCTGGCGGTCGAAAGCGCATTCCGAAGTTCGTGCACCAGAAATCCGACGCGCTCCTTGGCTTCCCTGGTGTGCTCCGACATGACCCGCAGGTCACGCTGAACGGTGAACTCCATGACTGCGTCCGCAATGGCGTTGTCGAGGCAACGATTCAGGGTGCGGAACTCATCCACGGCAAATGGGGCGTCGCGTTCGAAGGCGAGGTCAGTGATGGCCTGGCAAAGGTCTCCATAGTCGTGGACGACCTGGTCGACCGTATATCCCAGCGCAAGAAGACTGGCGCCGTGCGCCGTGGCCGCGATGCCAATCTCGGACAGCGCCAGGCCATCACCCCCCGAGGACCCCGAGATGCCGAAGCTCTGGTCATGTTCGCCGGCATCTTCGGCCTGCAACGTTCGAATCAGCTGACTCAGGAACATCGGTACGCCATTGGAGAGCTGCGCCTCGCTGGCGGCCCTCTTGGGTCTGGCGGCAACCTTCGCCTTGCACCGGCCGATCAGCTCGTCGCGGTTGTTGGTGAGGAACGCGTGCATCATCATGGGAACTCCCGGGTCGCTCTGCCACTTGCACTGTGGCCCGGGGGGTGCCCGGCGCGCACAGGTGGGCCAGGCACAGTAGCTCTGCTCGACCGTTCGTGTCTGTGCGGTATCGCACCGCCGGGTGCGCCATCAGCGGGACATCCTGCGCAGGCCCATGCGCGTGACCCACGGCGCTACCGGCAGCGCACAGACGAACCGTCAAGTTGAGCGCATGATCTTCGAGCGCTTCTTCTTGGCCATCGATCGTAGCCAATGCGTCGCTACCTGAAGGCGGCAGGCAATGATCGTCCGCCATCGGCGCCGGATCCGCCGGCCTTCCGGCAGCGGCGCGACGCGACGCGGCCATGCCGGCACAGGCTGTCTTGTGCATGGCGACTCCCTGCGAGCGGGGCATCGGGGCGCCGGCGTGCCGCAACTGCGCGCGAGCACGCGGCGGCGAGTTCGCTCGATGCGCTCGCTGCCGCGCCCGGATTGTGAGCCGCCTTCGCTCGAACGACAAGGCCGCACGGCGGACGGCCGCGACACGGGGCGCCGCGAGCTCGCGGCCCGCCTCACTCCACGATGCCCAGCGCCTTGAGCTTGGCGATGATCACGTCGGCGGCTTCCTCGGCCGTCTGCATGTGCGTGTTGACGACGATCTCGGGGGCGTCCGGCGCCTCGTAGGGCGAACTGATGCCGGTGAAGTTGGCGATCTCGCCGCGGCGCGCCTTCTTGTACAGGCCCTTGACGTCGCGTTCCTCGGCCACCGCGAGCGGCGTGGCGACGTGGATCTCGATGAACTCGTTGTCGGCCATCTGGCCGCGCGCCATCGCGCGCTCGGAGCGGAACGGCGAGATGAACGCCGTCATCACGATCAGGCCGGCGTCCACCATCAGGCGCGCCACCTCGGCCACGCGGCGGATGTTCTCGACCCGGTCGGCCTCGGTGAAACCGAGATCCTTGTTCAGGCCGTGGCGCACGTTGTCGCCATCCAGCAGATAGGTGTGGCGGCCCATCGCGGCGAGCTTCTTCTCGACCAGGTTGGCGACGGTGGACTTGCCCGCGCCCGACAGGCCCGTGAACCACAGCACCGCCGGACGCTGGTTCTTCAGCTGCGAGCGCAGCGCCTTGTCGACATCCACGTGCTGCATGCGCAGGTTGTGCGAGCGGCGCAGCGCGAAGTTGATCATCCCGGCGCCCACCGTGTTGTTGGTCATGCGGTTGATCAGGATGAAGCCGCCGGTGTCGCGGTTGGCCTTGTAGGCGTCGAACGCGATCTGGCGGTCGAGCGCGATGTTGACCACGCCGATCTCGTTGACGCCCAGCTGCTTGGCAGCCAGGTGCTCCATCGTGTTGACGTTGACCTTGTACTTGGGCTCCGTGATGGAGGCCGTCACCGTCTGCGTGCCGATCTTCATCAGGTACGGGCGGCCCGGCAGCATCGGCTCGTCGGTCATCCACACGAGCGACGCCTCGAACTGGTCGGCCACCTCGGCGGGCGTCTCGGCCATGGACAGCACGTCGCCGCGCGAGATGTCGATCTCGTCGGCCAGCGTCAGCGTGATCGACTGGCCCGCGACGGCCTGCGCCAGGTCGCCGCCCATCGCGACGATGCGCGTGACGGTGCTCTCCTTGCCCGAGGGCTGCGCGATGATGCGGTCGCCCGGCTTGACGGTGCCGCTGGTGACGATGCCGGCGAAACCGCGGAAATCCAGATTGGGGCGATTGACCCATTGCACCGGCATGCGGAAGGCTTCCTTCTGCAGGCGTGTGTCGTCGACCTCGCAGGTCTCGAGAAAACCCATCAGCGTCGGGCCGTGGTACCAGGGGGTGTTCTCGCTGGCCACCAGCATGTTGTCGCCCTTGAGGCCGGACAGCGGGATCGACGTGATGTCGACCAGCCCGATCTGCCGGGCGAACGCGCGGTACTCCTCGTTGATCTTGTCGAAGACCTTCTGCGAGTAGTCCACCAGGTCCATCTTGTTGATGGCCAGCACCACCTTGCGGATGCCGATCAGGCTGGCCAGGTAGCTGTGGCGCCGCGTCTGCGTCAGCACGCCCTTGCGCGCGTCGACGAGGATGACGGCCACGTCGGCGGTGGACGCGCCCGTGATCATGTTGCGCGTGTACTGCTCGTGGCCGGGCGTGTCGGCGACGATGAACTTGCGCCGGTCGGTGGAGAAGAAGCGGTACGCGACGTCGATCGTGATGCCCTGCTCGCGCTCGGCGGCCAGCCCGTCGACCAGCAGCGCGAAGTCGATGTCGCCGCCCTGCGTGCCCCACTTCTTGGAGTCGCTCTCGATGGCGGCGAGCTGGTCCTCGAACAGCATCTTCGATTCGTACAGCAGCCGGCCGATGACGGTGGACTTGCCGTCGTCCACGGAGCCGCAGGTGATGAAGCGCAGCAGGCTCTTCTTTTCGTGCTGCTTGAGGTACTTCTCGATGTCGGTGGCGATCAGGTCCGATTGGTGGGCCATCTTGGAGTTCCGTTCTATCCGGCGCTGCCGCTCAGGAGCAACGCATGAAGTTCAAGGGAGCGGTCGATCCGGCGTCGCCGGGCGACTCGCGGCCGGCCCCTCGGGGGCAGGGAGCGATAGCGACCATGGGGCTCAGAAGTACCCTTCCTGCTTCTTCTTCTCCATCGAGGCGGCGGAGTCGTGGTCGATCATGCGCCCCTGGCGCTCCGACGTCCTGGTCAGCAGCATCTCCTGGATCACGTCCTTCAACGTGGCGGCCTCCGATTCGACGGCGCCCGACAGCGGATAGCAGCCGAGGGTGCGGAAGCGCACGCTCTTCATCATCGGCACCTCGCCGGCCTTGAGCGGCATGCGGTCGTCGTCGACCATGATCAGCGTGCCGTCGCGGTTGACCACGGGGCGCTCGGCCGCGAAGTACAGCGGCACGATGGGGATGTTCTCCAGGTAGATGTACTGCCAGATGTCCAGCTCGGTCCAGTTCGAGATCGGGAACACGCGGATCGATTCGCCCTTCAACTTGCGGCCGTTGTACAGGCGCCAGAGCTCGGGACGCTGGTTCTTCGGGTCCCAGCGGTGCTGCGCCGAACGGAACGAGAAGATGCGCTCCTTGGCGCGCGACTTCTCCTCGTCGCGGCGCGCGCCGCCGAACGCCGCGTCGAAGTTGTACTTGTCCAGCGCCTGTTTCAGGCCCTGCGTCTTCCACATGTCGGTGTGGATCTGCGAGCCGTGCGTGAACGGGTTGATGCCCAGTTCCGCCGCTTCGGGATTCTGGTGCACCAGCAGCTCCATGCCCGACTCGCTGGCCATGCGCTCGCGCATCTCGTACATCGCGCGGAACTTCCACGTGGTGTCCACGTGCAGCAGCGGGAACGGCGGCGGCGACGGGAAGAAGGCCTTGCGGGCCAGGTGCAGCATCACCGCCGAATCCTTGCCGATGGAATAGAGCATGACGGGGTTGTCGGCTTCGGCGACGACCTCGCGCATGATGTGGATGCTCTCGGCCTCCAGGCGCTGCAGGTGGGTGAGGTTCATGGGTTCGTCCGTTGTCGACGCAAGGGGAGTGACGGAAGGCCGGCTCGCCGCGGCGGCCGACGGGGCCGGCGCGGGGCGAGGGGCGACGTGGGGTGCCGCGAACGGGTCGGCGGCCAGCGGCGGCGGCGCGAGCTGCACGATCTCGCCCGCGGGCGGCGCGCGGCGCGCCGGCGCGATGGGACAGGCCAGCACCTGCAGCCGCGGCTGCGTGGCGATCCAGTCGTTGAGCTGCGCGGCGCGCGCCAGCGCCAGGCCGTGCAGCCAGGCGGCCACGGGCTGCGGCGTCTGCGCCTGCAGCCGCGCGAGGAAGTCGATGTACGCGTCCTGCAGGCTCAGCGACGGCGTCGGCAGCCAGGCGATCTGGCCGCGCGCGTCGACGGCCACCAGCAGGCCGCGCGCGCTGCCGCTGGCCGCCGCGGCGGGCGCGGGCAGGCCGCCGCACCACCAGGTGCGCGCCGCGCCGGCGCCGCGCGCATGGGCTGCGAGCCAGTCCTGGCCGGCGGTCGTGCGCTCGGCGGCGTCGCGCAGCGCGACCAGCGTCAGGCCCCAGCGCGCCAGGCAGCGAGCGACCGCGCGCGGGTGCAGGTCGATGCCGAAACGGGCCTGGGCGCATTTTGCGACGGCGTCCGCCGACCACAGCGACGCCGGCAGGCCCGCGGCCTCGGGCGCCCCGTACAGCGCCAGCAGCGCGAGCGCGGATTCCTGCGCCAGCGTCAGCGCGCGCCCGGCGCCTTGCGGGCGGCCGCGGGTGCCGACGTCCACGGCGTGCCAGCCGCCCTGCGTGAAGGCCTTGAACGCCGCGATGATGGTGGGCACGCTCAGGCCGGTCGCCTCGCGCACCTTCGTCAGGCTGTGGCCGTCCACGCGCAACTGCACCGCGCGGCGGCGCTGGGCGTTCAGTTGCGACAGGTTGGCGGTGAGGGCGGCCACGAAATCAAGACACTAAAACATTTAGTGGCGCGATTTTGTCATAATCGAGCAAATTCCGCATACCCCTCATGAGCGCCCTGAACGCCGGTCCGTTGTCCCTCGAACCCCTGCTGGCCCAGCTGGTGCCGCTCATCCTCGAGGCCGGTGCGCTGGTGATGCGCGTCTACGCGACGGATTTCCAGGTCGAGATCAAGGACGACGAGTCCCCCGTCACGGTGGCCGATCAATGCGCCGAGAAGGTGATCGTCGCCGGCCTGAAACGCCTCGCGCCGGAGATTCCGGTCGTCGGTGAGGAAGCCGCATCGGCGGGCGATATTCCGGATGTGAGTCACCGCTTCTGGCTGGTCGATCCCATCGACGGGACCAAGGAGTTCATCAGCCGGAACGGCGAGTTCACGGTCAACATCGCGCTCGTCGACCACGGCGAGCCGGTGCTCGGGCTGGTGCTGGCGCCGGCGCTGGGCACGCTCTACGCAGGCGCGGTGGGCCTGGGCGCGTGGGTCGAGGTCGGCGGCGTGCGCCGCGACATCGCCGTGCGCGCCGAGCCGGTAGACGGCTTGACCGTGGTGGGCAGCCGTCACCACGGCAACGACGCGGCGGTGGACGCCTTCCTCGCCGGGCGCCGCGTGGCGGCGAACCGCAGGGTCGGCTCGTCGCTGAAGCTGTGCATCCTGGCCGAGGGCCTGGCCGACGTCTATCCGCGCTTCGGCCGCACGATGGAATGGGACATCGCCGCCGGTGACGCCATCCTCCGCGCGGCCGGCGGCGCCGTGCGGACCGTCGACGGCGCGCTGCTGCGCTACGGCAAGCCCGGCTTCGAGAACCCGGACTTCGCCGCCTGGGGTTACCAGCCCTCACCACCCGGCCGCTGACCCCGGGACACCGGCATCGATAATGCTTTCTCGGCGCCTTTTCTGCCGCTCCGCTGTCGCATGCTCCCTGACCGTCGCCCTGCCGTTTCCGTCCTGATCCCTGTCTACAACGGCGGGACGTTCTTCCGCGTGGCCGTCGAGAGCGTGCTGGCCCAGACCTTCGCCGATTTCGAGTGCCTCATCCTCGATGATGGCTCGACCGACGAATCGGGAAGAATTGCCGACGAGCTTGCCGCCCGCGACCCGCGCGTCCGCGTGATCCACCGCGAGAACCGCGGCCTGGTCGCGACGCTCAACGAGCTCGTCGGCGCCGCGCGCGGCGACCTGCTGGCCCGCATGGACGCCGACGACCTGTGCCTGCCCACGCGCTTTCAGCGCCAGGTCGAATTCCTCGCGAGGGAACCCGGCGCCGTCTGCGTGGGCAGCGGCTACTGGATGATCGACGAGGCCGATCGCACCATCGCGCAGATCAAGGTGCCGCTGGACGACGCCGCGATCCAGGCCAGTGCCTTGAAGGGGCACGCGCCCATCTCCCATCCGTCGGCGATGATCCGCGCCGGCGCGCTGCGCAGCGCCGGCGGCTACCGCGCCGAGTTCTATCCCGCGGAGGACCTGGACCTGTGGCTGCGCCTGGGTGAACTGGGCACGCTGGCCAACCTGGCCGAGCCGCTGCTGCGCTATCGCGTGCGCACCGATTCCATCAGCGGCCAGGCCGCCCAGGGGCGCCAGCGCGACGCCGCGCGCCGCGCGTGCGCGGACGCGTGGGCGCGGCGCGGGCTGGTCGACATGCGCTTCGAAGCCACGCAGGAATGGCGCCCGGATGACTCGTCGGCTTCGCGCATGCAGTTCGCGCTCCAGTTCGGCTGGATGGCCTATGCCGCGGGCTTTCGCCGCACGGCGATGGTCTACGGCCTCAAGGCGATCCGGCTGCTGCCCACGCATCGCGACGGCTGGCGCCTGCTGGCCATCGCGCTGCTGCGGCGCCCGCAGCCGGGCATCGCCGCCTGACGCCGCCGTCGGTGCGGTCTCAAGCCGCGGCCACCGCGGCGACGGGCGTGCCGCGGAACTGGTGGCGCGCCCAGCGGTTGATCGGCGTCTCGATGCGCGTGAACATCAGCCACGCCAGCGCCCCGATCGGCACGACGGTGAGCATCAGTGCCAGTTCGAAGCCATGGTGCGAGCGCGTGGGCCACACGCGGTGGATGGCGGTGGCCGCGGCCAGCATCAGCGGCTCGTGGATGATGTAGAAGCTGTACGACGCCTCGCCCGCCAGCGCGAGGCGCGGCAGCGACAGCAGCGTGCGCACGGGCGCCGTCCAGGCCGGCGCCGTGTGCGCGCACGCCACCAGCGTCAACGCCCACAGGCTCGTCGCCATCACGCTCGTGGTGCCGCCCAGGGCCACCCCGACGAGCACGACGCCGGCGGCGCAGGCGAACAGCCGCCGCCGCGTCGCGGTGGCCCACTCGAGGCGCAGCGCGCTGGCGATGCCGATCAGGAAGAACGCGAGCTGTTGCGGCAGGAACGACGGCACCTGGTCGTACACCGCCGCGAGCTGCGCGCGGGCGACGACCAGCACGGCCAGCGTCACGGCGAACACCAGCAGCCGGCCGGCTGCCGGCAGGCGCAGCGCGAGCCGCACCGCGCCGATGATGGCGGGCGCCAGCAGGTAGAACTGCCATTCCAGAGAGAGGCTCCAGGCCGGGCTGTTGAAGGCGAGGGCGGAGCCGTACAGCACGCTGTCGGGAATCGTGCCGTGCAGCAGCAGCAGGTGAGCGCCCAGGTGCGCGCCGAACATCTGGTGCTCGCTCGCGGTGCGTTCGGCGATGCGCGCGACCGAAGGCGCATGCACCCAGCCGAGCGCCTGCAGCAGCTCCGGCGTGTACCACGACACGCTGAGCCCCAGCACGAGGCCCACCAGGTACACCGGGTAGATGCGCCAGAAGCGGCGCGCGATGTACTGGCGGTAGCTGGCGTCGCTGCCCATGAGTGACTTCGTGATCGCGAAGCCGCTCAGCATGATGAAGACGGTCACGGCCAGGCCCCCGAGCGAGAAGGACCAGATCTCGGTGCCCGAGAGAAATTGCGCGTGGCTCACGAAGACCGCGAACGCCATGAGGGCGCGCAGGCTGTCCAGTTCGACCAGTTTCTTGTTCAAGTCAGCTCCCTTGCCGGTGTGGCGGCCACGGCAGCGCGTGCGCCGCGCCCAAGCCGCCGGGCGCCTGCCGGCATTTGGCGTGCGCGCCCGGCTGGTCCGCCAATTGCCGAGCTGCCGCGGCGCGCGTCGGCGCCGGCCCCGAAGCGTCCCCGCCCGGGTCGCCGGCTACACTGGCGCGGCCCTCGCAGCCTCCATTCCCTCCGATGCCCCGTGGCACCGGACGGCCGCCTTTTTCCTGAGTTCGATGACTTTTCCATGACTTCGTCGCCAGAAGCCATTGCCGGGGTTGCGCTGCAGACCCTGCGCGGCGCCCTCCAGGGCCACACCCGTTGCGCCCTGCTCGATTTCCCCGATCACGGCAACGTGGGCGACAGCGCGATCTGGGCCGGCGAGATCGTCGCGCTCCAGGAGCTCGGCGTCGCCATCGACTACGTCGACAACTACCATTCGCTCAGCCCGAAGGTGCTGCGCGAACGCATGCCCAAGGGGATCATCCTCATTCATGGGGGTGGCAACTTCGGCACGATCTGGCCCGAGTGCCAGGCGCATCGCGAGGCCGTGCTTGAGCAATTCCGGGACTATCCGATCGTGCAGTTGCCGCAAAGCATTCACTTCGGCGACGACGCGTCGCTGGAGCGGACGCGCCGCCTGATCGCCGCGCATCCGGACTTCACGATGCTGGTGCGCGACGAGCCGAGCCGCCGGATCTCCGAGGACCGCCTGGGCGCGCGCACCGTCCTGTGTTGCGACTCGGCGTTCTTCCTGCATCGCAAGCTGCGGCGCGCTGCGCCGGCGGTGGACATCCTGGCGCTGGCGCGCACCGACAAGGAGCGCGTCACCGAAGGCCTGCAGGCGCTGCTGGCGCAGACGGGCCGCAGCTTCGAGATCGCCGACTGGCTCGAGGAGCCGATGACGGCCAGCCGCCGCATCGCCGCGCGCATCTGGCCGCGCGCCTTCGGCCGACTCACTCGCGTGCCAGGCTTCTTCCGCGTGCTGCGGGCCGCCTGGGACGCGGCCGCCTGGGCGCGCATCGAGCGCGGCTGCCGCCTGCTCTCGCGCGGCCGCGTGGTGCTCACCGACCGCCTGCACGCGCACATCCTGTGCACGATGCTGGGCATTCCGCACGTCGTCCTCGACAACCACTACGGCAAGGTGCAGAACTTCATCGCGTCGTGGACTTCGGGCAGCCCGCTCGTGCGCCGCGCGTCCACGCCGGCGCAGGCCGTGGCCATCGCGCTGGAACTGCTCGAGGCGGACAGGCAGCCATGAACACCAGCATCGCCGCCGGCAACTCGCTGATGGCGCGCGTGATCCGCGCCGGCAGCGTCACGCTGATGGGCAACGTCGGCAGCCAGGTGCTGCGCTTCGTCAGCAACCTGCTGCTCACGCGCCTGCTGTTTCCCGGTGCCTTCGGCCTGATGGCGATCGCCCAGTCCATCCTCACGGCGGCGAACCTGCTGTCGGACGTCGGGCTGCAGCAGGCCGTCGTGCGCAGCCACCGCGCCCACGACCAGGGCTTCCTGGACACCATCTGGACGCTGCAGGTGCTCAAGGGCGTGCTGATCGTCGTGGTGATGGCCATCGCCGCGCCGTTCGCGGCGCGCGGCTACGCGCAGCCATCGCTGGTGGCGATCATGCCGGCGCTCGGCGTGGCGTCGCTGATCATCGGCTTCTCGTCGACCAAGGTCGCGCTGGTGAACCGGCGCATCGAGGTGGGGCGCCTGACGATGATGGAGATGGGATCGCAGGTGGTCGGCATCGTCGTCATGATCGCGTGGGCCCGGGTGTGGCCGACCCCGTGGGCGCTGGTCGGGGGCAACCTGGCGACGGCGCTGTCCAAGATGCTGGCGAGCTACTGGCTCATCGAGGGGCCCGGCAACCGCTTCGCGTGGGACCGCTCCGTGGTGCAGGAAGTCTGGAAGTTCGGCGGCTGGGTGATGCTCGCCTCGGGCGTGACCTTCCTCGCCGGCGAGGGCCGCAACCTGCTGAACGCCGCGCTGGTCAATGCGACCGAGGTCGGCCTGCTGGTCATCTCGTCCACGCTCGCCTTCGTCGTGTGGAACGCCATCCAGCAGGTGAGCGGACGCGTGCTGTTCCCCGCCTACGCCGAGGTGTTCCGCGAACGGCCGCAGAACCTGCCGGCCGTCGTGCAGCGGTCGCGCCGCTGGCAGCTGCTGGGCGGCTGCGCGATCGCCGTGCTGTTCGCGCTGTTCGGCGATCGCCTGGTGCGCTGGTTCTACGACCCGCGCTACGCGATGGCCGGGGTGTTCCTCCAGATCCAGGCCGTGGGCGCCATGTTCAGCTTCCTCGGGGCCTCGTATTCCGGCGTGCTGTGGGCGCTCGGACGGCCGGGGCTCAACACGGTGCTGCTGGCCGTCCAGGTCGTCGTGGTGGCCGTGCTCACGATCGTGGGCCACTCGCTCGGCGGCACGGTGGGGCTGGTGGCGGGGGCGTCCTGCACCGGCCTGGTGATGTATCCGGTCAACGCCGTGCTCTTCGGGCGCTTCGGGCTGTACCAGCCGCGCACCGACTGGGCGCCCATCCTGTGCGGCATCCTGTGCGCGCTCTACGTGCTGCGCTTCGGCGCGTGGACGGCCCTGGGGCACTGAGTCCCCCGGTGCCCGTTTGAAACAGCGGTAACGCCCCGCTCGAAAAAGGCATTGCAGGCTCGACGCCTGCCGCCGCTTCCTTTCTCCCGAACCCATGGACGGCCGGGCCACGCCCGTCCGTCCGTGCCTTCCCGGCAAGCAAGGACACGGCATGAACGACGATCGCCCCGACTCCGGCGACCATGTGGGCGCCCTCGACGGACTGCGCGGCCTGGCGGCGCTGTGGGTGTTCGTCTCGCACGTCCAGATCCTGTCCGGGCTGCGGCAGCTGCCGCTGCTGTCGTGGGGCGACTCGGCCGTGGACCTGTTCATGATGATCTCGGGCTTCCTGATGGCCCACCACTACCTGGGCCGGGCCGAGGCGGAGCCGTGGCGACGGCCGCGCACCTGGGTCGCGTTCTGGCTGCGGCGCGTGTTCCGCATCGCGCCGGCGTACTACCTGCTGCTCGCGGTCGCGCTGGCCGCCGGCGCCTGGCTGGGCCACGACCGGGACCTGATCGGCGCGCACTTCCCCTGGACGCTCACGCGTGCCGACCGCTATACCGACCACAGCCTGGCCAACATCCTGGCCCACCTGACGTTCGTGTTCGGCGCCCTGCCGCGCTACGGCTTCAGCACGCCGCTGCCGGACTGGTCCATCGGACTGGAGATGCAGTTCTATCTCGTGATGCCGTTCCTGATGCTCGCGCTCGGGCGGCGCTTCTGGTGGCCGCGCGCGCTGGCCGTGGCGGCGTCGGCGGCGCTGCTGGCGTTCGCGGTGCGCGGCTACTCCGCCGGGTTCGACATGCCCAGCTTCCTGCCCATGAAGCTGGGCGTCTTCCTGATCGGCATGTTCATCGCCTACGGCGTGGCGCAGCGCGACCTGCGCAAGCCGATGCTGCTGGTGGCGCTGCTCGTTGCGCTGGCGGTCGCCATGCGGCGCGACCACACGACGTTCATGCTGGCGGCCATGGCGGCCGGGTTCGCCGTGCTGGTCGGCGGCGCCTGGCTGCCTGGCGTCGGCGCCCTGCATCGCGCGTTCGTGCCGATCCGCCGCGCGCTGGCGTCGCCCGTGGGGCACTGGATGGGCGAGACGGCCTACAGCCTGTATCTGGTGCACCTGCTCGTGCTGCTGCCCGTGGCCGCGTGGCTCGCGGGGTTCGACGGCTACCTGCAGCTGAAGTCGAGCCTGCGCTTCGCGCTGGCGGGCGCGATCACCCTGGTCGTGTCGCTGTCGATCTCGACGCTGATCCACTTCTGGGTCGAGCGGCCCGGCATCGCGCTGGGCAAGCGGCTGGTGCACCGGCTGCGTCGTCCGGCCAGGGCCGACGGCGCGCCCGCGCCGGCCGCGGAGCCGTCGGTCGTGCAGCAGCGCAAGGCGGCCTGAACCAGGAGGTGCGCGCGGGGAAGTGTCGGACCTGCGCCGCGACGCGCAGGCTCGCGCCGACAAGTGCCGGCCCGCGCCACGAACCGCGCGCCCGGCCGCGAAGTGTGGCCTGCGCCGCGAAGCGTATGCCGCGCCGCAAGGCGTCATGCCGCGCCACGACGTGTCATCCTGCGCGAAGTCGCAGGATCCACCTCCGTCATGCGAGTGCCCCTGGCCAACGTGGATCCTGCGACTGCGCGCAGGATGACCGCCCGGGCGGGATCGGCGGATCAGCGGCGTCGGCTGGCGCCCGCCTCTGGCCGCGCCTCCTCAACCCGCGCTGTCGAGCGACTGCGACAGACGCCTGCGCGCCTCGTCCTCCGTCGCACCGACGCTGGCTGCCCAGGCTTTCATCTGGTCCTCGCCGATGCGTCCCACATTGAAGTAGGTCGACTGCGGGTGCGCGAGGTAGAAGCCCGAGACGCTCGCCGCCGGCGTCATCGCCAGGCTCTCGGTGAGCGCCATGCCGGCATCCTCGGCCTGCAGCACGCGGAACAGGTCGCGCTTGACGCCGTGCTCGGGGCACGCGGGATAGCCCGGCGCCGGGCGGATGCCGCGGTACTTCTCGGCGATCAGCTCGTCGTTGGACAGCGCCTCGTCGGGCGCGTAGCCCCAGAGCTCCATGCGCACGCGCTGATGCAGCCGCTCGGCGAAGGCCTCGGCGAGGCGGTCGGCGATGGCCTTGAGCATGATGGACGAGTAGTCGTCGTGCTGCGCCTGGAACTCGGCCTCGCGCTTGTCCACGCCCAGGCCCGCGGTGACTGCGAACAGGCCGATCCAGTCGGGCTTGGTGCCCTTGGGGGCGATGAAGTCGGCCAGCGAGCGGTTCGGTCGGCGCACCTGGACGCCGTGGTCATCCGGCACCACCGGACGCTCGGTCTGCATGCGCAGCGGCGCCCACTTCATCAGCACCTGGCTGCGCGATTCGTCGGCGTAGATCTCGATGGTGTCGTCGTCGACGGTGTTGGCGGGCCAGAAGCCCATCGCGCCGCTGGCGCTGAGCCAGCGGCCCTCGATGACGCGCTTGAGCATCGCCTGGCCGTCGGCGAACACCTTGGTGGCGGCTTCGCCGACCACGTCATCGCGCAGGATCTTCGGGTACGGGCCCGCGAGATCCCAGGTCTGGAAGAACGGGCCCCAGTCGATGCAGGCGGCGATCTCGGCCAGGTCGTACTGCTTGAACAGGCGCCGGCCGATGAACTTGGGCGCGGGCGGCGTGTACGCGTCCCAATCGAGCGGCGTGCGGTTCGCGCGCGCGGCCGCGAGCGGCACCAGCGGCACCTGCCTGCGGTTGGCGTGCAGCTCGCGCACGCGGGCGTAGTCGGCGACGAGCTCCTCGCGGAACAGCGTGCCCTTCTCCTCGGACAGCAGGTCGGAGCACACGCCCACGGCGCGCGACGCGTCGGGCACGTAGACCACCGGCCCCTCGTAGTGCGGCGCGATCTTGACGGCCGTGTGCACGCGGCTGGTGGTGGCGCCGCCGATCAGCAGCGGGATCTTGAGCGCGCGGAAATCGGGGTCGCGCTGCAGCTCGGAGGCGACGTACTGCATCTCCTCCAGGCTGGGCGTGATCAGGCCGGACAGCCCGATGATGTCGGCGCCCTCGACCTTGGCGCGGTCGAGGATGTCCTTGCAGGACACCATCACGCCCATGTTCACCACCTCGAAGTTGTTGCACTGGAGGACGACGGTGACGATGTTCTTGCCGATGTCGTGGACGTCGCCCTTGACGGTGGCGATGACGATCTTGCCCTTGGAGCGCACGTCGTCGCCGGCAGCCTCCATGCGCTTTTTCTCCTCCTCGATGTACGGGACGAGATGGGCGACGGCGGACTTCATCACGCGCGCCGACTTCACCACCTGCGGCAGGAACATCTTGCCCGCGCCGAACAGGTCGCCGACCACGTTCATGCCGGCCATCAGCGGGCCTTCGATCACGTGCAGCGGGCGGCCGCCGCGCGCGGCGATGGCCTGCCAGGCCTCCTCGGTGTCCTGGACGATGAAATCGGTGATGCCCTGCACCAGCGCGTGCGACAGCCGTTCCTCGACCGTGCCGGCGCGCCAGGCCAGGCGCGCCGAGTCGTCGCGCACCGCGCCCTTGACGGCCTCGGCGGCGTCCAGCAGGCGCTCGGTGGGGGTCTTCTTCGCGTCGGCTTCGCTCTCGCTCCCGTCGAACTTGGGCCGGCGGTTGAGGACGACGTCCTCGACGAGCTCGCGCAGCTTCGGGTCGAGGTTGTCGTACACGCCGATCATGCCGGCGTTGACGATGCCCATGTCCATGCCCGCCTGGATGGCGTGGTACAGGAACACCGTGTGGATCGCCTCGCGCACGGGCTCGTTGCCGCGGAACGAGAAGCTCACGTTCGACACCCCGCCCGACACCTTGGCGCCCGGCAGGTTCTGCTTGATCCAGCGCGTGGCCTCGATGAAGTCGACGGCGTAGTTGTCGTGCTCCTCGATGCCTGTGGCGATCGCGAAGATGTTCGGGTCGAAGATGATGTCCTCGGGCGGG
>Ga0207667_10005378_pt1 | contig 15614 bp, 19 predicted proteins | sample KBSCornC52_FD_184301 | JGI IMG/M metagenome (GOLD analysis project Ga0207667, IMG submission 184301) | Corn rhizosphere microbial communities from Kellogg Biological Station, Michigan, USA - KBS Corn C5-2 (SPAdes) (version 2) | ecosystem: Host-associated > Plants > Roots > Rhizosphere > Soil ... | reverse complement strand
GGCCGGATCGGTGGTCGTTTCAGGCATGCTCGGCTCCCTCAAGTCCGCGAGTCCCTTCTCCGCCCTTGCTTGGCAGCGCTTTCTTTCCGCCGCGCGTTTCCGACGGCTTGTCGCGATGGGTGAGGTTATGGGCGGTGTTCACCAAGGCTATATGCGAGAATGCCTGCGGGAAATTGCCGACCAGCCGGCGCCGGGCGACGTCATACTCCTCGGATAACAAGCCGACGCCGTTGCACAAGGACAGAAGACGCTCGAACAGCGCCTTGGCGTCGGCATCGCGACCAACGAGGTGATAGGCATCCGCGAGCCAGAAGCTGCAAGCCAGGAACATGCCTTCGCCCGGCGGCAAACCATCCCTGGTCGTGCCCGTGTCATAGCGACGCACAAAACCGTCCGCGACCAACTCGCGTTCGATAGCGTCGATCGTGGATATCACGCGTGGATCGTCTGGCGGGAGGAAGCCTACCGCAGGGATCAGGAGCAGGCTCGCGTCCAGCTGCGGCTCCCCATAGACCTGCACGAAGGTCGCGCGATCCCTGTCGTATCCGTTTCGGCATACATCGGCATGAATGGCATCGCGGATCTCTTCCCACTCTTTAACCGGACCTCGCATCCCGAATTCCGTGGCGGATTTGATGGCGCGGTCGAACGCCACCCATGCCATGATCTTCGAGTAGGTGAATTGCTTGCGGCCACCACGAACCTCCCAGATTCCCTCGTCGGGTTCGGTCCAGATGTTCTTGAGATGCGCCAGCAGCGCGCATTCGATCGCCCAGGCCCTCTTGTTTTCGGGAAGCCCGCCGCGGCGCGCCTGATAAAGCGCATCGGTAAGCTCGCCATAAACATCGAGCTGCAGCTGGGTGTGCGCGGCGTTTCCAATACGGACCGGCTTGGAGTTTTCGTAGCCGCAAAGCCACGGCACCTCCAATTCCGTCAGCCGGCGTTCGCCGGAGACGGCATACATGATCTGAAGCTGGCTCGGGCTGCCGGCGACCGCACGAATGAGCCAGTCGCGCCAGGCGCGCGCCTCGTCGTAATATCCCGCACCCATCAGTGCGAGCAGCGTGAGGGTGGCATCGCGAACCCAGCAGAAGCGGTAATCCCAGTTTCTGGAGCCACCGACCTCCTCAGGCAGCGAAGTGGTCGGCGCCGCGACGATGCCGCCGCTCGGCCGGAATATCAGGGCCTTTAGCGTGATGAGAGACCGGAGAACATGGTCCGAATAGGGGCCAGCTGTTGCGCAGCGGCCGGACCAGTCCCGCCAGAAGCACTCGGTGTGGGAGAGAAGGTCAAACGGGTCCGCGGCGGGCGCCTCTTCCTGGTGAGAAATCTGATAGGAAAGCTCAAAGGTCCTCGACTTGCCTTGCGCGATCACGAAGGAGCCCACGGTCCTCATCCCCTTCCCGTGAACGGGCACGTCGGTCCGCAGCACCAGCTTGGACGCTCCCGCCACCAGCGATACAGCGCCATCATCAAGGCGGCTGACCCATGGTACGGAGACGCCGTGCTCAAAGCGTGCCGCGAGCTCGCTTTGCATCTCAACGCGCCCCTGAAGGCCTTCGACGATCCGGACAATCCTGGACTCGCCGGGTTTCGGCGGCATGAAATCAGTGACGCGAACGCGTCCTTCGTCCGTGGTGAAAGTCGTTTCAAGGATCAAGGTGCCCGGTCGATAGCGCCGCTCGACCGACCGCCACTGCGTGGGCGCCAGGCGCCAATAGCCGTTGTCCTCCGATCCGAGCAGCTTTGCGAAGCAACTGTCGGAATCAAACCGTGGGAGACATAGCCAATCGATCGAGCCGTCAATCCCTATCAGGGCTGCCGTCTCGCAATCGCCGATGAGCGCATAGTCTTCGATTCGAGCCATAAAGGAATCCCACTTATCCAACAGGTCGCTCCTGTTCCAGTTCCCTTCGCGGACGACGTAGCGGACTAGACTTAGGTTTAAGTATGCGGGCCGCGCCGGCATGCGACGCCGAGTGCCTCTCAAAGTCGGCAGACGATCGATGAAGGCCGCCGGATCAAGCGCACCCCTGGGGCCGGCGGGGCCGGCAAAAAGCTGCCAGGGAGCAACGGCGGGTTAGATTCCCAAATAGGCGCGACGGACCTCGGGATCGTCAATGAGTTTCCTGGCGAGACCGCTATGAACGATACGACCGGTTTCCATCACGTAACCCCGGTCGGCTGTCGACAGCGCCAGATTGACGTCCTGTTCGACCAGCAACACCGTCACGCCTTCATCGCGTATCTTCGCCAGAACATCCATCAACTGCTCCACGATGACCGGTGCCAGTCCCAGACTCATCTCATCGATCATCAGCAGGACCGGCGCCGCCATCAGGCCCCGTGCCATCGCGCACATTTGCTGTTCGCCGCCCGACATGCTTCCCGCGAGTTGACCTCGACGCTCCGACAGACGCGGGAACAGCGCATACATCTTGTCCAGATCGCGGGCGATCCCGGCCTTGTCGTTTCGCCTGAAGGCGCCCATCAGCAAGTTGTCCTGTACGCTCATGCGATCGAACAGCTGACGACCTTCCGGAACCTGAACCAACCCTGCGACAAAGGCCTGATCGGACGTCATCGGCACCAGATCTTGGTGGTTCATGACAATGCCGCCCGTACAGGAAAGCACGCGTGACAGTGTACGCAGCAAGGTCGTCTTGCCCGCCCCGTTGCTGCCGACCAGCGCCACGATCTCGGCCGGGTAGACCTTCAGAGTGACATCGCGCAAGACCGGCATTCCACCATAGCCTGCGCTGACCGCACGTATGTCAAGCAGAGGTTCCGCCTTGACTGCCGACCCTTCGTTCATGCCCGCCTCTTGCCAAGATACGCCTCGATGACGGCCTGGTTGGCGAGCACGGCGCGGGGCTCGCCATCGGCGATCTTCTCGCCATGATGCAACACCAGCAGCCGGTCCGACAGGCTCTTGATGGCCTTGATGACGTGTTCGATGACGAGAACGCTGATACCCGCGTCACGGACCTTGCGGATCACCTCTATCACCTCTTCGATCTCGACGAGATTCAGCCCGGCCATGACCTCGTCGCACAGGAGAACCTTCGGCTGCATTGCCAGAGCCTTTGCCAGCTCGAGCCGCTTGCGCCCGGGACCTCCCAATTCATCGGCGCGTTGATCGACATTCCTGCCCAGCCCGACGAAATCAAGCTGAGCGCGCGCCTGCTCGCGGGCTTTCGCCAGTTGGGCCTGTCCCCCGCCACGTCCAAAGAGGGCGCCTACCGCGACATTGTCCAGCACCGACAAGCCGGGAAACGGCCGCATGATCTGAAAGGTTCGTCCTATGCCCAGCCGTGCACGGCGGTACGCGGGCAAGCGGCCAAGAGGCCGTCCTTCAAAAAGGATTTCGCCCGAGCCCGGAAAAAGCGTTCCGCTGATCAGGCTGATGAGGGTGGTTTTCCCGGCACCGTTCGGGCCGATCACGCCGAGAATCTCTCCTCGCTGCAGGATGAAACTTACGTCATCGACCGCGATCAGGCCCGCAAAGCGTCGAGTCACGTTCCTGATCTCGAGTATCGCGGTCACAGCCGGTGCGTCCGAACGTTTTCGGCGAAATACCGCCACCCCATCTTGCGGAAGCGCCGCGACATGTCCGCCAGACCGCGCGGCATCAGCACAACTGCGGCCACGACGACAACACCAAAGAAAAGGCCCGCGAGACGGGTAACCTCGCTCGAGAGAACTTCGGAGATCGCCGAGAGCGACAATGCCCCGACGACGGGTCCGAGAACCGTGCCGGGTCCCCCGAATACCGCCATGATGATCATCTTGACGTTCAGGCTGATGTCGAATGCACTCTCCGGATCGATAAACGTAACCCAGTAGGCGTGAATGCCGCCGGCCAGAGCGCTGAATATACCCGAGAGAGCAAATGCCAGCGTCTTGTACAACGTGGTATTGACACCCATCACTGCCGCGCCTTCCTCGTTTTCGCGGATAGCGATCAATCCGAAGCCGAAGCGGCTGCGCGTCAGCCAGAAAACGCTCAACGTAGCCAGGACCAGAAGGCCGAGCGACAGCTCGTAAAAGAGAGGATCGTTGTTGAGCGGCGGCAAGACGAGTCCGATATTCCGGCCGGCGAGCTTCACGTTGGAAACGATCGCGATCATGACCTGAGCCAGTGCCAGTGTGGCGATCGCGAAATAATGCCCCCTCAGCCGCAGGACGGGCACCCCGAGAAGAACGGCGAAGACGACGGCAAGAGCTGCGCCGAACACCAGCCCAACACCGAACGGCAGTTGCCACTGCACCATCGCAATGCCCACCCCGTAGCTGCCGAGCCCATAAAACACCGAATTGCCGAACGAGGCGTAACCGGTGTAACCCCCAATGATGTTCCAGCCCTGTGCCAAAACCGCGAGCAGGAGGGCATTGATGCCGAACTGGATCAGAACATCCGATCCGAACCAGGGCACGGCCGCAAGAACGGCGAGCGCCGCCGGAATGAGCGCGATGCGCAGCGCTTTCACGCTGCTTTCCCAAGCAGGCCGTTGGGCCGCACCATCAGTACCAATACCAGCACACCAAAGCTTGCCACGTCCGCGTAGGTCGAGCCGACGTAAAGTGCAGTCAACGATTCGAGGATTCCCAGAAACAGGCCGCCGACGATCACCCCCAGAGGATTATCCAGTCCGCCAATAATCGAGATGGCAAACGATTTTGCCGTCAGCGCTGCGCCGATGTAGGGATTGATCTGCGATACCGTTCCGTAGAGGCCCCCCGCCATTCCGGCCAGCGCAATTCCGATCCCGAAAGTCGTGGCGTAGAGATGCCGAGGCTCAACGCCGTAGAGGCGAGCCGCCACCAGGTTCTGCGCGGTGGCCCGGATGGCTCGCCCCAACCTCGTGTGCAAAAGGAACAGCCACATGCCGACCGTCAGCACAATCGCGACGCCGAAAGCCAGAAGTCGCGCCAGCGGCAATACGACCGGCCCCAGGACGATACTGTCGCCTGCATAGGCGGGGTTGATGGTGCGAAAGTCGGCCGAAAAGGCCAGTTGAGCCAGATAGGTAAGCACGACCTCCAGCCCGAACGTTATCAGCAAAGTGTTGAACATGGGCGCGCGGACGATCAAATTCAGCAGCCCACGCTGTACCCCATACCCGATGGCAAACATCGCCGCCGCAGTGATTGGCAGCCCCAGAAACGGGTCGATATGCGCGTACGTGTAGAGATACCACGACATGTATGCGCCGAGCATGATGAATGCGCCGTGTGACAGGTTGACGATATTCAACACACCCCAGACGAGCGCGAGACCGAGAGCCATCACGGCGTACAAGCCGCCCAAGAGAATGCCGTTGATGAGGATTTGCTCAAGCAGATCCACGTCGTCCTCCTTCAGTCGATCGATCGTTCGATCCGCTTAGCGCGCGTCCCAGGCCGGCATCGGATATTTCGGCTCTTTGATCATGCCATCGACGCCGTAAATCGCGACCAGCGCGTCTCCCTGGACCTGAACAACTATCTGCGGCAGGTCGATCTGCCCGTTTTCGTTGAACGCAATGCGGCCGTAAAGGCTGTCGAACTTCACTTTCGACAGTGCTTCTCGCACCTTCTGCGGATCGGTCGAGCCTGCATTTTCCACGGCTTGCACCAATGCTTCCACGTCGGCTGCGCCGGAAGCAGCGTGGTAATCAGGATCATAGCCAAACTTTGCCTTGTAGGCCGAGGCGAACTTTGCCGCGTCGCCAAACCAGCGATCCTTCAGTTCGGCGGAAGGCAGCCAAGCGGTCATGCCGAAAGCATAGTCCGCATCCTTGCCCAGCGCCTTGCGGAAATCTTCGCTGGGAACACCCACTGTGAAGGAATAGATCTTCGGCGCGACCGCAAGGCTCTTGGCCTGTCTCACGAAGTTCAGGATTTCGGTTTCATGGCCCGCCACCAGCACCGCGTCGATGTTCTTGCTCTTGATCTGCGAGAGGAGCGAATTGAAGTCCGTGGCGTTGGTGCTGTACCGCTCGTCCATGGCCAGCGAGAGGCCCGCCTTTTCCAGTTTCGATCGCGTGCCTTCGGCCACGGAGACATCGAAGGCATCGTCGGCATAAAGCAGAGCGATTGATTTCGGGGCCGGATTGAGCCCCTTCATCATGTCCACTGTCGAGCCAAAATAGTTGCTGGCCGGCGCCAGCGTTCCAAAAATATATTTGAACTTGCGAGCGAATATCTGGTCGGACGCGCCACCGCCCTGAACCATCGGAATCCTGTATTTTTCGGACACGGCCGAATCCGCCAGTGCAAAATTGCTTGCGAATGGTCCCAGCAGGAAATCCACCTTGTCCTGAGAAACCAGTTGAGTGTACTGGCGCACGCTCAAATTGACGTCCGACTGATTGTCGTACAGCTTCAGGGCGAGCTTGTGTGATTCATTGCCGACCTTGACTCCGCCCGCAGCGTTGATCCTGTCGATCGCAAACTGATAGGCGTCGCGGTAGTAGCGGCCGGTATTGGCAACCGGACCGGTGAGCTGCACGGACGCTCCCAGGACAATGTCTTTTGCCATTACCGGATCTGACGGCATCGTAAAGGCAGCGGCCACCAGCAACAGGGCTGAGACGGTGGATGTTTTCAACATGGTATGATCCTTCCTGCGTACTATCCTTCCTGCGCCCGTGTTTTTCGGATTGGAGTAACGTTGTTTTCCATGTACTCCGGTTTCACCGCGACGAGCATGCTGCAAGGCGGATGATGCAAAACCGATTCGCCGACCGATCCGTTCAGCCAGCGTGCGAGCGTGCCTTGATCTCGATGGCCGACAATGATCAGGTCCGCCTTCAGTTCCTTCGCGGTCAGAACTATCTGTTCGGCAGGATTGCCGTACCTGATGTCGTTCGTTGCCGTGCATCCGACGCTGTGCAGACGTTTCACGCCGGCATCGAGCACCGACTGCATGGCATACCGCCTGTTGTCGGGAATGAAAGCCATCCCCTCGACGACAAGCATGTTCTCGGAGATGTCTATGATTGCGAGAAGATGAACCGTCGCACCCGACGCCGAGGCCAAGCTCCTCGCCTGGGCTAACGCCTCGCGGCCGTCGGGCGACCCGTCGTAGGCCAGGAGAATTTTTCTATACATGCCTCGATCTCCTTGTTGTTCGTTGAGGCAGTCTCCGCGCGTGTCAATCGACGCACATCTACACTTCGCTGGTCCTGACCGTCCGGATTGCAGCGACGATAACCACGTTCCCCCCTTTGTTGCCTCCCGAGCCCGACGCCTTTTCCCGCGCCCAATGGCGCCATCCGAGGATCAAGTTGACCTGCAACGGACCCTGCGACGGATGGGAATGGGCGCTGAGAATGGCGGCAGCTCGCCTCCAGAAACGCCAAGCCAGGCGAATACTGCCGGGTATCCGGCGCTTTTGATCTGGCTCATCTTCTCGAACAGATGTGCTCTCAACGCGAACACACGCACCGCTATCATTTTCATTCCGCTCTCCTGTCCAACCATGCCTTCAGGCAGCTTGTCACACGCTCACTCCGGCCGACGCGTCCGCGTGGCCCGTCATGCATCTCCTTTTCGCCGCGAGTTGAATCACGCGGCAGAAAGCCGGAAGAAGCTCGTTGGAAACAAGATATGCTCGAAATTAATTTTGACGAACGAATAATTTAAGCTTTTGATATCTACGATTTAGATATGAAGAGGTGCTTCCGATGGACACAGAGCTGGCGAGAACCTTTCTGACGGTTGTTTCGAGCGGAAATTTCATCAGCGCCGCGGACCGGCTTCATGTGAGCCAGTCGACTGTCAGCACGCGCATCCATACGCTGGAAGACCAACTCGGCTGCGTGCTCTTCGTCCGCAACAAAGCCGGCACGACGCTGACATCTGCCGGCCGGCAATTCCAACGGCACGCGGCCACGCTGGTTCGGACAATAGAGCAGGCGCGCCATGATATCGGAATTCCCGAAGGCTTTGGTGGTACGCTGGTTGTGGGCGGCCGAATGGGTCTGTGGGAAGAATTCTTGCTGAAGTGGCTTCAGCTGATGCGTGAGGCCAGGCCGGAGATTTCGGTTCGTGCGGAAAGCGGCCTGGAGCCAGAACTTATGCAAGGCCTCATCGACGGTCGAATTGATATCGGCGTCATGTACACCCCCCAGAGCCGCCCGGGATTGAAGCTCGAGCAACTATTCGAGGAAAAGCTCGTCATGGTTTCGACGGATGCAAAGAGCAGGCCTGAGCCCCAGCCCGGCTATGTGTATGTGGACTGGGGACCGGAGTTCTACGCCCGACACAGTGCCTGCTTTCCGAATTTTGGCTCTCCGCTGACTGCGAATATCGGCTGGCTCGGACTGCAACACGTGCTGGAAAACGGCGGCTCCGGCTACTTTCCCGAGCGGATCGTGCGGCCTCATCTCAAGGCAAAACGACTGAACCTGATTGGAAACGCGCCCGAGTTTTCGATGCCTGCTTACGTCGTTTACCCTCTTGACTGCGACCGCGACCTCTTCGGGATCGCGCTTGAGATCATGCACGGGGTCGCGAACTCGAAAGCGACAACGACAGTTGCCAGGAATCCATCGAGACGCTCGCGAAGAACGCGCTAGTGCCCACTTTCCGAAATTCCGAGCGGGGCGTAACCGAGGGGAGCGAAGCAATTTGTAGTCGATCCATCGATCGATTTTCTGAATAGAAAGAGCCAGTATTTCTCGCTTGCGAAATAGACCTGAGGAGCAAGAAGATGGCCCCGGTCGTCACGCCGCGAAGGGATACGGGGATCTGGCGTCCACCAGGCCACAGAAGGATGGGAGATGTGAAATGACCGACGTTTCTCGTCTCGAGTCGAAGTACAATGCCTTTCTGTTCGCCTCACTTGGTGAAGACGATGAATTGTCTCTCAGCGTTTTGTCCGTGCTGGCGCGGCAAGATCTCGATCCGTGGCAAGAGGCTGGTCGGCTGGCGCAACTGTCGAACGAGCAGGCAATTAACAGTCTCGCGTCAAGGATATGGACATCGAATAGCGAGCGCTGGTCACCTTCGGAGGCAAGCATCCTCGCGGTCCGCCTGATCCGGCTTCTGCCTTCGCGCGGCGGCTCTCAGATCGGACCGCAACTCAACTGAAGATGCCGACGGCCGAATGATGGGCCGGTCGCAGGCATGCCGGCGGCCTCAATTTCCGTATCCGCAGGCGGCGTCAGAAACTCGCTCAGGAGTTCCGGCAATCCGCACCACGACGTCGGCTCGGTCGTACAGCCCGAATCGTCGCAGCAACCGTCCGACGGCGTCGTTACCGATTGGGAACGCCGAGACAATTTTCAGGAGCCATGCCTTTGAGCAGGAGAATTGCGGCCGCAAACGTCGGATTGAAGCGGGCATACGTGAACCCGGGTGCAGAGGATGGCATCCGGATCTTGATCGACCGCTTGTGGCCGCGCGGCGTCGCGAAGGCGAATGCCGCCATCGATCTGTGGGCCAAGGACATCGCTCCCAGCAGCGCGTTACGGAGGTGGTTCGGCCATGACCCCGCTCGCTGGCAAGAATTCCGGCGCCGTTACTCGGAAGAGATCCATCGGCATCGCGACCGGCTCGACGAACTGCGCACGCTCGCTGAAAGAGGTCGGATTACGCTGGTTTTTGCCGCACATGACGAAACTCACAACGACGCTGTGGTCTTGCGGGATATTCTTCTGGGTCGAACCCCCGCGCGAAAGGCCCGCCTCACATCGCGTCATGCCTGACCGACCGATCATTGAGTCCCGACATCCTTTTTCTGACGAACACATCTGCTCTGCTTGATCGCGCTTGCGGCATCCCCATGTTTGCCGAGCGTTGTGACAGTGGAGATAATGGCCGATATGTCGATCATCGAAAGCAGACCCGCTATTGTTCTCACGCGCTCAGACCGCGATCGGCTTTCGGGCCTTATCGTCGGGTGCGTGCCTTCATCGACTACCGAGTTCCTGCGCCAAGAACTCGGACGGGCCGAGATCGTCTCCGAGCAGGTAGCGGCGTCGCTGGTCACCATCGGCACCCGCGTCCGCTTCATTGACCACCGGTCATACAGGGTGTCGGAAGGACGGTTGACCCTTCCCAACGATATCGGGACGCCCCAAGCCATCTCGGTCCTATCCCCGCAGGGAAGCGCGTTGTTGGGACTCGGTTGCGGACAAACGATTGATTGGCACGACAATGCGGGGCAGGAACGCAGGCTGACCGTTGTTGCCATCCTTCCAGAAGCCGAAGGATAGGAAAGAGGCCTTGGCGATCACCGCGCTCCTCGTATCACGCAGGCAACTCGCTAGGTCGCGGGCCCGACCTTAAGCACCGTCAGTTCGCGACGTTCGCCCGTTCTGGTATGGAATGAAATGGTCTGACTGACCGAAAGCCCCAGAAGCGCGGTGCCGACCGGCGTCAAGACCGACACGCGCCGGCGAGCAATATCCGCATCAATCGGATAAACCAGGACGATTTCCTGAACCTTCCCGCTCTGCTCGTCGCGAAATTCGACCAGGCTGCCGAGATTGACGATGTCGGGACGCAGTTTTTCCGCCGGAAGGATATGAGCTCGGTCAAGCTCCTCGCGAAGATATTCGGACACTTCCGCCATTGGCCCGCTCGTCAGGGACGAGAGCGCGGACAGTCGGGCAAGGTGATTCGCATCAATTGCAATTGGCGGTCTCATTTCGGTAATCCTCTCTCCGTGCATGTCGTACTGGTGATCGTTCGCCGATCCACCTCGTTCTTTTAAAGTCGTCCTGCTCCGCCCGGTCCGCTCGATGCTAGGCAGCGCTGGGCCCCTCGTCGTCGGGCCCACGAGGATCAATCGGAACCCGAATTGCCGCGCGGCGCGCTTTGAGCGGAAACAGCAAGGGCGCTCCCGGCGGCGCGACGACGCTCTCGACAATCACGAAGTGGAGCGCACCCTCATTGCTGAAGAACTTCATGCTATTTCCAACGCTCATTCCGAGAACGGCGGCACCCAGCGGCGAAAGCACGGACAGATTTATCTCAGTGCTTCGAAACTCATCTGGGCAGACCAGTATCTTGCTTTCTGTCCGTTTGCTGCCATCAATCCGATACGTCACCCACTCGTTAAGGCGAGCAACGCCGCGCGGCATCTTGTAAGCATCGCACACGACTGCCCGACGGATCTCCGACATCAAAAACCTTCCAACCGGATTGCGTTCTCTCAAGGCGTTGACGACCAGCCGTTCAAGACGTGCGTAGTCTCGTCGTGCGATGATGATCGGAGGCAAATGTTCGCTCATGTCTATTCCGGTGCTGGTATCCGCGGATTTTGCAATAGCGTCAAAGGATGACGCAGCTTGTAACGACCGCTTCCGTTCTGAAAGGTTCAGCCGCGTCCTTCGGCATCTTGCGGATCAGATCGAAGAGGTTTTCGGTATAGCCGCCCAGGACGTTCAGTTGATTATGGCAATGCGCACCCGAAAGCGCGATCACTTGCAGTCCCGTCTTCGCGTCAGCAAGTTGGGTCATGTATACAAATGACCTCAATGCGTTGTCGCTCGACAACTTCATGTTTCTTAGATTGTGGTCAGCAACGGCACAAGCAACGCTGCTCGCGGACTCCAAACAAAGCCGACCCATTTCGCCTGTCCTGCCAATCATCACTTGCTCCTCTGTCACAATGATCCGATCTCGCGGCCGAGGTGCCGGACTGGTCGCCGTCACCGTTCGAATGCGACAGACTTCACAACCGTCACTTTCGGCCGCGCCTGATGCTCAAGCGCAAATGATCGCGAAGCGGTTGCTCCGGAACATCGCAATCAAGCAAGCATTTTGTTTTGGAAATTTCAGCCCGGACAGCCACGAAAGGCAGCCCGGGCTACATGCCTATTTGCAGGCGGCCCGCGCGACAAAGGTCTTTTTGATCAAGCGCAATGATAATCATGGCTCATACTTGGCGAGACAATCCGTGAAATCAAGCCTGCGATCCAGGCCGTGCCGTTTTGTCGCTGCTTGGCTGACCGATCATCTTCCTCGACATCAATCTCGTTTGTCGCCGACAATCCTTCCGCTTGATATTTTCGGGAACGATCTCGTTTACTCTCATGTATCAACTTTTGCGAATTTAACGGTCGACATTTCTCGCTTGTAAAAATTGAAGACAAGCCGAGACTACAAGCGCGGATTAACGACAGGGGCGCGGGCGCAGCAAGTGAGGTAATCAAGCCATGACTTCTGTCGAATACGCAGCTCATGGTCCAAACCACACGCACGAACGCCCTGTTGGCTGGCAGCGCTATGTCTATTCAACCAACCACAAAGACATCGGCACGATGTATTTCGTGTTCGCGATATGCGCCGGTCTGATCGGCGCGATATTTTCGGTCGTGATCCGGATGGAATTGCAGCACCCGGGACTGCAGATATTCTCCAGCACGCATACCTACAACGTGTTCGTGACCGGCCACGGCCTGATCATGATTTTCTTCACGCTCATGCCGGCGATGATGGGTGGATTTGGCAACTGGATGGTACCGCTCATGATCGGCGCGCCGGACATGGCGTTTCCGCGAATGAACAACATCTCGTTTTGGCTGCTTCCTGCATCGTTTGCGCTCCTCATCATCTCGATGTTCGTCGGGGGAGAGCCCGGCTCGCATGGCGCCGGCACCGGCTGGACACTCTACGCGCCGCTATCGACGTCCGGACACCCCGGCCCGGCGGTCGATTTCGTCATCCTGTCGATCCACCTGGCCGGCGCATCCTCGATCCTGGGCGCCATCAATTTCATCACCACCATTTTCAACATGCGCGCACCCGGCATGACCATGCACAAGATGCCGCTATTCGCCTGGTCGGTCCTTGTGACGGCATTTCTGCTGCTGTTGTCACTGCCTGTACTCGCCGGTGCGATTACGATGCTGCTGACCGATCGCAATTTCGGGACGACATTCTTCGCCGCAGACGGCGGCGGAGATCCGGTGTTGTTTCAGCACCTGTTCTGGTTCTTCGGCCACCCGGAAGTTTACATCATGATATTGCCGGGCTTCGGAATCGTCAGCCAGGTGGTTTCGACTTTCAGCCGCAAGCCTGTCTTTGGCTATCTCGGAATGGTCTATGCCATGGTCGCAATCGGGTTCATCGGCTTCGTGGTCTGGGCCCATCACATGTACACGGTCGGGATGTCGAGTAGCGCTCAGGCTTTTTTCGCGCTATCGAGCATGGTGATCGCGGTACCGACCGGCGTCAAAATCTTTTCATGGATCGCGACCATGTGGGGAGGCTCGATCAGATTTAAAACGCCGATGTTGTGGGCGATCGGGTTTGTTTTCGTGTTCACGATCGGCGGCGTGACTGGCGTGGTGTTGGCCAATCCGGGCGTCGACCGGACGTTTCAGGACACGTACTACGTCGTCGCACATTTCCACTATGTGCTGTCCCTTGGCGCCGTTTTCTCGATCTTCGCAGGCTGGTACTACTGGTTTCCGAAAATCACCGGCTACATGTATTCGGAAAGTCTGGGCAAGCTGCACTTCTGGCTGACCTTCATCGGCGTCAACCTGGCGTTCTTTCCAATGCATTTCCTCGGACTATCGGGAATGCCGCGACGCGTCGCCGATTATCCGGATGCGTTCGCGGGCATGAACCTGATTTCTTCGATTGGAGCTTATATCTCTGCAACGGGCCTGGTTGTATTCTTTGTCGGCCTTGCCTTTGCATTTGTCCGAAAAGAGCGGGCTGCGAACAACCCGTGGGGGCCCGGCGCGACCACCCTCGAATGGACCCTATCTTCGCCGCCGCCATTTCATCAGTTTGAGGTCTTGCCCCGTGTCGCCTGATCGACAGTCTTGCGGTCCGAGCCGGGCATTCTCATTCTTTGAGTCAGTCGGCCCGACGACAGCCGGAGACTACCTGGAGATCAGATCGGCGTCGAAAGTGAGCTGGAGTACGCGCCATGACAAAAGAATCCACCAACGAGCGTGACAAGAGACAGTTGGATCTGCAGTTGGATAGGGAGTTGCTAGACACCTTTCCGGCGAGCGATCCGCTGTCCATCACCCGCTTCCCCCGTGAACGGCGCAGGGCGGAAAAGCCGCGAATGCGCAGCGATACCGCCAGCGCTCCATCCGACTCTTCTTGCAAGATACGACATCAAGACAAAGGTAGCGCCTGAAGTTCGGCCGCGCCGTCGGCTCTCGCAGTCCATCTCGTGACGCAGGGCGGCGTATGTGCGATGACCTGGAAATAGCCCTGTGCGGTTGAGAGAAGGGATTTATCGTGTCTGGCCGGTTGCTCGAAATGTTCGGCGAGCGCATTAGTCGCTTACGGGCAGTGAACCAACGTTGGCCATCCTGGGGAGGCGCCGCCATTGTCGCCCTCTTAGTCGTAGCCGCAGCCTTGACGTTCGATGCATTGACCCCGCAGATAATCTCGGTCGGCACTCTATATGCAGGTCTGGTCCTTCTGGGCTTCTGGTTCCCCAAACCAAAGACAGCCCTTGCTCTTGCGCTGCTCGCAACGCCTCTGATCATCGCGGGATATTGGATAACGATCCCTGACAGCATACCGGCGTGGCAGGCATGGTTGAATCGGGCTCTCGCCATTGGGACTGTCTGGTTTACGGCAGTCTTCGTGTGGCACATCCGTGTCCTTGAGGGAAACTTGCAGCGACAGATGGACATCACCAAAGCGCTTTCGCGCGAAATGACCCATCGTGTCGGAAACCATCTGCAGCTCGTTTCTTCGTTCTTGATGCACCAGGCCCGCACCAGCTGCAATGAAGAGGTGCGCCGCGCGCTCGAACGTGCGGGCTCACGTGTGATGGTGATTGGAAATATTCAGCGGCTGTTGTCGCATTCCGTACCTTCGCGCATGATCGACTCCAGAGAGTTCATCACGACGGTCGTCGACGAGGTGCGCTCGGCTTTGCCAAACTCCAATCAAGTTGACATAGTGGCGCAGGCCGATTCCGCGGAACTAACCTCCATGCGCGCAATCGCCATTGGGGCCTTGTTGCTGGAACTCATCAACAACGCGCTGAAGTATGCGTTCCCCGAGGGCATGAAGGGAATGCTCACCGTGAATTTCACTGTTTCAGGCAACAAGAACATAATCGAGTTTGAGGACGACGGCATTGGCATTGCTCACGGACATACCCCCGACGGGTTTGGCACCAGAAATGTAGAGGATCTCGCACGCCTGCTGGAAGGGTCGATAACCTGTCAACCCGCATGCAAGTCAGACAGTCGGCCGGGTACCAAATGGCGGCTGGTGATCCCAGCATGAGGTAGCAGGCTCGTTCTACCCGGCAGGTAAGTTGCCGGCGCTACCGTCCGAGCCGCCGGCAGTCATCCCCGCGTTTTCGCTCCTCGTCGATGCGCTTCGGTACCGGCGCGAGTGAATGCTGCAAGATCTCGCTCGACCGCAGCCGAGACCACTTTGATCGCGCAGATATCCGATTTGCTCGCCCCAATATCCAAATCCAGGACGCGCGCGTAGTCGACCTGTACCAATGGGGCTGTGCGCGGTATCTCGCTGGCGTGAGGGGTGCAGAAACAAAGGCAAAGCGTGGTTGAGCTCGGCTCTCGAGCGAATCTCCGAACGGATCACGCTGGCCTTCCAAATCCTGTCCCGCCCACAAGCAATCCGAGGGTGAAACTGGCGGAGAGGGAGTCCTACCTTTTCAAATC
>Ga0207667_10005377_pt1 | contig 15615 bp, 16 predicted proteins | sample KBSCornC52_FD_184301 | JGI IMG/M metagenome (GOLD analysis project Ga0207667, IMG submission 184301) | Corn rhizosphere microbial communities from Kellogg Biological Station, Michigan, USA - KBS Corn C5-2 (SPAdes) (version 2) | ecosystem: Host-associated > Plants > Roots > Rhizosphere > Soil ... | reverse complement strand
GGTTGGCACAGTTGTTGAAGGAAGGGAATGGACTGCAGGGGCACGCAACAGTGCGGCTCATCGCCTAATTCAACGCTAGGACATTTCAATGACAACCACGACCACTTCGGCAACCTCCGCAACCGGCGGCGTTTTGCAGTCGCTTGGCATCGGATCAGGGATTGACATCCAAAGTTTGGTGTCGCAGCTCACCACCTCGGAGATGTCCGCAGACAATTCGCGCATCGCGAGGCAGACCCAGCAGGTCGGAACGCAGATCTCCGCCGTTGCCTCTCTGAAAGGCGCGCTTTCCACGTTTCAGACTGCGTTGACATCGCTCAACACGGCTTCTTCATTTCAAGTTAAAGCGACGAGCAGCGCCGATGACACGATATTTACCGCCACTGCGGCGGCCAATGCGACGGCAGGAACCTATCAAGTAGAAGTTCAGCATCTGGCCCAGTCTCAACAACTGTTATCGACTCCGATTGCAGGCGACGGCAGTCAGGCGCTCGGTACCGGCTCGTTGACGCTCACAGTGGGCACGAAAAGTTTTACGGTTGCGATCGACGGTACCCACGCCAGCCTCAATGACATTCGCAATGCCATCAATGCTGCGAGCGACAATGCGGGCGTTGCGGCAACGATCGTGCATGGCGCGAGCGGCGCACAATTGGTTCTGAGTTCGACCGCCACGGGAGCCGCCAACACCATCGCGGTGACGACCGACGGCGGCGATGGCGGCCTTGCGCGGCTTACGTACGGCAGCGGTAACACGACGAACTACAGAGAAGTGCAGGGTGCACAGGACGCGTTGATCAAGGTCGCAGGTGTAGAGAATACGAGTCCGAGCAATGTCGTTACCGGTGCCATCGACGGCGTGACGCTCAATCTTCTCGCTGCAAAGCAGGACACGCCGATTTCGCTCAATATTACTAATGACACCTCCACGGTCGCCAACAGAGTACAGACCTTCGTCGATGCTTATAACAAGCTGCAGAGTGTTGTCGCGCAACTCGGTGACTATGATTCATCCTCGCAGACGGCGGGCCCGCTGCTGGGAGATGCTATGTTGGTGGGTTTGAGCTCGCAGGTGCGCCGCTATCTTACGAACCCCGTGAGTAGCGTGGGCGGGCAGTACAATTCTCTCGCCTCGCTCGGCATCACGACCAACAAAGACGGCACGCTGTCGCTAGACACCACTAAACTTGGTACCGCACTGAAGAGCAATTTCGCAGCCGTAAGTAGTGTTTTCACGGCTGCCGACGGCGTTGCCACACAGCTGTCGAAGTACGTAGATGATCAACTATCTACGACCGGGAATATCGCCAGTCGCAACAAGACGCTCACTCAGCAGCAGAAGGACATCACCGACCAGCAGGCGCAAATCGCCGCACGTACGGCACAGGTACAGGCGCGATTGACTGCGCAATTCACGGCCATGGATACGGTGCTCGCACAGATGCAGCAGACCTCGAGTTACCTCACGCAGCAGTTTGCGACGTTGTCCAAGATCACGAGCGGCAGCGGCAATAGCAGTAGTGGATGAGCTCGCGCTATCGCTCAAGCGCCAGCGGATTTGGCCGTTATGCTGGGCTAGTGAGGCATCTCGGAGCGAAGCGAACATGACATATCCGCGTACTGCAAATGTGGTTGCGGCTTATCAGACGGCAGCCGTCCATGGCGGAGTGGCGGCAGCTGACGAACACGGATTGGTGCAGATGCTTCTCGAGGGCGCGCTCCATCGCATCGCTCAGGCGCGCGGCTGCATCGAACGCGGCGAGATGCTGGCAAAGACGCAGCTGATTCATCGTGCCGTCGCCATCGTTGAAGAATTGAGCAGGAGCTTGGACCATGCGAGAGGCGGTGAGATTGCCGCGAATTTGGGCGAACTCTATGCCTACATCATGCGCCAGTTGCTGAATGCAACTATTCAGAATCGAGTGGACCTTTTGAATGAGGTCAGCAGCCTGTTGAACGAAGTCCGCAGTGCATGGAGCGCGATACCGCCCGAAGCGCGCATGCATCCGGCTGCTGCAGATTGAGGCGGGTAAATACCGAGGATTGCGTCGTAAACACATTCGAGGCTAGATAGTCCGGGGTCGCCATAGGATGCGAGCATGTACGAAGGCATAGACACCGTCGTTCTTTACGAAGAGTTAGCCTACGAGGACGTCCTGCCGGTGTATTGGCGTTTGCTGCCGAATGATGTGGACCATGCAGTGTTCGCCAGCTTTGCCGAACGCAATCTGCGGTTGTTGCAGGCATGCGCGGCATTGGAAGAGCACGTGCCGGCCGACAAGAAACAGGACGAAGTCGCGCCGGACATCGTGCGCCTCGATCTCAAGATCAATCTATTGCTGGATTTAGTCGGGCAGATTCTCGCGGCCAATTCGCCGCGTCCGAAAGCCGTGCCGATTCGCTTCAATGCGCTCGGCGCCGCATGGGAAGCCTCGGGTCCTGCACCGCAGCCCGGTGCGCAAGGCGTTCTCGAAATTTATCTACGCGACTGTTTGGTACAACCGCTGCGTTTGGTCGGCCGCATTGGCGGCGCCAGCGAAGGCAAAATCAAAGCCAAATTCATTCATCCCGGCGAAGCCATCGCCGATCTCATCGAGAAACTGGCGTTCCGCCGCCACCGCCGCCAAGTCGCCGGCGCTAGACAGCCGAAGAAGTAAAGAGCGCGCTATGCGCGTGTGAGAAGAGGGTCTTCGGTCTTCAGTCTTCGGCCGAAAAAGAAGGTTTGCAGTCCGCATCTGTAGCTAGAACAGAAGGTGCTGCATTGCCTTTGTAGCCTCCGGCTGAATACCGAAGACCGTGGACCGAAGACTCTCTGTAAGACATCTGTCTTGCCACCAACCCACTCACTCACCGTAACGCCGTCAAGAAATTGGCGACTTTCGTCACGTTGTGCGGGCCTTCAGGGGAAGCCTGATTTTCCTTACGCGCGGCGTGGCGAGAATAGCGGCATCACAGGTAGCCGTGAACGACAAGAAAATGACTGGGACCCCGAGGTTGCGCATAAGACAGGTGTCTGCATTGCCGGGGCGCGACGTGGGTCGCGTGATTTCCCTCGTAGAGACATACGAAAATCCCCTAATAAATAACTATATGATCGGGCAATCCCCGATTTTTGCTAGTGATCGGCTGAGTTTGATTTCCTACAGCACTGATTTCCCTTGCGTTCGTTTGCATAAACTTGCGACGCTACGGCTGCGCGGACACATGCACGACGTGAGCGGGGCAATCACGAGCTATCAACAATGAATGCGTGTGCGGCCGGAACAATAGAGAAACGAATGACGACCATACAACGCGCTGTCGTTTACGACTGCAACTCCGAGCGTGCGGCCGAAGTAGCGGAGGTCCTCAAGCTCCTCGATCTCGATCCCATGGTGATCGATCACGCTGTGCTCATGCGCACTGTCATGCAGGGACCCGGCGGCCGCGCGGCGCTGTTGATCGGCGATGTCGCCGACGGTCCCAACTGGGATGAGTTCGGCGCAGCCATGAAAGGTCCCTTCAGCGATGTGCCCCTGATTGCGTATGGCTCGCGCGTCATTGCGGATCGCGTCATCGCAGCTGTGGGCGCCACGCGAGTCATTCGTCTCGCGTTCCCGTTCGATCGCACGGCGCTGATCGGCGCCTTGCAGCTCTCTTCGGACGCAACGATTGAAGAAGCCGGTCCGATTCGCATGCCCACAGGCACATCGCAAGTCATTCGCGATGTGGTTCGACTCATTCGACAAGTCGCGGCGCACGATTCGAGCGTTCTCATCATGGGCGAATCGGGCACCGGCAAAGAAGTCGTTGCGCGTGCCATTCATGAGTCCAGCCCGCGGCGTAACCGGCCGTTCGTTGCGATCAATTGCGGCGCCATTCCTGCAGAGCTGCTCGAAAGCGAGCTCTTCGGCCACGAGAAAGGGTCGTTCACCGGAGCAGTGAGTACGCGCAAAGGTCGCTTCGAGATCGCCGAAGGCGGCACGCTGTTCCTGGATGAGATCGGCGATATGAGCTTGCCGATGCAAGTGAAGTTGCTGCGCGTGTTGCAAGAACGTGTGTTCGAGCGAGTGGGCAATCACACGCCGATTCGCTGCAACGTTCGCATCATCGCGGCGACGCACCGCAATTTGGAGGAATCGATCGCCAAAGGCTCGTTCCGCGAAGACTTGTTTTATCGACTGAATGTGTTTCCGATCGAGACGCCGCCGTTGCGTTCACGGTTGCAAGATTTGCCGCTCTTAGTGCGAGATCTCGCCGAAATAAATGCCGCTCACGGGCGTCCGCGAGTGCAGCTCGCGCGTGCGGCGTTCGATGCATTGGCCCAGTACGGCTGGCCAGGTAATGTGCGCGAGCTTGCCAATTTGATCGAGCGCCTCTCTATTCTTTGTCCCGACAAAACCGTGGATATCGGCGATCTGCCGCCCAAATATCGTCCCGCCGGCTGGACGCGTCCCGAATCCGATACCGCGCTACTCGAAGCGTTGCAGACCGAGGCTCAACCGCAAGTCGCCCTCCAAGAAGACGAAACGGAGCTGGACGAAACCGAAGCCATGCGCGTGCTCGTCGGCCGCGAAACACAACAACACCTCGCGCATCTCCCGCCGGACGGGTTGGACCTGCGCTCTCACTTATATGACATCGAACGTGCATTGATCCGGCAAGCACTCGAACGCGCGGGCGGCACGGTGGCCCACGCGGCGCGACTGCTGCAACTACGCCGCACGACCTTGGTCGAGAAGTTGCGCAAGTTCGAGATGCTGACGGACGAAGTGGAGCAGGCGTAGGGAAGCGGTCTCCAGTCTTCGGTCCTCAGTCTTCGGCCAGAAAGAAGACATCGCCAAATCTTTGTCGGCGCGCGCTGCGCCCAGTATTCCCGCTCTTTCTCTTAGTCCTTGACTAGCGCCTAGCGCCTTCTTCTCCTTCCTCACCTTCTCCCAGACCGTGACCTACTCCTCACCGCACGCGCGTTGACCGCTCGAGCGGCATCTTTTTGCCTCCCCTGGCATCCATCTTGCTCCCTCACTCTCGAGCGTCAACAACCCGCTACTGCAGGGGTCTGCATGAGCAGTGAGCTAATGAATATCGAAAGCACATTCGCGGCGACGCAAAGCGCGGATGCAGCCATGTCACACGACAGCGGCGATTTCATCGCCTGCGCGGCAAGTTCGTGCCGCTTGGCCGACCTTGCCCGTCGCGTTGCCGCTGCCGAGTGCACGGTACTCATCGGTGGCGAGTCGGGTACGGGCAAAGAAGTGCTGGCGCGTTACATACATCGGCAGTCGCCGCGCGCCAAGGGACCGTTCGTCGCAGTGAACTGCGCGGCCATCCCGGAAAGCATGTTGGAATCCATTCTCTTCGGTTACGAGAAAGGCGCATTTACAGGTGCTCACGCCGCGCATCCCGGAAAGTTCGAGCAAGCGCAAAACGGTACGCTGTTGCTCGATGAAGTGACCGAGATGCCGCTCGGCCTGCAAGCAAAACTGTTGCGCGTGTTGCAAGAACGCGAAGTCGAACGCTTGGGCGGCCGGTTGCCGGTGCCGCTCAATGTCCGCGTGCTCGCTACGACCAATCGCAATCTGCGTACGGAAGTGGCGGTTGGGCGTTTCCGTGAAGATCTTTACTATCGTTTGAATGTATTTCCGCTCGCGATCGCCCCACTGCGCGAGCGCCGCGACGACATACTGCCGCTTGCAATGCGTTTGCTGAGCTTGCGTTGCAAGCCGGGTGAGCGCATTCCCGCATTGAGCGCCGACGCAGCACACTTGCTGCTGACATATGCGTGGCGCGGCAACGTTCGCGAACTCGACAACGTCATGCAGCGCTCGCTCATTCTCGTGAGCGGTGCAGTGATCGAACCCGAGCATATCCAGTTCGAAGCCGAAGGCGCCGCGCACATTGCAATCGTGCCGACGGTTCAACCGCAACTCAGAGTGACCGTACCGTCTGCAGAAGTGAAAGCACAGTTATCCGATTCCGTCGAATTGGCCGAACGCATGGCCATCATGGAAGCCCTGCGCGCAGGCAACGGCAGCCGTCAAGTCGCCGCCGAACGATTAGGCATCAGCCCACGCACCTTGCGCTACAAGTTGGCGCGACTGCGGCAGGCGGGAATTGAGGTGCCGGCAGCATGAAGACCTTCTTCTTCACCTAGAGGCTTCCTTTATGTCTTCCTCCCAAATCGATTCCGTGCTCGCACAAATTCGCGCGCTGTCGTCGCAGGTTCGTCCTGCCGGTGTCGGGCCGGCACACGGCGCGCAAGCGACGCAACAGACCGCGCCGAGCGGCTTTGCCAATGTGCTCAAGCAAGGATTGGATCAGGTGAATCAAACGCAAGTGCGTGCCGACACGCTCGCGACACAATTCGAACGCGGCACACCAGGTGTGGAGTTGCCGCAAGTGATGTTGGAGATGCAGAAAGCCAACGTGTCGTTCCGCGCGGTCACTGAGGTACGCAACAAGATGGTGAGCGCGTATCAGGAAATTATGAATATGCCGATTTAGCGCCGCGTGGCGGCGCTGGGTGATCGGGAAATTGGGTTGTTGGACAGAGTAAGAAACGGATGGCTGATTAGGTATGAACAACGTGCAGATGAAAATGAAAACAGAGACGTACGGAGTTGCAGAGGAACTCCTACGTTTACAAAACGAGCTCGTCTATTTGGGGCAGGCTCGCGACTTTCATTTCCCCTTCTGTCCAACGCCCAACGCCCAACGCCCAACGCCCCCTTGCGTTAGCGCTTCCGCGCTACGGAGTCTCTCATGAGCGCCGAAGCTGCAACCCTTCCATTCAGTTCCCGCCTTGCGGGACTGCGTCCGATTCTGTTGTTGGTCGGTGTCGCCGCGGCGGTCGCTATCGGCATCGGCGTGGCGCTATGGTCGCAAGGACCCACGTATGCGCTGTTGTTGACGAATGTGAGCAATCAAGATGCCGCACAGGTAGTGCAGGCGCTCGAATCGGCTGGCATTCCTTATAAAGTCGACACGAACAACGGTTCTATCAGCGTCGCGGCGGATCGTTTGAGCGATGCGCGTTTGAAACTGGCCGGACAAGGTATTCCGGAGGGTGATGGCGGTTTCGCGTTGATGGCCAAGGATCCGGGCTTCGGTGTGAGTCAGTTCATGGAGAACGCGCGGTATCAGCATGCGCTCGAGACCGAGCTCGCTCATACCATTGCGAACTTGAAACCTGTAGAAGGCGCGCGAGTGCATCTGGCTTTGCCGCAGCAGTCCGCATTCGTGCGCGATCGTCGTCCGGCAAGCGCATCGGTCTTTGTGAATTTGAAAGCCGGCCGTCGTCTCGAGTCCGAGCAGGTGACGGCCATTATCAACTTGGTGGCGTCGAGCATTCCCGAATTGGATGCGAGCCAAGTCACCGTCATCGATCAGCAGGGCCACTTGCTGTCCGCGCCTGAAGGCCATGACGAGTTCGCAGTGCGCGACAAACAATTCGAGTTCTCGCGCAAGCTCGAAGATATCTATACACAACGTATCGAAGAGTTGCTGGCGCCGCTCGTTGGAGCAGGTCGTGTGCGCGCACAGGTCGTTGCGGACGTAGAGATGGCGGTGACCGAAGAAACGCGCGAGCAATATCGTCCTGACAGTCAGATCGTCCGCAGCGAACAGCTTTCCGAGGAGTCGAGTCGCAACGGCTCGGGTCCGCAAGGGGTACCGGGTGCGCTGACCAATCAACCTCCGCAAGGTGGTGTTGCATTGCCGCCGGGCGCGACTGCACAGAGCGCGCAGACAGCGAATGCGCAAGGCGCACCCACGGGTGCGGCTCAAACAGCCGCTGGGCAGGCTGCAACGACGCAGGCAGCGCCGGACAATTCTTCCAAACAAACGACACGCAACTACGAGATCGATCGCACGCTCGCTTACACCAAGAGTCCTCCGGGCCGCTTGAAACGCTTGAGCGTCGCAGTGTTGGTCGACAATCAACGCACGGTGGCCGATGACGGCAAAGTGACGGAGACGGCGCTGACGCCGGAACAAGTCGAGAACATGACCAAGCTCGTGAAAGACGCTGTGGGTTTCAATGCCGATCGCGGCGACAGCGTCAACGTAGTGAATGCATCGTTCCGTCCCGATGCGACGCCGGATGCCGGTGAACTCGAGAAGGTGCCGCTCTGGGAACGCCCGATGGTGTTGGCAGCCGCCAAGCTCGTGCTCGGCGCCATCGTTCTGCTCGTGCTCACGTTCGCAGTACTCAAGCCGCTGCTCAAGAATCTGACCGCCGGCATGCTTTCGCGCGAGCGTCTGATCCAACAGGCACCTGCGGCAGCCGCGGCACAGCTCGAACAATCGCCGGCGAATGCGCAGGTTCCCTACGAGCAGCAGGTTGCGCAAGCAAGATCGTTGGTGACGCAGGATTCGCGCCGCGTGGCGCAGGTCGTGAAGACGTGGGTTGGCGGCGATGAGTAGCAAGCGCAGCGGCACCGAACGCGCCGCCATTCTTCTCATGACTTTGGGCGAACAAGAAGCCGCCGAAGTTCTCAAGCACATGGGCGCGAAGGACGTGCAGAAAGTCGGCGCGGCCATGGCACAGATGGCCAACATCTCGCGCGAGGAAGTGACCGATGTGCTCAAGAATTTTTCGACCACGCTCGAAAGCCAAACCTCGCTCGGCGTGGGCGCCGATGAATACGTTCGCAAAGTGCTCATCAACGCGTTGGGCGAAGACAAGGCCGCGGGCCTGATCGATCGCATTCTCCTCGGCCGTTCGAGCAAGGGACTGGAAGCGCTCAAGTGGATGGACTCGCGCGCAGTCTGCGAAATGATTCGCCTCGAACATCCGCAAATCATTTCTATCGTGCTCGCCTATCTCGATCCCGATCAATCGGCCGAAGTCTTGGCCTTCTTTCCGGACTGGCTGCGCGCCGATGTGATCATGCGTATCGCGACACTCGACGGCATTCAACCCTCGGCGTTGAGCGAACTCGATGAAATCATGGAGAAGCAATTCGCCGGCAACGCGGGCGGCGGCAAGACATCGGTGCTCGGCGGCGCGAAGACGGCGGCCAATATCATGAACTTCCTCGAAACCAATCAAGAGAGTTCCGTCATCGACCACATCCGCAAGATGGACGAAGGTCTCAGCACCAAGATCCAGGATCTCATGTTCGTGTTCAGCAACCTGATCGACATCGACGATCGCGGCATGCAGGAACTGCTGCGCGCCGTGCCGAGCGACCGGTTGGTGCTCGCGATGAAGGGCGCAGACCCCGAGCTCAAGGAAAAGATCTTCAAGAACATGTCGCAACGCGCTGCCGAAATGATGAAGGAAGATCTGGAGTCGCGCGGCCCCGTGCGCTTGAGCGACGTCGAAGCCGCGCAGAAAGAAATTCTCGCCATCGCACGCCGCATGGCCGAGTCCGGCACGCTGGCATTGGGCGGCAAGGGCGGAGATACGTATGTGTAGTGCTGAACGGACGGTCCATTGTTTGGTGGGCATTGGGCATTGGGCATTGGGCGTTGGCCAGAGCGATGCTCGCTACCGGCACGTCTAAAATCCGTTCTTGCCAACGCCCAACGCCCAACGCCCTTTCTCATATGTCCAAACCTTCCAACCTTCTCAACTCCAACGGCGCTGAAGTCTCAGCGTGGTCGTTGCCCCTGGTCGATGGGCCTGCGGTGGCGCGTCGTCGCGAGCAGCCGGTCGACAACAAGAAAACCGCTGAAGCTGCGAAGAAGGCATACGACGAAGCTTACGCAAAGGGACACGCAGCCGGTGTTGCGGCCGGAGAAGCGCAGTTCACTGCGCAGAACCAGGCATTGCAACAACGTATCCAAGCGCTCGATGGTGCTGCACAAATGCTCGCACGACCATTGCAACAACTCGATACGACGGTGGAACGGGAACTCGTCAATCTGGCGCTCACAGTGGCGAAACATTTAGTGCGACGTGAGCTCAAGATGGACCCAGCACAAGTGGTTGCAATCATTCGCGAAACCGTTGGACTGTTGCCAGCGGCTGCACGCGATGTCCGTGTGCATTTACACCCTGAGGATGCAGCGTTCGTGCGCGAACGCTTGGCCGCGCCTCAAGTAGAGCGTGCGTGGACCATCGTCGAAGATCCCATGCTCACGCGCGGCGGTTGCAAAGTGACGACGGATACGGCGCACATCGATGCTCGTTTGGAAACACGCCTCGGCACCGTCATCGCGAGCTTGCTAGGCGATGAGCGGGAAGGGCGCGCATGAGCGATTTGCGTGCCACACACACAGCCCGCTGGTCCGAACGCTTACAAAAGAGTGCGGCTCGCGTCGAGCATATTCCGCCGCCGCCGGTGGAAGGTGTTCTCACGCGCATGGTCGGCCTCACATTGGAAGCTGCCGGTTGCCAAGCGGCAGTCGGCGATCGTTGCGAAGTGTTGGCAGGCGACGGCGGACGCGTCGAAGCCGAGGTCGTGGGCTTTGCGGGAGATCGTTTGTTTCTCATGCCCACCGGCGATATTCACGGCTTGAAGCCGAATGCGCGCGTGATTCCAAATCCCGATGCCGGACTCATCCGCGTGGGTCCGCAATTACTGGGCCGCATCATCGACGGCAGCGGCCAGCCGCTCGATTCGTTGGGTCCGCTCGAGTGTGCGCAACCGGTGCGGCTCACTGGTGTGCCCATCAATCCGCTTGCACGCCAGCCTATCGATGAACCGCTCGATGTCGGCGTGCGCGCTATCAATTCATTGCTCACTGTCGGACGCGGCCAGCGTATCGGATTGTTCGCCGGCAGCGGCGTCGGCAAGAGCGTGTTGCTTGGAATGATGGCGCGATATACGAGCGCCGAGATCATCGTCGTGGGACTCATCGGCGAGCGCGGCCGCGAAGTGAAGGAATTCGTCGAGCGTATCTTGGGCCCCGAAGGCCGCCGCCGCGCAGTCGTCGTTGCAACCCCCGCAGACAATCCGCCGCTCATGAGATTGCACGGCGCATGGTTGGCGACAGCCATTGCCGAACACTTTCGCGATCAGGGAAAAAGTGTGCTCCTCATCATGGACTCGCTCACCCGCTTCGCGCAGGCTCAGCGCGAAATCGGTCTGGCGATCGGCGAGGCGCCGGCGACCAAAGGCTATCCACCTTCGGTATTCGCCAAGCTGCCGCAACTGGTCGAACGAGCCGGCACGGGGGCGGAAGGTCGCGGTTCCATCACAGCGTTTTATACCGTGTTGACCGAAGGAGACGACCAACAAGATCCGATCGCAGACTCGGCGCGCGCGATTCTCGACGGCCACATCGTGCTGTCGCGGCGCATCGCCGAAGCAGGCCACTATCCGGCGATCGATATCGAAGCCTCCATCAGCCGTGTCATGCATGAAATCGTGCCGCACACTCACAGCGATCTGGCACGCCGTTTCAGGCAGATTCTCTCGACCTATCAACAGAACCGCGATCTGATTTCCATCGGCGCCTATCAGCGCGGCAGCGATCCGCGCGTCGATGCGGCAATTGCATTGTGGCCGCGCATTCAACGCTTCTTACAACAAGACTTGCGCGAATGCGTCGACTACAAGGCGAGTTTGGAAGCACTCGAAACACTGTTGAACGAGAGCGGGGTGGCGGGATGATGGAATGGGTATTGGGCAGTTGGGCATTGGGCTTTGGTCAGAAACAGAGCCCATCTGCGACTGCGGTTCCTGACTCAGTCCAACTCCCCAACCTCCCAATGCCCAATATCCTTTCCCTATGAACCGCGCCGACCGTCTCGAACCCGTACAACGCATCGTAGACGACACGGAGCGCCGGCTTGCGGAACACTTTGCCGCGAGCGAACGGCTCGTTGCCAATTGCGAAGCCAAGCTGGCGGAGCTCGAGCGTTATCACGCCGACTACGTGCAAGGATTCGCGCAACGTGCCACGGGTGGCATCGGTGCCGCGAGCTTGCGCGACTATCAAGCCTTTCTAGCGCGCTTGCAGGAAGCGATTCGCCAGCAGACGGAGATCGTAGAGCGCGCGAAGTCCGATCGCGATCTGCAAAGACAACGTTGGCAACAGGCTGCACAACGCGCCAAAGCGCTCGGTAACGTCGTGGAGCGCTGGCAAGCCGAAGAACGCAATAATCAGGATCGCCGCGAGCAGCGTGAAAGCGACGAACGCGCTCAACGGAGCGCGAGAAGGAGCATGGATGGATAGTTGTCATCGCAAAGAACGTTGCGGTCCGCGGTCTGCGGTCGGAATTCGTTCGATTCTTTTTTAAAGGCATTTCATCTCATGTCGCCAAGTCCAGTCCCTACAGCTCCAGCGCCTGCCGCACCGGCGGCTTCCAATGCGCAGCCTGCCGATAACGCAGCGGGCTCCGACGGAAATGCCGGAACCGACTTCATGCAGACGCTGATCGCACTCCTGACCGGTGAGGGTTCGGAGGCGAAAGCAACTACTGAAAAGTCTGCGGAGTCGATTACAGAGGGCGCTAGCGATGCCAAGGACTCGTCACAGTCCGGTGCGTCATGTGTGCTGCCGATAGCAGTGGCGTTGCCCATCGAGATACGCCCACTGCAGCCCAAATCTTCGTCCAATGAATTGAGTCAAGTGGACGCGCTGTTGGGCGAAGTGAATAAATCGCTTCCGGCCGCGACCGCGCTCATTAGCGAGTCCCTCGACGCCACGGCGGCGAAAGCGGACGCCAAGCCCGAAGTTCCGTCCAACCCGCAACAAGCCTTTCCGGTCGCAATGGATGCGATGCAAGCCGCGAATACCAACGCGCCTGCACCGGACGCTGCAGCTCCAAAGCAGGTGCACTCCACTGTTGGAACACCAGCATGGTCGAACGAACTGGGCACCCAGCTCGCATTGATGGTCGACAAAGGACATCAGGCTGCATCGCTGCGCTTGTCGCCCGAGCATTTGGGTCCTCTCGAAGTCCGTATCGATGTTCGAGATGGTCAAGCCAATGTGTGGTTCGGCGCCTCACACGCCGATACGCGTGCCGCGCTCGAACAATCCCTGCCGCGCCTTCGCGAACTCTTCGCTGCGCAGGGCCTCGCTCTCAACGACGCCGGTGTCTTCCGCGAAGCGCCGCGTGATCAAAGACAAGCCTTTCGCGGCACGAACAACACCCGCTCGAATGGCGACGCAGATCACATGGTCACTGGTGTGACGGCGCAGATAGGGTTGTTGGATGCGTATGCGTGAGACGCCAATTTTCTGTCGCAGCATCTCCACTGTGCTCCCCATCACAGTTCGATTTTCTAACAAATTCCTTCAGTAACACTGACTTACGCTCGCCTCGCGCGAGCGGATAAGTCGTGGCACAGCGCTTGCTAGCTATGAAGTGCTCCCGCGGGAGTCGTCAAATTTCATAGTGCTCGTCATCGTTGCAAGAGGAAGGAATAGTCCATGGCTGAAGCTGCTGCCACTGCCGTACCGGAGGAAGAAGCGCCGCCTCCTTCGAAGCGCAATGTATTGCTCATCCTGTCGATCATCGTCGTGTTGGTATTGGCGGGCGGTGGCGGCGCTGCGTTCTATTTCATGAAAGCCAAGCCCGCGCCTACGGCCAAAAAGGACCACAAGAAAGAAGAGGTCCACAAAGGCCCGGCGCTGTACGTCTCGCTCGATCCGCCCTTCGTCGTGAATTTCGAAGCATCGCAGAACGTGCGCTTTCTGCAGATCACCGTGCAAGTCATGACGCGCGATACCGCGACCCAAACGCTGATCAAAGAGAACGATCCGGTGCTGCGAAACAACCTCCTCATGCTGTTCGGCAACCAGAAATACGAAACGGTTTCGACCCGCGAAGGCAAAGAAGAATTGCGCAAGCAGGCGCTCGACGTCGTGCGCAAAGCTGTCGCGGACGAAGGCGGCAAGCCCGACCTCGTCGAAGCGGTGTTGTTTACGAGTTTGGTGATGCAGTAGAACTCCCATGTCCGGCCAAGAAATTCTCAATCAAGACGAAATCGATGCGCTCATCCATGGCGTAGATAGCGGTGCGGTCAAGACCGAATCGCTGCCCGAGCCGGGGGAAGCGCGCTCATACGACTTTGCGACGCAAGTGCGCATCGTGCGCGGGCGCATGCCCACGCTCGAGATGATCAACGAACGTTTCGCGCGTCTCTTTCGCATCAGCTTGTTCAATTTGCTGCGCCGCTCGCCCGAAATCGCGGTGGGGCCCGTGCAGATGAACAAGTTCTCCGAGTATGTGCATAGCTTGCACGTGCCGACTAGCTTGAATCTCGTGCGCATCCATCCACTGCGCGGCATGGGATTGATCGTCTGCGATCCCAAACTCGTGTTCGCGGTGGTCGACAATTTCTTCGGCGGCAACGGGCGCTTCGCAAAGATCGAGGGCCGCGAATTCACGGCCACCGAGAATCGCATCATTCAGATGCTGCTCAAACATGCGTTCTCCGATCTGAAAGAAGCGTGGTCGCACGTGTATCAACTCGACATCGAGTATGTGAACTCCGAGGTCAATCCGCATTTCGCCAATATCGTGAGCCCGACGGAAATCGTCGTGGTGACCAGCTTTCACGTCGAACTCGACGGCGGCGGCGGCGATCTGCACGTCACCATGCCCTACGCCATGATCGAGCCGCTGCGCGAGCTGCTGGACTCGGGCATGCAGAGCGATCGCGTCGAGCACGACGAGCGTTGGCTGCAATCCCTCAAAGAAGAAATCGAAGATTCGGAAGTGGAGCTGAGCGCGTTGCTCGGCCGCTCGAAGATCACGCTCGCCGAGCTCGTGAATCTAAAACCCGGCGACGTCATTCCCTGTGATTTCGTCGGTCGCGCGACTGTGCTTGCCGAAGACGTGCCGATTTTCCGAGGCACTTACGGCGTCTCGCGCGGCCAGCAGTCGGTCAAGCTCGAAGACCGTATTCGTCGTCATAAACCCAGCATCGTTGACTCCCTCTTGATGAAAAAAGAGCAGGTGACTTCATGAGCATCAGTGAAGAAGAAGTGGCGCAAGCAGCGCAGTTCGAAAACCTTCGCGCGGAACAAATCCTCGAACAAGGCCGCGACGTCAACCTCGAGGTCATCCTCGACGTGCCCGTCACGCTCTCGATGGAAGTCGGCCGCACTCGCATTCCCATCCGCAATCTCCTGCAGCTCAATCAAGGTTCGGTGGTCGAACTCGATCGCGCCGCAGGCGAACCGCTCGACGTGTTCGTGAACGGCACGCTCATCGCACACGGCGAAGTCGTGGTCGTGAACGAAAAGTTCGGTATCCGCTTGACGGACGTCATCAGTCCGGCGGAGCGGATTAGGAAGTTGAAGTAGGACGGAACGGAAGAATGGCCTTCGGTCTCCGGTCTTCGGTTTGGGTGCTCCTCGCACCCACTGCCTCTTTCGCCGACCACCTTTTCGCGGCACCGAGTCCAAATGCGAGCGCGCCGAGCAATGGTTTTGCCACTGCAGGTCAAATGACTTTGGCGTTGGCGCTCGTGCTAGCAGCGGTATTCGCAGTTGCATGGTTGATGCGCCGTCTACGCGGGTTTGGCCGGCTCAATGGGCAGGTCATTCAAGTGATCGCCGACGTTTCGCTCGGCGGCAAAGAACGTGCGGTGTTGTTGCAAGTCGGCACGAAGAAATTGTTGGTAGGAGTTGCCCCTGGTCAGGTGAATACGTTGCACGTGCTCGACAAAGAAGAAGGCGAGTCTGCGATTCCCAGTGGATCTGCAATGGATACCCCGCAGTCGGCAG